>SXGQ01609112.1_pt1 | contig 43725 bp, 42 predicted proteins | sample 3178371 | NCBI WGS metagenome assembly SXGQ01 (sample SAMN11356859, study PRJNA531348) | freshwater metagenome | isolation source: freshwater sample F1-20 | place: China: Fuxian Lake, Yuxi | collected 2017-12-25
AAGAGCGGGAAGCATACCCGAGCAAGATTGAATCGAAATTAGCCGCTAATCGCAGATCGAATTCGAGCAATTGTTCGATCTTTACCGAGCAAAGCTGCAGATTCAAACAGTGGTGGCGAAATACGCCTGCCAGTTACAGCGACTCTAACTGCTCCAAATGCCAATTTAGGCTTCTTGCCTAATCCATCAATTAAAGCAACTCGCAAGACCTCTTCAATATGTTCGGTAGTCCAATTATCAAGTTTTTCTAACACAGGCAATGCAGTTTCAAGAACCTCAATGCCAGAAGCGTCTAATAGGGATGCTCGATCTTCTTCATCAATTTTGAACAATTCATCTGGAGCAAGCAGGAAACTAAGCATCTGAACCCCTTGGTTCAAAGTTTCAATACGTTCTTGAATCAAGGGAATTGCCAATTTCAATTGAGTTAATGATGAATCACTCACAACTTCTGGTAATACTCCCGCAGTTTGCAGATATGGAATCAAGCGATTAGTTAGATCATCGGCGCTTAAAGTTCTTATCCAATCTGCATTTATGGCAGTACACTTTTTGAGATCAAATCGAGCTGGATTTGGATTAACTCGGGATACATCAAATGCTTTTGACATTGTTTCTAATGAGAAGAATTCTTGGTCATCTCCCAAAGACCAGCCAAGTAGCGCTAAGTAATTCAGCAGACCTTCTGGCAAGAATCCTTCGTTGCGATACATGCTCAGACTTGATTCTGGGTCGCGTTTTGATAATTTCTTATTCCCCTCACCCATCACATATGGCAGATGGCCAAATTCTGGAGTAATGCCCGCGCCAACTCCTATGTCTTTGAGGGCTGCATATAGCGCAATTTGGCGAGGTGTGCTGGATAGTAGATCTTCCCCACGTAAAACATGAGTGATCTGCATCAATGCATCATCAACTGGGTTTACTAAGGTGTAGAGCGGATCACCGGTTGCTCTAACTAAGACATAATCTGGAACATGCTCAGCTGCAAAACTCAATTCACCTCGGACTAGATCTGTCCAGGTACAAGTAGTTCCTGGCATCTTGAACCTAATGACAGGTTTTCTTCCTTCAGCTCGATAGGCAGTTTTTTGATCATCAGACAACTGCCTACAGGTTCCGTCATAGCCTGGGGTTCGTTTTTCTTGCTTGGCAATTTCACGGGCCACTTCTAGTTCTTCTTGTGAGCAAAAGCATTCATATGCGTGACCAGCATTAATTAGCTTGGATGCGACATCCGCATAAATATCCATGCGCTCTGACTGTCGATAAGGTCCAAATGGACCGCCAACTTCAGGACCCTCATCCCAAGTCAAACCAAGCCAGCGCAATGAATCCAAGAGCATCTCATAAGAATCTTCGGAGTCACGAGCTGAGTCGGTGTCTTCAATTCGAAAAACAAAAGTTCCACCAGTGTGCTTGGCATATGCCCAGTTGAACAAAGCCGTTCTAATCATGCCAACATGTGGATCACCGGTGGGTGATGGACAAAATCTAACTCTTACTTTAGACATCTTTCACTACTGGGTTACTCAATATCCCAATTCCCTCGATCTCAACTTCTACTATGTCTCCTGGGTTCATCCGCGAAATCCCTGCTGGAGAACCAGTAAGAATTACGTCTCCTGGTAATAATGTTAAGTGCTGACTAACCCAAGAAACTGCTGTCGCCACGCTGTGAATCATGGATGCGGTTGAGTCCTTCTGGGTGACCTTGCCATTTAATCGACATTCAATATCAACATTTTGGATATTGGCTATTTCAGTTTCAATCCAAGGCCCAAGTGGGCAGAATGTGTCAAACCCCTTAGACCTCGCCCATTGACCGTCTTTTTGTTGCAAATCTCTAGCTGTAACGTCGTTCGCGCAGGTGTATCCGAGGATCACATCTTTGACGCGCTCAACCGGAACATCTTTACAAAGCCTGGAGATTACAACTGCTAACTCAGATTCGTGCTGAATGTCGTCACTTTGAGATGGGATTCGAATTGGATCACCTGGGCCAATAATTGCGGTGGTTGGTTTAAAGAAAAATAGTGGCTCTTTTGGAGCTGGTGTTCCCATTTCAAGTGCGTGTTCTAAGTAGTTTTTTCCAATACAAATAATTTTTGATGGAATAATAGGAGCTAGGAGTCGCGCGTCTGAGAGTTTTATCTCAACACCTGTGTAGTGAAGTTCGCCAATTGGATGTCCATCCAGCACCTTCAAAGTTTCGCCGTCTAGAACTGCATAGCCAACAGAATCATTGTGGCTAAATCGCGCTAAGCGCATCTTAGGTCCTTAGGAATTGAATTAATGTGAGTGCGGCAGTTTACAGTGGTTTATGGCCTGCGCGTAATAAGCCATAAGCAACGGCATCGCTAATGGCACTCCAGGAGGCGGCAATCACATTCTCGTGAACGCCAACTGTGTCCCATTCAGCTGTCCCATCAGTTGTTTCGATCAATACACGAGTAACAGCACCAGTTCCCTTAACTCCTTCCAAGATTCGCACCTTGTAGTCAATTAGTTCCAACTTAGCTAATTCAGGGTAAATAGTTGTTAAGGCTGTTCGTAATGCATTATCTAAAGCATTAACAGGACCATTTCCCTTGCCACTACTTACAAACTTTTGAGAATTAGCAAGGATCGTAACCATCGCTTCACTGGTTACATTGCCGGCTGCGTCTTGCTCCACAACTGCTTTCCAGGATTCAACATTGAAAAAGCGTTGTTTCTTTCCGGCGATCTCATCGAGCATTAGTAGCTCAAAAGATGCATCTGCAGCCTCGAAAGTCCAACCCTTAGATTCTAGATCTTTTACTTTATCTACTATGCGACCTATCAGATCGCGATCATTTAGTTCATAACCTAGTTCTTTACCTTTTAGCTCAATGGATGCCCTGCCAGCCATATCCGAAACCAACATGCGCATATCGTTTCCAACTAATGCTGGATCGACGTGTTGATAAAGCATTGGATCGACTTTTACCGCACTCGCATGTAGACCAGCTTTATGTGCAAAAGCGCTTACACCAACATAAGGGGCATGTTGGTTAGGATTTATATTTGTTACTGCTGAGATCGCGTGAGCAGTTCTAGTCATTTCCTTTAGTGTGCCAGCAGGCAGAACTAACATATCTTTTTTGAGTTGTAAGTTAGCTACCACTGTGAAGAGGTTGGCATTGCCGCATCGCTCTCCGTATCCATTTGCTGTCCCTTGAACGTGGGTTACTCCTGCGTCCACCGCACTCAATGAGTTTGCAACCGCACAACCAGAATCATCATGGCAATGAATGCCAAGTCTGGCGTTTGTTGCAGATTTAATCTCATGAACTACATCAGCTAACTCAACAGGAAGCATTCCACCATTAGTGTCGCAAAGCACTGCAACCGATGCCCCCGCCTCAATGGCAGCCTTCACAACTTCAATCGCATACTTTGGATTACTGCGATAACCATCAAAGAAATGTTCTGCATCTAGGAAGACTCTGCGCCCTTCTTTTGTCAGAAAAGACACTGTCTCGCTGATCATTTTCAAGTTTTCAGCAAGCGTTGTTCTAAGCGCTAACTCAACATGGCGATCATAAGTCTTGGCAACCAAGGTAATAACTTGTGCGTTTGAATCTAACAGTGCTCGAACTTGAGCATCCTGTTCAACGTTTGAGTCTGGCTTCCTGGTGGATCCAAATGCCGCCAATACAGAATTCTTAAGTTTTAGGTCTGTTTGAGCGCGCTTGAAAAACTCAGTGTCTTTGGGAATAGCTCCTGGCCAGCCACCTTCGATAAACCCCACACCTAGTTCATCTAGATATGAAGCAATTGTTAGTTTGTCATTAACTGAAAGATTTAGGCCTTCTTGCTGGGCGCCATCACGCAAGGTGGTGTCGTAGATATGAAACGAATCATTTAACATCAAACTAACCTATACATCCAAGAATTTTCATCTGGAGCCAAGCCAGTTTGTAGATCTAATAAGGCTTTCCGCAACCGCATAGTGATTTCACCTGGTAAACCATTTCCAACTTGAATTTCTCCAAATTCGCCTTTGATCATTCCAACTGGTGATATCACTGCAGCTGTGCCACAAGCAAATACTTCTGAAATTTTGCCATTTGCCAAACTAGATCTCAGCTCATCAATAGAGATTTTGCCTTCATGGGTTTCAATTCCTAAATCATTACCTAATTTAATGAGCGAGTCTCTGGTGACTCCTGGAAGAAGTGTTCCAGTGAGAGATGGTGTTAGTAGTTGAGCTTCATCTCCAGAACCCATCACAAAGAAGAGATTCATCCCACCCATCTCTTCAATCCACTTTCTTTCAATAGCATCTAGCCAGATAACTTGATCACAACCTTGCTCTTTAGCTTGAGCTTGGGCGATCAGACTCGCTGCATAATTACCTGCACATTTCGCTTCACCGGTGCCACCTGGTGCTGCACGAACATATTCGGTCGAAACCCAAACAGATACCGCTTTGGCTGGGTCAAAGTATGCGCCAACAGGTGAAGCGATTACCAAGAAGAGATATTCAGTTGCCGGTCTAACGCCTAAGCCAACCTCGGATGCGAACATAAATGGACGAATGTAGAGAGACTTATCGCCCCCTGATGGCACATATGCTTGATCGATTTTAACTAATTCTTGCACCATGCTTAGAAACAAATCTTGTGATGGTTCCGGCATTGCCAACCGCTTAGCCGAACGCTGGAAACGATTTGCATTCATTAACGGTCTAAAAGTATTTATGGTGCCGTCATTCCAACGATAGGCCTTCATGCCTTCAAATATTGATTGTCCATAGTGCAGTGCCAACATTGCTGGATCAAATTGCAATGGAGCGTATTTCTCAATGCTTAGGTCGTGCCATCCCTTTTCGGTACTCCATTTCGCAACGGCCATGTGATCTGTGAATACTCTTCCAAATCCTGGGTTGGCCACTATTTCAGCAATCTCAACTGCAGATCTGCCTGCTGCGGGCTTAATGGTTATTTGAGAGGACATTTTTAAACCACTCCAGCGGCAATTGCATCGCCAACTTGATCTGTAGCCCGGGCAGTAGTTCGAGAGATTAAGTCCTCAGCAACAGCTGCCTCAATACTTTGTGCCGACTTGGTGTGGCCTAAATGTTCTAGCAGCATCGCCGCACTCAAGATAGCTGCGGTTGGATCAGCAATCTTTTTTCCAGCTATATCTGGAGCAGATCCATGCACAGGTTCAAACATGCTGGGGTATTTTCTGGATACGTCTAGATTGCCACTAGCTGCCAATCCGATACCACCTGCAATAGCTGCACCAATATCAGTCAAAATATCACCAAATAAATTATCTGTTACTACAACATCAAATCGTTCTGGATTCGTGATCATAAACATTGAGGCTGCGTCAACGTGCTGGTAATCAGTTTGAACTTGAGGAAATTCTTTGGAAACCTTCTCAAATAGACGCTTCCATAGGCTGCCAGCATTTACTAAAACATTTGTTTTATGAACCAAGGTCACGTGCTTGCGGCGCGACATCGACCGATTGAAGGCATCTCTGATAACTCGTTCTATCCCAAATGCAGTATTTATCGATTCTTCGGTTGCAACTTCTTGGTCAGTGCCTTTGCGTAGAGCCCCACCTGAGCCAGCATAAGGACCCTCAGTTCCCTCGCGACAAAACACCATGTCAATGTCTTTAGTAGTTTTACCAGCAAGCGGAGTTTGTACGCCTGGTAGCAATTTAACTGGTCGCAGATTTACGTGGTGATCAAATTCAAATCTAAGTTTAAGTAGTAGTCCACGTTCTAGCACTCCTGGAGCAACGCGTGGGTCTCCCACTGCTCCAAGCAAGATTGCATCAAATTTAGCCAAACTATCTAGATCTGAGTCAGTGAGAACTTCTCCAGATTTTAGATAGCGGGTAGCTCCCAGATCGAAAGAAGTTGTTTCGAATTCAACTCCAGCTTTCTTTCCAGCAGCACCTAGCACCTTGAGAGCCTCGGTAGTTACCTCAATACCGATGCCATCTCCAGGCACGACTGCTAACGAATATTTCTGGGTCACAAGCCAACCTTATGAGTCCCGCCCCCCGACCCTTTCCCCTGTGCGGTGTAGCCTTCGCAGATGTTGTTAAAGAGCCTGCTACTTACCTGCCGCGTCGGGGCCTAACCACTGGCCACCCCGCCGCGGGTTAAGTCATGCAGCCGGTAAACCCCTAAAACCCGGAAAGGCTCTTTAAATGCAAGATCAATCGATTCACTTCAAGGCAGCAGGGCAAAAGTCCTCCAATATGCCGTTTAACCGATATCAATCATTTGTTCCAATTGATTTAGCTGACCGTACTTGGCCAAGCAAACACATTACTAAAGCTCCAAGGTGGTGCTCGGTTGATCTAAGAGACGGCAATCAGGCGCTAATTGACCCGATGACTCCCCCTCGCAAACTTGCGATGTTCGAGTTATTGGTGAAGATGGGGTACAAGGAAATTGAGGTTGGCTTCCCTTCAGCTTCACAAACCGACTTTGATTTTGTGAGAATGCTGATTGAAAAAGAATTGATTCCAGATGATGTGATTATTCAAGTATTGACTCAAGCAAGGGCTGAGTTGATAACGAGAACGTTTGAGTCAATTAAGGGCAGTAAGCGAGCCATTGTTCATCTTTATAATTCAACTTCAGTTCTGCAGCGCAGGGTTGTCTTTAACTTGGATAAGCAAGGAATCATTGATATCGCGGTAACTGGGGCCAAGCTCTGCAAAGAACAATCAGCTTTAATGCCTGAAACTGACATCTTGTTTGAGTATTCCCCTGAGTCCTATACCGGAACTGAGCTGGAGTTTGCCAAGGAAGTTTGTGACGCAGTAACTGAAATTTGGCAACCAACTCCTGAGCGAAAAGTTATTTACAACTTGCCAGCCACCGTTGAGATGTCTATGCCAAATGTTTATGCAGATTCAATTGAATGGATGCATCGCAATCTAAATAAACGAGATAGCATCATTTTGTCATTACACCCTCACAATGATCGAGGCACTGCTATTGCAGCCGCTGAGTTTGGTTACCTTGCTGGCGCTGATCGCATCGAGGGAACTTTGTTTGGTAATGGCGAGCGAACTGGAAATGTTTGCTTAGTGACACTTGGATTAAACCTATTTAGCCAAGGCGTTGACCCAGAAATTGATTTTAGCGATATCCCTGAGATTCGACGCACTGTTGAATATGCCAATCAGTTATTGGTTCCTGAGCGATATCCCTATGGTGGAGATTTAGTCTTCACAGCCTTTAGTGGCAGTCATCAAGATGCAATTAATAAAGGGTTTAAGGCTATGCAGGCAGATGCTGCAGCTGCAGGGCAAAACATTGACGCTTTTCGTTGGGAAGTTCCCTATCTACCCATCGACCCTAAAGACCTTGGTAGAAGCTACGAAGCTGTGATACGAGTCAATAGCCAGTCGGGTAAAGGTGGAGTTGCCTACATCATGAAAACCGAACATAACCTAGATATGCCCCGTAGGTTGCAAATTGAATTCAGTAAGGTGATTCAGTCAGTTACTGACAGCGAAGGTGGCGAAGTAACACCAGAGCAGATGTGGGAGATTTTTACAGATGAATATTTGCCACACCCAACTAATCGTTGGGGACGCTTTAGACTCAAGAACATCTCCCAAGAATCAAAGGTAGATGGAGAGACAAATTTAGTTGTAGTTCTTGACGATCAAGGAACTGAGCACACGATCACCGGAACTGGCAACGGTCCGGTGGCAGCATTTGTGAATGCTATGGGCAAGCACGGCGTTGAGGTGAAGGTGTTGGATTATCACGAGCACGCAATGAGTGCTGGTGGAGATGCTAATGCAGCTTCTTATCTTGAGTGCTCTATTGGAGATCAGGTTCTTTGGGGTGTAGGAATTGATCCAAGCATTGTGACTTCATCACTCAAAGCAATTGTTAGCGCTGTAAACCGAACTAGTCGCTAACTTTCGCAAGCAACTCCATCTTTATCGCGGTCCAAGGCTTGGTTTAGTAAATACAAGTCAGGATTTATGCTGCGCCTGATTGGCGTAACTTTTGCAGCTTTAGCTTCTGTACAGTTTTTGTATTTCTTCAAGACTGAAACATTAGGAATTGCATTTGATTCTGTTGCTGGCAATGTTGGTGTTACTGGGTTAACTGGGGTAACTGGGGTTACCGGAGTTACCGGGGTAACTGGGGTAACAGGCGTGGTGGTGCTAGGTGGCAATAGCTTTGGCTTTTCGGATTTAGAGATTAGGCCACAAGAGAGAAGTTGTGTTTGTAGCCAAGATTGTTCAGTCGAGTCGACACTTAAGCGCCACTTGAATTTAACAACTACCCAAGACTGCAAATAGGTGCAGTGATATTTCTTATTCGCTGGCATCCAGTTATGTGGTTCCCGGTCAGATTTAGATCGATTACTTGAAGCAGTTACGGCAATTAGGGCTTGTGGCAAGTCCAAATCATTAGCAAATGCCCTGCGCTGACTATTACTCCATGCATGAGCACCAGATTGCCAAGCCTCGTTTAAGGGAACCATGTGGTCAACATCAAAACTACTTGGATTAGTGGTGTTAACCAAGTCATAGACCGATTGCCACCTACCACCAGAGAGCTTGCAGCCATTTAAGATTTTCGGCTTTACAACTGCCTCTGCAATCAAAACTTCAAATCGAGTGTTGCACTTATTTGAATCAGCATCTATCCAATGCGGGAATAAATCTCGGTCATACCCCATGGTCACTTCATCTTGAACAATCAGCGCTTGGAACATCTCTTCAACTGTTTGTGCTTGGGTAGAGGTCGTGTTGGTGAAACTCAAAATAAGGGTAACCGCTAAAGCTGAATGAAAGCGCATACCCAAACAGTAGGGCACTAATCAGACAGTGAAACTCACAACTCGTCCAGTATGGCCTTGTATCTCGCTAGATATCTGTTGAGCAGTTTCATTGGAAACCGCACTATCTACAGTTAGGGCCACCATCGCTAGGCCGCCCTTTTCATCTCGGGCTACCTGCATTCCACCAATATTGATGTTGGCATCCCCAAATATTCGACCTAAAACCGCAACCACGCCAGGTCGATCTTTGTATTTAAAGAATGCCATGTGGGTGGCAATTGGGACATCTATCTCGAATTCGTCAATTTGAACAATCTTCATACGATCATTAGGTGGGGTAACAGTTCCAGCAACTATCACTCGGCCACCATCTGTTAAAGTCAAAATCACACGCACCAATGTCTTGTGATCTGTTTCTTGATGTATTAACTCAACTCCGGCCGCAACTCCACGGTCTTTGGCTAATACTGGAGCATTCACATATGAAACAGGGTCGTGTACTAATGATGTAAACACACCCTTAAGTGCAGAAACTTGTAGGACAGCAATATCAGTTGTATGCGCTTCACCCAAATACTCAACATCAACCCGCTCAATCGCCTTTGATGTTAATGAGGCAGCGATCTGACCTAGTGCTTCGGTTAGTCCAAGAAGAGGCTTAACCAAATCAGCGATGACTCCACCTTGAACATTGACCGCATCTGGCACAAGCTCTCCCGCTAGGGCCAACCGAACGGATCTAGCCACTGCAATACCTGCTTTTTCTTGAGCTTCATCGGTGGAAGCCCCAAGATGCGGTGTAACAACAACGTTATCCAGAGCAAATAAAGGTGAATCAGTGCAAGGTTCTTTCGCATAAACATCAAGGCCCGCACCAGCGATAACTTTGTTTTTCAATGCTTCATACAAAGCATCCTCATTAACAATTCCACCTCGGGCTGCATTGATAATCAAAGCAGTTGGTTTCATCATCGCAAACTGTTCTTTACCAATTAGGTTTACTGTGTCTTTAGTCTTAGGAAGGTGAACCGTGATGAAATCACTTTCCTTGAGTAATTCTTCTAACGAAACCACTCGCACTCCAAGTTGCGCAGCTCTTGCAGGTTGCACATATGGGTCGTAGGTCAAGATATTTACACCAAATGCTGATAAGCGTTGCGCTACCAGCATGCCAATTCGACCAAACCCAATAACACCCAAAGTTTTATCAGCAATCTCTACGCCCGTATATTTACTGCGCTTCCATTGACCACCAACAAGAGATGCATGAGCTGCTGGAATATGTCGAGCCAAAGAGATCAATAGTCCAACTGCCAATTCAGCTGCCGAAACTATGTTTGAAGTTGGTGCATTAACAACCATCACACCAGCTTGAGTTGCTGCTGCTACATCTACGTTATCCAGGCCCACTCCAGCACGCGCAACAACCTTTAAATTCTTTGCAGCTGCAAATACCTCAGCATCAACCATGGTTGCTGAACGAACCAAAATGGCAGCAGCGTCAGCTACCGAGCTTAAAAGTGCTGCTCTATCAGTTCCGTCAATATTTCTTACTTCAAAATCAGGCCCCAGAGCAGCAACTGTTGCCGGAGATAACTCTTCAGCAATGATCACAATTGGGCGGGCCACTTGAGTATGCCTTTCGACGAATGAGTCGTAATCCTAAGGTCTGCTTCCCAATTACATCCAATCAATAGGAAGTTTCTATCTTTTAACTGCTTAGGGGGCAGTAAATCCGGCTGGCTTGTGGGCACCATCACAGAATGGTTTATTTGCGGAGTGACCACAACGACATAATGAGAAATTCTCTTTAGTCTCAATTACGTTGCCGTCTGCATCTACAAAATCAACAGCTCCAGTAATTCGTACGGAGCCATTTGGCTTTACATAAACTTTTGCTCGTTCTGTCATTATCTCTGAGCCTTACCTTCCTGATAATCATCCGATTTCTTAACCCACGACATTAATTTTCGAAGATCTCTACCAACCGACTCAATTGGGTGGGCTTCGCCCGCTGCTCTAAATGCCTTGAACTCAGGTGCTCCCTTGTCTTGGTCATCAATAAAGCGTTGAGCAAACGCGCCGCTTTGAATATCTGCTAAAACTGCTTTCATATTCTCTTTAACTCGAGCATCAATTACTCGAGGTCCAGAAACGTAGTCGCCATATTCAGCAGTGTCAGAAACTGACCAACGCTGTTTAGCAATACCACCTTCATACATCAAATCTACAATCAGTTTTAACTCATGCAAGCATTCAAAGTAAGCAACTTCTGGCTGATAACCTGCTTCTGTTAGAACTTCAAATCCAGCCATTACTAGAGCGGATGCCCCACCGCACAGAACTGATTGTTCACCGAATAGATCTGTTTCAGTTTCTTCTGTGAAAGTAGTCTTAATGCCTCCAGCACGCAAACCACCAATTGCCTTCGCATAAGAATTAGTTAAAGGCCAAGCAGCTCCGGTTGCATCTTGTTCAACAGCCACAATAACTGGAACACCACGTCCAGCTTCATATTCTCTGCGAACTAAGTGACCTGGGCCTTTTGGCGCCACCATACAAACATCAACATTTGCAGGGGGCTTAATGTAACCAAACCGGATATTGAAACCATGACCAAAAAGTAGTGCTTTACCAGCCTCCAGATTTGGTTCAATGAATTGCTTGTAAAGTCCACGTTGCGCAGGATCTGGCGCTAATACCATGATCACATCCGCTTCCTTAGAAGCCAAATCTGGAGTCATCACCTTCAAGCCTTGCTCTTCAGCTTTTGCGCGAGACTTGGAACCTTCCAATAGTCCAACTCGCACATCGACGCCAGAATCTCTGAGATTTAATGCATGGGCATGTCCTTGTGAACCGTATCCAAGAACTGCAACAGTTCTATCTTGAATAATACTTAGATCTGCATCGTCGCTGTAGATCATTTCTGCTGCCATTACTGCTCCTTTGATTTGGTTATATTCAGGTTTTGAACTTAATTACTTTTATCCGCTGACCGCGAACTACGCTCGGTGATGGACTTATCGCCTCTACCCACGGCCACCATGCCCGATTGCACTAGCTCTTTGATTCCATACGGCTCCAAAGAACCTAAAAATGCTTCTAACTTTTCCTTATTGCCCGTAGCCTCAATAGTCAGAGCCTCGCTGGACACATCAACAACTTTAGCCCTAAACAACTGCACCGTCTCTAATACAGCAGAGCGAGACTCTTTATCCACTTTTACTTTCACTAATACTAATTCGCGTTGTACCGAAGAGTTTGGCTCTAATTCAACAATCTTTAGAACGTTAATCAACTTGTTTAACTGCTTGGTTACCTGCTCTAAAGGTAGATCTTCAACATTTACAGAGATTGTCATTCGAGAAACCCCTGACACCTCTGTTGGGCCAACCGCTAAGGATTCGATGTTAAATCCACGACGAGAGAACAAGGCCGCCACTCGAGCTAGAACACCCGGTTGGTCTTCAACTAGTACCGATAACGTGTGTCTGGTCATTCGGCATCGCCTCGCTCCCAGTCTGGTGCTAAATCTCTAGCGTATTGAATTGCGTCATTAGATGCACCTGCTGCAATCATTGGCCAAACCATTGCATCTTTATGGACACTAAAGTCAACAACAACTGGTGCATCATTCAGTTTCATAGCTTGATTTATGGTGGCATCAATTTGATCTGGTGAGTCACACCGCAGGCCATGACAGCCATAGGCATCTGCTAATTTCACAAAGTCAGGTATCCGGTGTGTTTGTAGGTCAGTATTCGAATATCTCGATTCGTAGAACAATGTTTGCCATTGTCTAACCATTCCTAGAGATTGGTTGTTAATGATCGCAACCTTTATTGGGATGTTGTTGATAGCACAAGTTGCCAACTCTTGATTGGTCATTTGGAAGCAGCCATCACCATCAATGGCCCACACTGTTTTTTCTGGAGCTCCTACTTTTGCTCCCATAGCTGCTGGCACCGCGAAGCCCATAGTTCCTAGTCCGCCAGAGTTCATCCATGTTCCAGGGTTCTCATAGTTAATATATTGAGCAGCCCACATTTGATGTTGGCCCACTCCTGAAGTGAAGATTGTTTCTGGGCCACTGATTTGGCCGAGTCGGGCAATTACTTGTTGAGGAGAAACTGATCCATCAGTTGGCAAGTCATAGCCAAGCGGATAAGCCTTGCGCATAGCGTTTAATTCTTGCCACCATGCCTCTTGATCGATGGCTTTGCCTGCTTTGAATTCAGCTTTGATAGCAGATATCAACTCAACAATGGTTTCTTTAACATCTCCCACAATTGGAATATCTGCTTCTCTGTTTTTTCCAATCTCAGCTGGATCAATATCTGCGTGAATGACTTTGGCAAAAGGAGCAAAAGAATCCAGTCTTCCAGTAACTCGATCATCAAATCTAGCAGCCAGGGTAATTAGCAAATCGCTTTTTTGTAGTGCGCCAACTGCTGCCACAGTTCCATGCATTCCAGGCATGCCAAGATGTAGCTTGTGACTGTCTGGGAATGCTCCTCGAGCCATCAAGGTTGTTACTACTGGAATCCCAGTTAATTCAGCTAACTGATAAAGCTCTCTGGCAGCTTGCGCCTTAATCACACCGCCACCAACATAAAAAACTGGGCGACGTGACTGAATAATTAACTTTGCAGCTTCTTTAACCTGCTTCACATTCGGTTTGGTAACTGGGTGATATCCAGCAAGATCAATACTTGTTGGCCATGCAAATTCAGTTTGTTTCTGCAGCGCATCTTTAGCAATATCAACTAACACTGGGCCTGGTCGGCCAGTCGAAGCTATGTGAAAGGCCTCCGCAATTGCTCGCGGAATATCGCGAGCGTCAGTAATTAGGTAGTTGTGCTTAGTGATTGGCATCGTGATGCCTCGAATATCTGCTTCTTGAAATGCGTCAGTGCCGATTGCACCACTTGGCACCTGACCAGTAATTGCAACCATCGCAACTGAATCCATATATGCATCAGCTATAGGGGTAACTAAGTTAGTAGCTCCTGGGCCACTTGTTGCCATGCAAACTCCCACGCGATTAGTCGCTAGTGCATAACCTTGAGCGGCATGACCTGCACCTTGTTCATGACGAACCAAGATGTGACGCAAAACTTTTGAATCCATTAGTGGGTCATAAGCGGGCAAGATGGCTCCGCCTGGAATACCAAACAAGTCGGTCACGCCTGCGTGTTCTAGCGAGCGAACCAAACTTTGGGCACCAGTTATCAAACTGTTGCTCTCATTACTCATGCTGTCCTTCTATCTAAATGCTTTCGGGGTAAAGCGCTTTTGGCAGCAGTGTGATCTCTCGCAATTAAAAGGACCTGTTTTGCAGTCCTAATAAAAAACCCCCTGGCCCGGCGGGCAATACAGGGGGCGCATCTGCCTTGTGAGCTGATGCGCTAACTAACGACGACCTTGCGGTTGATCACCATCAAAGATTAGCAGGGGTCACGGAACGGGCAACGCACCCCTTATGAGGTGATCGCTCCATCTGCTGCAGAACCAACAGTTCTTGCGTACTTGCCCAAGATGCCAGTGGTGTAGCGAGGGGCATTTGGCTTCCAGCCCAGTTTCCGCTTAGCCAACTGTGAAGGCTCCACCAATAAGTCCAAGGTTCGAGCGGTGAGGTCTAGGCGAATGCGGTCCCCGGACTTTACAAATGCAATTGGTCCTGCATCTGTGGCTTCTGGCGCAACGTGACCTATGCAAAAACCCGAGGTGGCACCAGAGAACCGGCCATCAGTTATGAGCATTACATCTTTACCCAACCCAGCGCCTTTTATGGCTGCTGTAACTGCCAGCATCTCGCGCATGCCGGGGCCACCCTTTGGCCCTTCATACCTAATTACAACTACATCACCTTTAACTATCTCACCTTGATTTAGGGCATCCATCGCAAAACGTTCATCATCATAAACTTTGGCAACGCCCTCAAATACTGGTGTGTCCACACTCGCAGCTTTAATTACGCAGCCGTCAGGTGCGAGACTTCCCTTAAGTATTATCAAACCACCAGTTTTATGGATTGGCTTTTTTGGTGGAAAAATAATTGTTCCATCTGGATCAAGCGGTGCAATCGAAGCTAAGTTTTCAGCCATTGTTTTGCCAGTAACAGTGAGTGCATCTCCATGTAATACTCCAATATCGAGCAGCGCTTTTAACACTACTGGAATTCCGCCCACACGATCAATGTCATTCATTACATATCGACCAAAAGGCTTCACATCAGCGATCATTGGGGTGCGATCTGCAATCACGTTAAAGTCATCAATTGTTAATGGCACTTGCGCTTCTCTTGCCATAGCTAATAGATGCAAGATCGCATTGGTTGATCCACCAAGCGCCATCACAACGGCAATGGCATTTTCAAAAGCCTTACGAGTCATAATCATGCGTGTTGTGATGCCTTTAGCAATCAAGTTAACAACGGCTTCACCTGCAGCAATTGCATCATCGTCCCTGCGGGTGTCTACAGCAGGTGCAGATGCACTGCCAGGAAGCGACATACCAATTGCTTCAGCAACAGATGCCATTGTGTTTGCAGTAAACATTCCACCACAAGCCCCTTCACCAGGACATGCACGACGTTCGATCTCACCTAACTCGGCTTCGGTGATCTTGCCTAATGCACAGGCACCAACAGCCTCGAAAACATCTTGGATAGTGATGTCTTTATCACCTAATCTGCCAGGCAGAATCGAGCCGTTATAGACAAATACTGAAGCCACATCCAGTCTCGCTGCTGCCATTAGCATTCCAGGTAAGGATTTATCACAACCGGCTAATGTCACTACCCCATCAAGTCGTTCCGCATGAATAACAGCTTCAACTGAATCAGCAATAATTTCTCGAGAAACTAAACTGGCTCGCATGCCCTCGTGACCCATTGAGATGGCGTCCGAAACGGAAATGGTTCCAAACTCCATAGGAAAACCTCCGGCTTGGAATACGCCTTCCTTAGCTTTTTGAGCGAGGCGTCTTAATGACATGTTGCACGGAGTTATCTCATTCCAAGAAGAAGCAATTCCAATTTGTGGTTTATCAAAGTCAGCATCTTTCATACCAACAGCTCTTAACATTGCCCTGGCTGGTGCTCGCTCAAATCCCTCGGTTACATCTTTACTTCGAGGTTTCATATCGTTCATGCTGTAATCCTATCCTCCATTACTCAGATACACCTAAGCGCTCAAACAGGAGCTGACGAACTTTGGCTGCATCTGCCTGGCCTTTAGTCGCTTTCATGACCGCACCTATCACTGCACCAGCAGCTTGTAGTTTGCCTTCTTTGATTTTGGCAACCACGTCTGGAGATTGAGTAATGGCAACATCGATAGCAGCCAGCAGTGCTGTGTCGTCACTTACCACGGCTAAGTTTTGATTAGCCACGATTTCAGCAGGACTACCTTCACCATTTATAACTGCAGCGATCACGACTCTGGCCAACTTGTCGTTCAAAGTTCCAGATTGAATGAGGCTCTCAACTTCTGCAACTTGCTTGGGTGAGATGCTTAAGCTTTCTAGTTCCTGGTCTAGTTCATTTGCAATTCGGGACAACTCACCCATCCACCATTTACGGGCTGCTGCCTGATCACAGCCAGCAGCAATAGTTTTTTCCACTAAATCAATGCCACCAGAATTGATAACTGAGATCATCTCAAAATCAGAAATCCCCCAGGCGGCTTGTAGGCGTTCGCGCTTAGCAGCGGGCGCTTCTGGTAATTCAGATTTCAATTTTGCAACCCAGGCAGCATCTGGTGCTATTGGTAACAAATCAGGTTCTGGGAAGTAGCGGTACTCCTCTGCTTGTTCTTTGCTGCGACCAGGTGAAGTGCTGCCATCAGATTCTTGAAAATGCCTGGTCTCTTGGCGGACTTTTTGCCCAGAATCTAAAACAGCAGCCTGTCTAACTATTTCAGAGCGGACCGCACGTTCCACTGATCGAAGTGAATTGACATTCTTGGTTTCAGTTCTAGTTCCTAAGGTTTCAGAGCCAATTGGTTTTAAGGAAAGGTTTGCATCACAGCGCAGCGAGCCTTCTTCCATGCGCACATCTGATACTCCTAGATTTCTAACCAAGTCCCTAAGTGCTGAGACATATGCTTTAGCAACAAGTGGAGCCGCATGTTTAGTGCCATCAATTACCTTTGTCACAATTTCAACAAGTGGAATTCCTGCTCGGTTGTAATCCACCAGTGAGTAATCAGCGCCATGAATTCTTCCAGTGCTTCCACCTGCATGAGTCAATTTACCGGTGTCCTCTTCTAGGTGAACGCGCTCAATTCCAATTCGAACCGTCGTAGATCCATCTTGATCTGGAACTAGCACATCTAGATAACCGTCGAAGCAAATTGGTTCGTCATATTGACTAATCTGAAAATCTTTGGGCATATCTGGATAGAAATAGTTCTTACGAGCCATTCTCGACCAGGGTGCGATTTGGCAATTTAAAGCAAGACCGATGCGGATAATTGATTCAACTGCTTTTTCATTCAATGTTGGAAGTGAGCCTGGAAGCCCCAAGCACACGGGACAAACGTTCGTGTTTGGCTCAGATCCAAAACTAGTAGGACAGGCGCAAAATACCTTTGTTGCAGTGTTTAACTCAACATGTACTTCCAAGCCCAAGGTTGGTTCAAACCTAGTTAGCGCATCATCGAAACTTAAGTTAGTCATAATTGCTGAGCTCTATCTAAAAGTGGTGCTCCCCAATGGTTTAACAGCGCTGCTTCTAATGCACCACCAACTCGATACATCCGATCATCTTGCATCACTGGAGACATAACCTGTAATCCAACCGGCAAAGAGTCTGCAGGGTCTAGCCCGATAGGTAGAGACATGCCACCAATGCCCGCTAAGTTAACTGGAATTGTGCAGATGTCATTTAAATACATAGCCATTGGATCATTAGTTTTCTCACCAATTTTGAAGGCCGTTACAGGTGAAGTTGGTGAGATCAACACATCAGCCTTTTGGAACGCTTTGGCATAATCTTGCGCAATTAATGTTCTGACTTTCTGAGCAGATCCGTAGTATGCGTCGTAATAACCACTCGATAGCGCGTAAGTGCCAATCATGATTCGCCGTTTGACTTCAGCGCCAAAGCCCGCAGCTCTAGTAGCGCTCATCACTTCTTCAACCCCAGCATTGCCTTCAGCAACACGCATGCCGTAACGCATGCCATCGAATCTGGCCAAGTTGCTCGAGCATTCACTTGGTTGAATTAAGTAATAAGCAGCTAGTGCATACTCAAATGAAGGGCAAGAAACTTCAACAATTTGGGCACCAAGATCTTTCAAGATAGCAACAGAATCCTGAAACAAGCTCAAAACTCCAGCCTGATATCCCTCGCCTGACAATTCTTTAACAACACCAATCTTCATTCCTTTTAAGTCAAGTGATTTGGCTGCCTCAACAATTGGCGGAACTGGAGCACTAATTGAAGTTGAATCATGATGATCATGGCCGCCCATGACTTTATGAAGTAATGCTGCATCTAATACAGTCCTAGCAAATGGACCAGCTTGATCTAAAGAAGATGCCAAAGCGATCATGCCATAGCGGGATACGCCACCATAAGTAGGTTTGACGCCAACAGTTCCAGTAACTGCTGCTGGCTGTCTAATTGATCCGCCAGTATCAGTTCCAACTGCAAGCGGACTCATAAACCCAGCGACTGCAGCAGAGGATCCGCCACTGCTGCCGCCAGGAATTCGATCTAAATCCCAAGGATTCCTGGTTGGGCCATATCCAGAATTCTCGGTGCTAGAGCCCATTGCAAATTCATCCATGTTTACTTTGCCCAACAAAACCATGTCTGCTTGTTTCATCCGAGAAACTACCGTTGAATCGTAAGGAGGAATCCAGCCTTCCAAAATTTTTGAGCCTGCAGTTGTTGGCACACCTTTTTGAGTAAAGATATCTTTAACTGCAACTGGCACTCCAGCCAAGTCGCCTAGAGCCTTTCCGGCACCACGTTTCTCATCAACAAGTTTGGCTTGACTCAAAGCACCTTCAGTGTCCACATGTAAAAAAGCGTTGATTTTAGAATCAATTCTTGAAATTCGATCGAGATGCGCTTTAGTTACTGCAACTGCAGAAAAGTCTCCCGATTTAATACCAGTTGCTATCTCAACTGCTGTTAACTTTGTTAAGTCAGTCATCTATTCCTCATCCAATATCCGAGGAACTTTAAATCTGTGATCTTGGGCCGAAGGTGCAGCAGCTAAAGCTTCGGAATTACTCAGGCTTTGGCCCACAACATCTGGTCTAAATACATTTGTCATTGGCAGTGCATGCGACATTGGCACAATCGAGTCATTTACAACTTCTTGAACCTTGGCTACCGAATCTAAAATCAATCCTAATTGCGAGCCAAAGATTGTTAACTCTTCATCAGTTAAGTTGATCCGAGCCAACTTAGCAAGGTTCTCAAGTTCGGCACGTGACAAGTTGGACATGGGGGTAATCTTAGGAGAGCCCTAAATGTGACCTAGCTGCCGAAGGCCCACTTTCGAGTAGCACAGCGAAACCATCGGGATCTAGAACTGGAACTCCAAGCTCTTGAGCTTTATCAAATTTCGAGCCTGGGTTAGCCCCCACGATAACGAAATCAGTTTTTTTAGAAACCGAACTGGAAACTTTGCCACCACGAGATGTCACAGCCTCGTTTGCACCATCTCTGGAGTAGCCAGGCATGCTGCCCGTGATTACCACTGATATGCCAGTTAAATGATCTGAAAGTAACTTCGGCGCAGTTTGCTCAAGGGAGACTCCAGCCCCTTGCCACTTTTTAACAATGTCTTGGTGCCAATCAATACTGAACCATTCTGAAATTGACTCCGCAATAATTTCCCCAACTCCATCAATACTTGCAAGTTGCTGGCCAGAAGCAGAGATAATGCTTTGCAAGGATGAGAATTCTTTGGCCAGCGTTTGAGCAACAGTTGGTCCTACGTGCCTAATTGAAAGTGCCACCAAAATTCGCCAAAGTGGTCTAGTTTTCGCAATTTCAAGTTGACTGAGTAGTTTCTCACCAGCCATATTGATCTGGTTGGTTTTTGATCCAGCTGAGACTGCCTTTGTGAAAAATTCTGATCCAATTAACGACGCTTCAGTTAAATCAAATAGATCGGCCTCATTTTTTAAGATGCCCTCATTAATGAGAGCTGCAGCAGCCTTTGAACCTAGACCTTCAATATCAAGTGCTTGACGCGAGCCAATATAGAAAAGTCGCTCAATTAATTGGGCAGGACAGGACTTTGCATTAGGGCAGCGCAGGTCAACATCGGCGTCCTTAACTGCCAAGATATTAGTCTTACATGAAGGACAAACTATTGGCATTACAAACTTTTTTTCGCTACCATCTCTAAGTGATTCAACTGCTCCAATAATTTCTGGAATAACATCCCCAGCTTTTCTCAAGTAAACGGTATCTCCAATCAAAATTCCTTTACGAATAACTTCCTGCTCATTATGCAAAGTAGCCATTTCTACAGTTGAGCCAGCAACCTTGACGGGTTGCATATGTGCAAATGGAGTAATTCGACCAGTTCGACCAACTGAAACTTTAATATCCAACAATTTAGTTGTCACAACTTCGGGTGGATACTTAAATGCGATCGCCCATCTTGGGGCGCGAGCAGTCTCCCCCAGTTTGCGCTGTAACTCAAAGTTATCAACTTTAATTACTACACCATCTATTTCATGCTCTACGTCATGTCGATGCTCTTGCCAATAAGTCACAAATTTAATGGGGTCCATCCCAACTTGATAGTGACTAGATACTGGCAATCCACAATCTTTTAGTAATTGATAACTCTCACTTTGTGAGGCCAGCTTGGCTCCATCCACTGCGCCAATGCCATGCACTGTCAATCTGAGTTTCTGTAAAATTGTGATTGCATCATCAAGTTCTGTTCTCAAAGTTGCCAGCCGTTTTTCTGAGCTCTTGGAATTTGCTTGCGCTTTTGCCACTTCTTCTTCTCGTCGATCAACCCGCTGACGTAACGTGCCAGCAGCGGCATTTCGAGGATTAGCAAATTCAGTCTTACTCGATTTTTCTAATTCACTATTTATCTGATCAAATTGGGCTAGCTCGAAGAAAACTTCCCCTCGAACTTCCAGCAACGACGGGGGCTTACCAGTTAACGCTCGAGGAATTGATGGGATGAATTGAGCGTTGTAAGTAACATCCTCGCCAACTGTGCCATCCCCTCTGGTGGCGACACTGCTTAGTAGGCCATTTCGATAAACGATATCAACTGCTAATCCATCAATTTTGAGTTCGCCTAAATAATGTGGAGTCTGGCCCAAGTCTTTATCGATGCGATCCAACCAAGTTTTCAACTCTTGATCATCAAATACATTATCCAGCGAATACATTCGAGAAAGATGAGTTACTGGTTCAAACATCTCAGATCTTGCTCCGCCAACACTTTGGGTTGGCGAATCAAGGGACTTGAGCATTGGGAATTTTGACTCGATATCAAGCAATTCATTGAAGCACTTGTCATATTCAGTATCTGAGATTGTGGGCTTGTCATGCAGGTAATAGCGACGCCTGGCATCTTCAATTATTTCAACCAACTCAACCCAGCGGGAGCGAGTTTTGGTTGGAATATCGGTAGTCATTTTCTAGAAGTCCTCATCCCACCAAATATGTGCCAAATCAGCCACTTTTATTGGTGTAATGATAGTCAATCAAGCAGACTTAGATGGAGGATTAACCTGGTATTGACTGCTTTTGGGTCTCATCTCGATGTTTGCGCAGGTAGGTCATAAATGGCGTGCCACCAGTTCCAACTGCAGACGGATTACCAGGAGTTTTTTGAGCCTGTGCATGGATATAAGTTCCCGCATACTCCAAGTGCATAGCACGGAAGCTTGCAACCAGCTCAACACATTCGTTGAAAACACTTGTTAAGCCTGGACCTTTAGTAGCTGTCACAAACTTACGAACCGAAGGTCCTGCTTCAACAGCTTCAATAAAAGCCACATGCTTTGGTGGCATATAGGTACGCATCTCCATTAGATACTCACGAAGTTCATCGCGCTCATGTTCAATTCCTAGAACGCCATCCATGGCTGGAATGATTGCGCTTTGGGCGCCAGTTTCGCCGCGAAACTTCTGACCAACGCCGTTGTATTCAGATACTCCTTCATAGACCACACCGTCTGGAAGCGATGGGTTATTACGCCAACCAAAAATGTAAGGACGAACCCGGTGAAAGTAAATGTATGGATCACACTTGTCAGGCATTCTGCCTAGTACTTGATACATAGATTGCAGCGCGTCTCTTAGATTTGTCAGTGCTGCCAGTGCTTGATCAGCATCATCATCCACCACTGCCTGTTGGGCATCCTCAATAGCCTTAAGAGCTTTTCCAGCTTTTTTCTCAATGTCAATGTGAATTAATATGAACCACTCTTCATCTTGCCCACCCAAGAAACATTGAAGCAATCCAATGTTGCCACATTCAATAGGACCTGCCTTATCAAATCTTCGCCAATTATCCGATGCATAACTTTGATAAGAAAGAATTGGTGGGCGCCCAACTAATTTTCCTACCTCAAACCATGGAACAGCCAAATTAGCAGGCATGGTGGTGGCTGGAGTGTCCTCGCTCCACTGATAACTTTGACCGATGTAACTTAGAACTAGCATCGCACGTTGGATTTCTGCTTCACCATTTAATTTATCAACATTAAATTTTGGTAGTGCTTTGACTCTAGACCTAAAATTTGTTCCCATTAGTAATTTAGGAAGATCTTTACCAAACTGATCCCACTCTTCATTGCCTGGGGATAAGTGTTGGGCTGGTTCATATGCTGGCAGATAGCCAAACTCTTCGGTTATTCCAAAGTCAGAAATCTTGGCAGGCTTCATCGATCTCCTTCAACATCCAGTAATTTAGTAACAGATACTAGAGGGGATGAGAGTCTTTTCGCTCATCTACCAGTAGCGGTGATAGTGCCCGATCCAATGACACGATCTTGATCATAAATCGCCAGAGTTTGGCCAGGTGCAACTCCACGAGTTGATTCATTCAGCAATACTTCAATCACATCATCTGCTCTAGTAATTTTTGCTGGCAGTTGAGCGCCATGGGCTCGCATTTGAATTGTTACATCACTGCCAACTACAGCCATTTTCCCACTAGTCCACTTTGGTTGATAAGCAGAGACTGTCTTAATACTTAGTAATCTCTCGGGGCCCACTAACACAGTTGCAGTTTTGGTATCAACGCCCACTACATACCGAGCTTGTCGATCTGGAGCTGATTTATCAAGATTTAACCCACGCCGCTGGCCCACCGTGAACTGGTGAGCACCTTGATGGGTTGTGATGGTAGCCCCGGACTCAGCATCAATTATCTGTCCAGCTGAGGCGACTATTTGTTTGTTTAACCAGCCAGCAGTGTCGTTGTCGGGAATGAAGCAGATGTCATAGCTTTCAGGTTTATCAGCAACGAGCAAACCACGCGCTTGAGCTTCAGCGCGCACTTCTGCTTTCGTTATATCCCCTAGCGGGAACAGCGAACTAGCCAACTGCTCGCTAGTGAGCACGCTTAAGACATAAGACTGATCTTTCTCATGATCAACACTTCTAAATAGTTGTGGCTTGCCATCTATCAGTTTAATCTGAGCATGGTGTCCAGTTGCGATCTTGTCAAAGCCCAGAGCAATTCCTTTTTCTAGAACTGCTGCAAACTTAATCTTTTCGTTACACCGCACACACGGATTGGGAGTGTGGCCAGCAGCATATTCAGCAATGAAATCATCAATAACATCTTCTTGAAATCTTTCTGAAAAATCCCAGATATAAAAAGGAATGCCTAATACGTCTGCAACTCGTTTCGCATCTTTAGCATCAAGTGGTGTGCAGCAACCTCTTGACCCTGTTTGACCGGCATGGTTTCGAGCTAACGCAAGATGGACCGCAGTAACGTCGTGTCCTTGATCAACCATTCTGGCTGCTGCAACTGCTGAATCAACTCCACCAGACAGTGCTGCTAGTACTTTCACTCTTTTACCGCTTCTTTCTTGCCAACATTCAAGCCAGCTAAACGAGCTGTAGCTACTGCTTGAGGGAGTTTAGTAATTAATTGATTCACTTCAGTCTCAGTGGTGCTGGTTCCCAATGTGATTCTAACGGAACTAATGGCATGAAATAGATCAACTCCCATGGCCATCAATACGTGGGATGGCTGGGCAACTCCTGCCGAGCATGCCGAACCAGTAGAAACTTCAATACCTTGTTGATCTAACAACATCAGTATCGAATCTCCAGAGGCTCCAAAAAAAGAAAAATGTGTGTTGCCAGGCAGTCGATTCTCTAGGTCACCATTAACAACACAATCTGGGACTTGAGAGCTGATTTCCTTGATTAATTTGTCCCGCAGCGCCTGGAGACGTGCTGCATGTTGAGCTTGCTTGGCTACAGCTAATTCAACTGCTAGACCTAATGCTGCTGCACCTGCTGTGTTAATTGTGCCCGATCTAACCTCAGGTTCTTGATTTCCACCATGTAAAACTGGGTCTACTTTAAATCCATTCCGAAGCACCAACAAGCCAGTTGCATGTGGGGCACCAATTTTGTGCCCACTAATCGCAAGTGAATCGAGATTTATTCGGCTTAAGTCAATCTCAAGTGACCCAATTGCCTGCACTGCATCAACATGAAGGGGGATTTCGTGGGCATTAGCTAATTTTGCTATCTCTTCGATTGGTTGAACACTTCCAACTTCATTATTTGCCCACATCACAGCAATTAATGCGACATTGGTTTCATTTTTGGCTATTAACTTAGTTAACTCATCCAAATCAATGACACCTTTTTGATTAACTGGAATTAACTCAACTATCGCCCCACTAGTTTTCTCTAACCAATGCGCTGGATCCAATACTGCATGGTGCTCGATAGCACTCACCAAAATACGAGGGCGCACCTTATCTTTTTGTCTGGACCAATACAGACCTTTAACAGCCAGGTTATCCGCTTCAGTTCCACCTGCCGTGAAGTAAATATGGCTGGGATGAGTCTTTAGAGCTCTACCAATCTGCTCGCGCGCAACCTCAACAATTGCTCGAGCCTTTCGCCCTGAATTATGAATAGAAGATGGATTGGCGGCCTGTGTTAAATGTTCGACAAATAGTTTTTGCACTTCTGGCACCATCGAAGTTGTGGCAGCATGATCAAAGTAGGGCATTGGCTAAGTATCCCAGGTGTGGTGAAGAATTGCCTGGATAGGCTAAAACAACGCACTTGCTAAGGCTCTTCGAGCCGCAAGCAATTGAGGGTGCTCTGGTTCAATCAAGTCAAATAGTTCTAGCAGTCTCTCTTTCAAGACTTCCTTATTGTCAGGATTTGCTTGTCGGATTGACTCCAGCAGGCAGTCAAATGCCGCCTTAAAATCACCAATCAGCATCTGAGCATCAGCAAATTTCAAACGATTGTCGATGTCATCCACCGCTGCTAATGCAACATTCTTTAAATCCTGACCCAAAGTTCTACTTAAAAAAGAGACATTTGATAGCCCAAGTTTGGCGGTTTGATCTTTAGGATTTGCTAATAATCGATCTTCATAAAGTTTCTTAGCACCTGCTAAATCTCCATTAAGAATTAAATCATCTGCTGGATCTTCAGGTTCAGTGATCATTGGAGTTTCAGCATTTAAGCTTGGAGCAAGTCCTTGTTCTTTGGCTACTTGCAATACTTGTACTAAAACTTCCTTAATGGCTGACTCTGGCTGGGCGCCAGTAAAAAGCGCAGATATTTGCCCTGCCATTGCAAGAAACACTGCAGGAATTGATTGAACTTGAAAGGCCTGAGCAAGTTGTGGGTTGTGATCTACATCAACCTTCGCAAGTATCCAGGCACCATTCGCTTGGGCGGCTAGATTTTCAAGCACTGGTGATAATTGTTTACATGGCCCACACCACTCTGCCCAAAGATCAATCAGTACTGGAACCTCTTTGGATTTGTTTATTACTAGTTGTTCGAAATTACTGTCAGTGGCATCCACCACAAATGCAGATTTTGGTTGGTTTGCCATTTCTCTAGCTTTAGCTAGTGCTGCTAAGTCAACCGCTCCCCGAAGTGGTATCTGCTCTTTCATAGCTCATTTGCCTTGTCTAGTAATTCCTTAACACCCAAACCTGTTGTTGCAACGGTTTTGATGATTGGAGTATTTTGCTTATCAAACGACATCTCTAACATCTGGCGCAAGTCTCTCACAGATGCATCCGCACCATCTCGATCAGATTTATTGACTACAAAAATATCTGCAATCTCAAACACGCCTGCTTTAGCTGCTTGAATCGAGTCTCCCATCCCAGGCGCAATTACTACAACAGTTACATCACTGTTTGCAGCCACTTCTACTTCTGACTGACCAACACCAACAGTTTCAATTAATAAATAATCAAAACCAACTAACTTAAGAGCTGCAATCACAGCTGGTGCGGCTTTTGCTAAACCTCCGAGATGACCCCTAGTTGCCATAGAGCGAATAAAGACTCCTGAATCTAAAGCGTGATGTTGCATTCGAATGCGATCTCCAAGTAGTGCACCACCAGTTATTGGACTACTTGGATCTACTGCCAATACTGCAACTGTTTGATTCTCGGCCCTAATGGTAGAGATTAATGAAGATGTTAGTGAAGATTTTCCAACTCCTGGCGAACCAGTAATTCCGATTACTTTAGTCTTCGAATCTTTAGCTTGATCAGTTAACTTTGCAGAATCTATCTCTTCCACAACAGTTAATAACCTGCCTAAAGCCCTGCGGTCACCATTTCGAGCCGCTGCCAACAATTCATCCATTGACGCTTTTGTCATCTTCAAACCTTAATTATCAAAGCTTCGCCCTGACCCGTTCCACCACAGATGCCTGCAGCCCCAATCCCGCCACCTCGTCGAGCTAACTCATAAGCCAAGGTCATCACAATTCGAGCACCCGAAGCACCAACTGGATGTCCGAGGGCAATCGCTCCTCCGTTAACGTTCACAATTGAATCAGCAACACCAAGTTTTTGCATTGATACTGCGCTCACGGCTGCAAAGGCTTCATTAATCTCAAATAGGTCAATATCAGCTACATTTAACTTAGCCTTGGTTAATGCAGATTGAATAGCATTTGCAGGCTGCTCGTGTAAGGAAGTGTCTGGCCCAGCAACCGAAGCATGGGAAATAATCTCCGCTAAATACTTAATGCCATGCGTCTCGGCTTGGTCTTTACTCATTAAAACTAAAGCCACCGCGCCATCAGTTATTTGTGAGGCATTGCCAGCAGTAACTGTTCCATTTTCTAGAAATACAGTCTTGAGGTTGGCCAAAGTTTCAGTGGTGGTATTTGCGCGAATACCTTCATCTACGTCTACTACTTTGTTGTCAGTTTTAATCTCTGCGATTTCAGACTTGAATAAACCTGCAGAAGTTGCTGCTGCAGCACGTTGCTGCGATTTGGCTGCCAAGTCATCTTGAACAGCTCTAGATAAGTTATACCGCTGATTGAATTTATCAGTGGCAGTGCCCATGCTGAGTCCATCTAGACTACAAATTAGTGCATCATGAAAGAGAGTATCGATCAATTGCTCTTGTTCTAAATCAGCACCTTTTGGCAAAACATAAGGAGCATTTGACATTGACTCCATACCGCCAGCAACCACAACCTGTGTTGGATCAGAATTTATTAAATAATGTCCAATTGCGATGGCATTCATGCCGCTTAAGCAAACCTTGTTCACAGAACTCGCTGGGACGCCTATTCCAATTCCTGCCAAAATTGCTGCCTTACGAGATGCGGACTGCCCACTGCCAGCTTGAATAACTTGGCCCATGATGACTTCAGTAATTTGATCTGATTTCAGTCCAGATCTAAGAACTGCTGCTCGGATGGCCACCGCACCCAATTCATATACCGCAAGCGTGCTTAATGATCCATTTACTTTGCCAAATGCTGTTCGGGCTGCGGCCACGATTACCGTGCTCACGACACCCCTTTCTTGTGCAATCTCAGGGACAAAAGTACCGCCCATCTAGGGTTAACCTTGAGACGGACCGTTTCGTGGAGATTTGAGGAGTAATAAGTGGCTGGTTTAGCGGGCTTAATCACCAAAGTTGACCATGTGGGAATAGCCGTTGAAGATCTTGATGTTGCAATCGAGTTCTACAAATCAGTTTTTGGGTTTGAACTTCAGCACCGAGAAGAAAATGTGGAGCAGGGAGTAGTCGAAGCAATGATGGCAATTGGTGGATCACAAACTCAGATTCAATTACTGGCGCCGCTTACTCCAGACAGTGCAATTGCTAAGTTTATTTCTAACAAAGGTGTTGGTGTACAGCAAGTTGCCTACACAGTGACCAGCCTGGATCAAGCGATGCAGGTATGCAAAGAGCTGGGTATTCGAATGTTGTTTTCAGAGCCAAAAAGAGGAACAAAGGGATCAAGGATTAACTTCGCACACCCAAAAGATTGTGGTGGTGTATTGGTCGAGTTAGTTGAACACTAACCTTTTGGGTCACTAAATTTTTGCATTTCGCCAGAAAAATGTGTTGGCAAAGGTAAAGCTGGTGGATTTAATTTAGCAACAATTTCTGTGAGCACTCGATAAACGCTTGGCTCCCCTGTCCATAAATGTTTTGCTCCTGTGACAGCAATCAATTCAATCGCAGGTAATGTTGCAAATCTGGTAATTGCAACCTCAGGTCTTAAGTAGTCGTCAAGTTCTGGGATTATTGCAGTAATTGGAATTTGACTTTGTTGCCAAGCATCTAAATCTTTTTGATTTGTCCATCTAAGTGGTGGAGAAAGCAAGATCAACCCTGCAACATCTAAGTTGCGTGCATGCTTTAGGGCTACATCAGTGCCAAATGACCATCCAACAACCCAAGGTTTTGGTAAACCGTTTGACTTAGCAAACTCAACCGCTGCGCGCAAATCTGCGCCTTCGCCATCCGCTGCGTCCCACTGCCCTTGAGATTGTCCACGCGCACTAACTGCTCCACGCATGTTAAATCGCAAGACTGCCAGCTGAGCTAATGCTGGAAGTCGCCAGGCTGCTTTCCTAAAGATGTGGCTGTCCATCATGCCTTGATGCGTTGTTAATGGATGCAAGCAGAGCATGGTTGCTACCGGGTCAACTTCACTTGGAAGTGCCAACTCACCAACCAATTTCAAATTATCTGAGGTGATCAATTCAATGTCTGTGCGCCTAGCAGGCAAGATACTCGAAGATGAAATCTCTGTACTCAAGTTAATACCTTGGCATTCCGCCACGATGTTGGGTGGATCTGCGATTGTCGCGCTTATCCCAACAAACACGATGCCAATGCCTGCGATGAGTGGCATCATCGTCACCATCAGGCCACACAACCACATGCGGTGTTGCTGGCTTTATTTCTTGGTCACATCCTGGGCAGCGGTAAGTCTTGGCAGAGCCTGAACCAGAAAGGGATCGAACTACATATTCGATGCCCTGCCACTGTTCAAAAGTCTGATTTGACCCAAAAGCGATGTCAGGTACTTCGTTAGTTTGTCTACGGTTGCGTCTGGCCACAGGCATATTGTGGCCTAAGGTGCAATTTTTGTACTTAGGCTCAAGAATTAGCCATGCTCAGTTGGGGAAGTTATTCATATGTGTTTGGGCCTCTAGCAGTTGCCCTCTTGATGCTGATCTTGATTGCATTGCTCAAATGGACTTTCCGCCGGGGAACTTCGCTAGTCGAAAAACCCATTAAGAGTTCCACAAGCGATAACTATGGTGCCTTGGTTAAGGTTACAAAACCTGTGTCATTTATTGATGGTGAGATGTTTAAGCAGCAACTTGCTGATGCCGGAATTAGGTCAACTCTTGCTTTAACTGTGGATGGCCCTGAACTCATGGTTTGGCCGAAAGATCTGATAAAAGCGAAACAGGTGTTAGTAATTAAATAGACTCGCGAGTTCGTTCAATTGTGGCACCCAAAGAGGTTAAATTCGAAACAAAATTTGCATACCCTCTATCAATGTGGCTGACGCCACTAACGACAGTAACCCCATCTGCGATAAGCCCTGCCAAAACGAGTGCAGCTCCTGCTCGAACATCAGTTGCTTCAACTGGTGCAGCGCTAAGTTGTAATCTGCCTTTAACTAGGCAGTGATGACCATCTATTTGTAAATCAGCCCCAAGTCTGGCTAGTTCTTGCGTGAATCGAAAACGAGCTTCAAACAAATTTTCGGTAACCATGGCAGCACCATTGGCGATACTGTTTAAAACAATAAATTGAGGTTGCAAATCTGTAGGAAAGCCAGGATATGGAAGCGTGACAATCTCAACTGGATTTGGGCGTTGTGTCATTCTTACCGTGAAGGAGTCGTTAGCAATTTCGATCTGTGCCCCAGCAGACATCAGTTTCTCTAGCGGAATGTGAAGGTGTGTTGGATTAACTCCTGTTACAGTCACTTCGCCTTGAGTGATTGCCGCTGCAACCGCCCACGTTCCGGCGACTATTCGATCCCCTACAACTTCGTGTGTCGTGGCGGTTAATTTGGTAACCCCAATAATTGAGATGGTATTGGTGCCGATGCCAGAAATTTGTGCACCCATCTTGTTAAGCATTAAACATAAATCAACAATCTCAGGTTCTCGAGCAGCATTCTCGATGACTGTTTCACCTTTTGCTAATACTGCGGCAGTCAGGATATTTTCAGTGGCACCAACCGAAGGTATATCGAGCCAGATGCGAGCACCGTGAAGTCCTTTTGGTGCGCGCGCAATTAAATAACCATGGTCGCTGTTGAATTCTGCTCCCATCTTGGTAAGTCCAGCGATATGCATATCAACACCACGAGAACCAATTTCGTCTCCACCTGGTAGCGCAACATCAACCTCGTGACATCTGGCCAAAATTGGACCAAGAACATTTATAGAAGCACGCATTCGACGAACTAGGTCATAGTCAGCACGGTGACCAATATTTTCTGGGATTTTAATTTCAAGAGTCGAATTAGAGATATCTCGATTTACCTGCGCACCTAAGCGTGTCAAGAGCTCGGCCATGATCTCAACGTCCGCAATATCTGGCACATTTTCAAGTTGGGTAGTGCCAGCAGCTAGCAATGATGCGGTCATCAACTTCAATGCAGAGTTTTTTGCCCCTGGTACATGAACTTGCCCCGATAGGCGGCTGCCGCCGGTAACTTTAAATACTTCATTTTCCACGACGCACAGGCTAGGTGGTGCAGTTCTGGTCCGGGGGCTCTACCCTCCGTCTATGGTCAACTTAACCCGCATTTACACCAGAACCGGAGACGACGGCACCACATCGCTTGGTGACTTCTCTAGAACCACAAAGAATGATTTCCGTCTGGAGGCCTTTGCTGACTGCGATGAAGCCAACTGTGCCATTGGGACCGCAATAGCGCTTGGCAATCTAGATGAAGATGTGAAAGAGCTCTTACTCCGTGTGCAAAATGATTTATTCGATGTAGGTGCTGACTTGTGCACGCCGGTAGTCGAGAATCCTGAAGTAGAACCATTGCGAGTAACTGAGGCAGAGATAACTGCCTTAGAAGTTGCATGTGACAAGTACAACGCAGAATTAAAGCCACTTAGATCATTTATCTTGCCTGGAGGAACTCCAGGTTCGGCTCTCCTGCATGTGGCTCGAACAGTAGTACGGCGCGCAGAGCGAAGCACCTGGACTGCTTTTGAACAGTTTGATGACGTAAACATTCTTGCTGGTAAATACTTAAACCGCTTGAGTGATTTGTTGTTTATTTTGGCACGTTATGCCAATCGGCATGAAGGTGATGTGCTTTGGGTTCCTGGTAAGAATCGCTGACTTAAACTTAAGTTTTAAGCTGAGCCAGACTTTCTTCGAAACATACGTGCCACTTTGTTGTTGCTGCTTTGTGGGCCAATACCTTTGCCAGCATTTGCACCAGGTCCGCCGATATGACCTCTGTTTTTCTTAGCCTCTAGGGCGCGACGCATCTTTTCCTTGGGATCGAGGTTCTCGTCGCCTGGTGGGGTTGAATCTTGATTGCTCATGTTTCTAATCTAGTGGATCAAGCAGGCTTGCCTGCGACTAGGAGACGAACTTCGTTTCGTTTCACCCGGTCAAGGTCTTGGGGTGAATCCACTATCGCTTCTTTGGCTCGAGCCACATCAATCTCTTCAGCCAATTCGCACCGCTGAGCAAAGATAGTTACTTCATTCTGATCAACGGTGACAAAGCCGCCATGAACAGCCGCCATGAATTTCGAGCCATCGTCTTTGGTGATTATTACTGGACCAATTGCTAATGATGAAAGCATTGGCACGTGTCCCGCCAAAATGCCCAGTTCACCTTCGAGTGTTTTGAGCACAACTGATGTGGCTGGTCCACTCCACACCAGCCGGTCAGTTGCCAGAAGTGAAACTTTGATACTAGACATTATTAGTTCTTAGCCAACTTCTCTGCATTAGCTTTAACATCTTCCAAACCGCCGCACATGAAGAATGCTTGCTCTGGGTAATGATCAAATTCACCTTCGGCCAACGACTTGAATGAAGCGATTGTTTCTTCTAGTGGCACGAATGAACCATCTTGGCCAGTGAATGCCTTGGCTACGAACATATTCTGGCTCAGGAACCTTTGAATTCGACGAGCGCGACCTACGATGATCTTGTCCTCTTCGGAAAGTTCATCAATACCAAGAATGGCAATGATGTCTTGTAGGTCTTTGTAGCGCTGCAAAATCTGCTTAGTTCGTTGAGCGACTGCGTAGTGCTCATCACCAATGTACTGCGGATCCAAAATACGAGATGTTGAATCCAGTGGGTCGATCGCTGGATAAATACCAAGCTCAGAAATTGGACGGCTAAGCACAGTTGTTGCATCCAAATGTGCGAAGGTTGTATGCGGTGCTGGGTCAGTAATGTCATCCGCTGGTACATAAATGGCTTGCATAGAGGTAATTGAGTGGCCACGAGTAGAGGTAATGCGCTCTTGTAGTTCACCCATCTCATCTGCAAGTGTTGGCTGATAACCCACTGCTGATGGCATACGTCCAAGCAACGTGGAAACTTCCGAACCTGCTTGTGTAAATCGGAAAATGTTGTCAATAAACAACAACACGTCCTGTTTCTGCACATCACGGAAATACTCAGCCATAGTCAATGCTGAAAGTGCAACTCGCATACGAGTGCCTGGTGGCTCATCCATCTGACCAAATACCAGGGCAGTTTTATTGATAACTCCAGATTCAGTCATCTCCAAAAAGAGGTCATTACCTTCACGAGTTCTCTCACCTACACCTGCGAATACAGATACACCACCGAAGTTCTCAGATACTCGGTAGATCATCTCTTGAATCAAAACGGTCTTACCGACACCAGCACCACCAAACAATCCAATCTTTCCACCCTTTACGTAAGGTGTTAGTAGATCGACTGCCTTGATTCCAGTGGCAAACATCTCAGTTTTTGACTCGAGCTGATCGAATGCAGGTGCACTTCTATGTATTGGCCAACGCTCTTTAACGTTCAAAGATGCTGTTGGCACATCAAGTGACTCACCCAGTGTGTTGAATACGTGACCCAAAGTCGCATCACCAACAGGAACTGAAATGGCTGCACCTGTATCAGCAACGGTTGCTCCACGAACGAGTCCATCGGTTGGTTGCATGGAGATGGCGCGCACCATATTGTCACCAATGTGCTGAGCTACCTCTAATGTCAGATGTCTTACACCTCCTTGACCATCGTTGGCATCCACCTTTAATGCGTTAAAGATGCCTGGCATTCCATCTGATGGGAATTCCACGTCTACTACTGGTCCAGTTACTCTCGCAACGCGTCCAGATGCGGTTTTTGTGGCGGTCATGTTTCTCACTTTCCTGCCGAGGACAGCGCGTCTGCGCCACCCACGATTTCGCTGATTTCCTGAGTGATCTCAGCCTGACGTGCTTGGTTAGCTCTTCGCGTCAAACTCTTTACTAAGTCTGATGCGTTATCGGTAGCAGACTTCATAGCCCGCTGCCTAGCTGCATGCTCGGATGCAGCTGATTGCAACAACGCTTCCCAAATCTCGAAGGCGAGATAATGTGGAAGCAACGAATCCAAAACCTGTTGAGGTTCTGGTTCGAATTCATATAGAGGCAGCACCGCTTTACGGGCTGAGTCCTCAGTGTATTCAACGTTCGCGCCCTTAACCGGATTATCAACAACTTCCAATGGGAGCAGCCTGGAGACTTCAACAACTTGATTTACTCGATTGATGAAATGGGTGAAGACAAGATAGATCTCATCCACACCCCCTTCTTCAGATGGAGTGAGGTAGGCCTTGAGTAGTTCGTTTGCCATCTCTTCCGCACGAACATATTCAGGTGCGTCTGAAGATCCAGTCCAGGTTTTCATCATCTGGCGATCACGGAAGGTGTAGTAAGCGACACCTTTGCGACCTGAAACATAAATATCTGTCTCAACTCCACGCTCTTGATTTCGTTCAACTAGTTGTTCAGATTGCTTGATAACACTAGGTGAGAATGCCCCAGCTAATCCTCGATCTGCAGATATCAAAAGCACTGCAGCCCGCTTAGCATCCCCAGCGCTGCGCAGCAGCGGATGATCCAATGAACTGTTATTCGATGCTGCAATTGAGATTGCTCGATAAAGCGCGCGGGCATAAGGCTCTGTAGCCACTACCCGTGCTTGCGCCTTCACAATTCGTGAAGATGCAATCAACTCCATCGCACGCGTGATCTTCTTCGTCGCATTTACCGAACGTATTCGGCGACGATACACGCGTAATTGGGCACCCATGTTAGTTCTGCACTCTTCCTGTTAGTTTCGAACGTCTCTAGTGATTGTGTTCTTCTTGATATCTGATTCAGATAGTGCATCAAATTGCTCATCCGTTATCAAGGCGGTTCCATCCGACTTCATGAATGTTTTTTTGAATGCATCGATTGCTGAAACTAAACTTGCAATGTTGGCATCGGAGAGATCTCGAGTATCCCGAATCTCACCCATAACACTCGCATGCTGACTTTCTAGATAAGCCAAGAATTCAGCTTCGAATCTGCGAACGTCTGGCACTGGAACTTCATCGAGTCGACCAGTTGTGCCAGCCCACATCGAAACAACTGCTTTCTCCATTGAGAACGGTGCGTACTGTGGCTGCTTAAGTAGCTCCACCAGACGTGAACCACGTGCAATTGCCGCTTTGGAAGCAGCATCCAAATCTGAGCCGAAAGCTGCGAAAGATTCCAGCTCTCGGAACTGGGCTAAGTCAAGACGTAAACGACCAGCCACCTTCTTCATGCTCTTTGGTTGTGCAGATCCACCAACACGAGATACGGAAATACCTACGTTGATCGCGGGACGAACACCAGAGTTGAACAAGTCTGTTTCTAAGAAACACTGACCATCAGTAATCGAGATTACGTTTGTAGGAATGTAGGCAGATACGTCATTACCTTTTGTCTCAATAATTGGAAGACCCGTCATTGAGCCAGCACCTAGTTCATCGGAAAGTTTTGCACATCTCTCCAAGAGGCGAGAATGTAAATAGAAAACATCTCCTGGGTAAGCCTCACGACCCGGTGGACGGCGAAGCAAAAGCGATACAGCTCGATATGCCTCTGCTTGCTTGCTTAGATCATCAAACACAATCAAAACATGTTCGCCTTTGTACATCCAGTACTGACCAATTGCACTGCCGGTGTATGGGGCTAGGTATTTATAGCCTGCAGGGTCTGAAGCAGGAGCTGCCACGATTGTGGTGTATTCCAACGCTCCAGCCTCTTCTAGTGCACCTTTAACTGCAGCAATGGTTGAACCCTTTTGTCCAATCGCCACATAAATGCACTTAACTTGTCTTTTCTTGTCTCCTGATTTCCAATTCGCTTTTTGGTTAATAATTGCATCAAGTGCAATAGCTGTTTTACCAGTTTGACGGTCGCCAATAATTAGCTGACGCTGACCTCGACCAATTGCAGTCATCGCATCGACTGCCTTAATTCCAGTTTCGAGTGGTTCTTTAACCGGTTGGCGTTGCACAACCGTTGGTGCCTGGATTTCTAGCGCGCGCTCACCATCATTTTTGATTGGACCTAAACCATCAATTGGCTTACCAATTGCATCTACTACGCGACCCAAGAATCCATCGCCTACTGGCACCGAGAGCACTCGCCCAGTTCGACGAACTGGCTGACCTTCAGCAACATGTGAAGACTCTCCCAGTAAGACTGTTCCGATCTCTCGAACATCAAGGTTAAGCGCTACACCTAATAAGCCGCCTTCAAACTCCAACAATTCATTCACCATCGCTGATGGCAGTCCTTCAACACGGGCAATACCGTCACCGGTAATCGCTACGCGACCAACCTCCTCGATTGCAGTTGCGGGTTTAAACTCGCTTACTGTGCGCTCGATGGCAGCTTTCACGTCTTCTGGACGAATCTGCATCTCGGTCATAATTGGTTTCTCCTTGTTCCAGGTATTCTTTTGTTTTCTAGCCTGCTACACGATGGCGTGCTTGTCGTAAGCGGCCAGCGATCGTTCCATCAATAACATCATCAGCAATTCGGACTTCGATACCACCCATTACGGTTGTATCAATTACTTCATCTAGATGAATTGGTTTGTTATAAATCTTGGTTAAGGCATTTGAGAGTCTGGTGCGCTGAGCATCATCTAATCCAATTGCCACTCTCAATTTGGCACGAAGTCGTTCTCTTCTTGCCGCTGCAAGATCTGCCACTTCTTCAAACACTCTGTCTGTCCTTCTACCTCTTAAGTTGCTAGCCACATGGGAAAGCACCTCAAGCGTGTAAGGGTGAGCGTTATTTCCAAGTAAGTTCTTGACTAATCCAGCCTTAGCAGTGGATGACTGCGCTGGATTGGTTAGAGCCATCTGTAGCTGACCATTTTGTGCAACAACTCGAGCGAATTTAAAGATCTCATCTTCAACTCGATCCAGCACGGATTCAGACTCTGCTAGAGCAAAAATGGCTCGGTAGCCAGCTTTCTCTAAAGCGTCTACTAGTTCAGATGCAAAAGCCCATCTAGATTCAACAGCTTGACCCAAGATTGCTAAGGCTTCTTTGGGAAGTTCAGCACCAAACAGTTCTGTTGCTAATTTGGATCGAGCAGAAGGGCTTCGGCCACCATCAGTGAGAAGGTTACGCAATGCAATCTCTTTATCAATTACATTTGCAGCCGACAAAAGTACTCGAGACACTTCCAGGACCTTGGCACCAGTCAAGGCGTCAGCCATCTTTAAAAGTGAATTAAGTGAGTTGCTGCTAGTGGTTGACATGATTACTTCTTGCCACCTGCCGACTCTAGATCGGAAATAAACCGGTCAATGACTGCTCTTGCTTTCGCGTCATTGGTGAGTGCTTCACCAAGTACTTTCTCGGCAAGCTCTAGCGCTAGATCGCCAACTTCCTTACGCAAGTCAGTTACTACTCGACCGCGCTCAGCAGATAAAGCCGCACTGGTTTGCAGTTTGACAGCTTCTGCTGCTTCAACTGCTTCACCTTTAGCAGCGAGCACAATTTCTTCACGCTCTGCCTGTGCCTGAGTTCTAATTCGAGCCGCCTCTTGACGTGCGTCCGAAAGCTGTTCGCGATACTGGACTAACAGCGCTGCTGCCTCTTTTTCCTGATTAGCAGCACGAGCAATTCCGCCCTCAATTGAATCCGTTCGCTTTTCTAAAGTCTCTTTTGCTCGAGGCAAAATAAACTTCCAAAATGCCAACAAAAGCAACACGAAACTGATACCACCAAACAGCAAGTCATATGCTGCTGGCAATAAGAGCTGTATGCCCTCTACCTCTTCGCCACCACCGGCGGCTGAAAAGAATGTCTCGCTCATAATTATTGAGCCTTTCAGTTAGCAGTTTGGATCAGGTGAAAATAAAGCCAGCGACCAAGCCGATTAGGGCTAGAGCCTCAGTGAACGCGATACCCAAGAACATATTGGTACGCAAAATGCCAGTAGCTTCAGGTTGGCGAGCGATGCTCTCCAACGCCTTACCTACGACAATGCCTACGCCGATACCTGGACCAATTGCAGCAAGTCCATAACCAACAGCGCCCAAGTTGCCCGTTACTTCAGCGAACAGCTCCATTGTTTTCCTTTCGTTTGGATTCGAGTGTCTACTCGAATCACATCAATGTTCTTCACTAACTGCGCCAGAGATATACACCGCAGTTAATAAAGTAAAAATGTAGGCCTGTAAGAAAGCAACCAAGATTTCAAACAGGGTAAACGCGAAGCCTGCTACAAAACTAAATACTCCAAGCGGTTTCATCAACCAAGAATCTGAAGTGAATAGTAGGTAGTTAGCTCCACCATAGAACAGTACTAACAACATGTGACCCGCCAACATGTTGGCCACCAAACGAATTGTCAGAGTTACTGGTCTAAAAATAAATGTTGAAACAGCCTCAATTGGGGTTACTAGTAGATATAGTGGCAGCGGCACACCTGGTGGAAACAAGTTCATTTGTAGATAGTGCTTAAGCCCATGCTGTTTGATACCCGCATAATTAAATGCAATGTAGGCCGAGAATCCCAAAATCAGTGGAACCGCAATCAAACTATTGGCAGCAATGTGCATTAACGGCAAAATTCCAGTTATGTTGAATGCCAAGACTATGAAGAACATTGTGGTCAGCAGAACTGTGAATCGTTTAGCATGGTGCCCTAAAATTTCTTCGGCAATTTGAACTCGAACAAAATCCAAAGCAACTTCACCAACATTTTGAATACCTCTTGGCACAACTTGTGGCCGTCTAAATGCCATGAAAAAGAAGATCAGTAAGGCTGCAGTCATGATCAGCATGATCACATTGATTCGAGTCATTGCAAAAAGCGGTTGACCTAAGAAGTCAGGACCATATTCAAAAAATTTAGGTGGAAAGAATTCGCCGATTGTTGGTGGTTCAAACCCACCCGATTCACTCTGTGCAAAGAGGTCGGCAGTCCGTTGGCTGTTCAGGACTGACTCCGTTTCTCTTTTTCTTCAGCAGTTTCTCTACCAAAGCGCAAGTACACGACATACATGCTTACCACTGCACCAACGACCACTCCGATAGCTAGGAATGTTCGATCGGTATCGAGTTGGCGATCGACTAACGCACCTATGAATCCCCAGACAATGGGCCCACTAAGGAGCGTTCCAATCACCGACCAAACTAGGCCCTCTCCACGGGGAAGTGGTGCAGGTTTCGGGCTGCTTGGCATGGCGGCGGAAGCCTAGCAACTAGACCTCGTTTGTCGCTCCCAGAGTAAGAAATACCTAGGGTTCAACATACAAAATACGGCTACGTTGAACGATTAAGGCTTCAATTGTGAGGTAACCCACTAGCCCCACCAGCATTGAAGCCAAAAGCGTTGGGCGATGATAAAAGTCGGCGTCTCGCAGGCTGGCCAAAACTACGAGCAGCAAGACAATCTTTACTAGCCAAGAAGTCAAGACAACCAAACCTAACGTTTGGGTTTTAAGCTTCATGGTTAGCAGCGCAGTTACCGATGTTAACCCAATAAATACAACTGAAAGTCCCATTCCAATTGCAGCCCCATACGCACCTGCGGAGTCATGGATCAAGAAACCAATCAAAGTAGCCAGCGGTAAGGCAAGTGCCGCGATTAGGAAACCCACTAAAGCCATTTTCTTTAGCGCTGCTGCTGATGAGTTCATATCAAGTCCTGTACTGGAACGAATTTTTTAGATCGCGGTCTTCTCTCTAACACTACTACTAAAACAACTGCACCAATCAAGAAAGCCATAAGTGGAATCCAAATTGGAAAGAAGGCAATGGCAACCGCTGGAAACGCGAACAAGGCAGCGATTCCATACATCAGTAGTGCAGCCCCGCCTTGTGAATGACCGCGTTCTAGTAGTAAGTGATGAAGGTGTTTTTTGTCAGGTGTAAACGGACTTCTACCAGCACGAGTTCTTCTAAGAATTGCTAGAAGTAAATCTGCCAACGGTATAGCAATTACAAAGATAGGGATAAGAACTGGCAAAAAAGCAGGAAGCACTGATGCCGAGCCAATGACTGCTGGATCTAACTGACCAACCAAAGTGATACTCACTGCAGCCAGAATTAACCCCAATAGCATCGAGCCCGTATCACCCATAAATATTTTTGCAGGATAAAAATTATGTGGCAAGAATCCAATAACTGCTCCAACAATTAAAGCACTCATTAGTGTTGGCAAAGTTGCCCTGATGAATCCTTCAGTCACACTTAACGTGTAGGCATATAGAAAAAATGCCAGTGCTGCAATACCAACTACGCCTGCTGCTAACCCATCAAGTCCATCTACAAAATTCACGGCGTTAACCGTTATCAAAACAAGCAAGATAGTTATCAACACACTGGTAGTTGGATCCAATACAAAAGTACTTCCAAGCGGCAGCCATGAAATCGTAATTCCTGACACAGCCATAACAGCTGCTGCAATAACTTGAATAGTTAGTTTTATGGGTGCATCAAGTGGCCACCGATCATCAACCAAACCTAAAACCACCAAAATCGCACTTGCTCCTAAAACTCCAATGGCAGTTGAGTTGTCAGCAAATACCGAGCTCATTAGCGGCAATCTAGATGCTAGTAATACGCCAACAGCGATTCCAAAAAACATTGCAAGCCCTCCCCACCTTGGAGTTGGCTTGTCGTGAACATCACGATCTCTAACTTGAGCCATGGCATTAGCCCTAATCGCAAATGCTCTAACTGCAGGTGTTGCTAGCAGCGTAATGAACGCTGCTGCCATCATGCAAAGAAGATATTCACGCACGCTTATACGCCGGGTACTTCGCAACGAGTTGATTTACTTTCTTACCAATCTCGATCGAAGTACTTGGGTCAGTTGCTTTAACGGCACCTGCAATCAAGGCTGCAACTTCAACCATTGCATCTTCTTTCATGCCTTGTGTAGTAATTGATGGGGTGCCAACTCGTATTCCAGAAGAGATCATTGGTGGTTGTGGGTCATAGGGGATTGAATTCTTATTCAAAGTAATCTGAGCTGCATCGCACCGCTTTTCTGCTTCTTTCCCATCAACTCCAATTCCTTGCAAATCAAGCAGGATTAGATGGGTATCTGTTCCGCCACTAACTGGCCTTAGTCCTTGATCATTCAAAGCAGCTGCCAGAGCTTGTGCATTTTTGATTACCTGTTTGGCATAATCTTGATAAGGCGCAGTATCACATTCTTTAAGCACCACAGCTTTCGCAGCAACTGCATTCATAAGTGGTCCACCTTGCATTTTTGGAAATACAGCTTTGTCTATAGCCTTTGCATGTTCTTCCTTGCACAAGATCATTCCCCCACGAGGCCCTCTTAAAACTTTATGCGTTGTAAAGCAAACAACATCTGCGTGTGGAACCGGACTTGGTATGGCTTTGCCTGCAACTAAGCCAATGAAGTGCGCAGCGTCCACCATCAAAATTGCACCAACTTCATCTGCAATATGTCTAAATACAGCAAAATCAACCAATCGAGGGTAAGCAGTTGCACCAGCAATGATCATTTTTGGACGATGCTCTATGGCTAGGGATCGAACTTCGTCATAATCAATGTATTCGGTATCTTTCTTAACCGTGTAATGAATTGGTTCAAACCACTGACCAGAGAAATTCACAGGTGATCCATGAGTTAGATGTCCACCTTGTGCCAATGACAATGCTAAAACTTTGTCACCTGGTTTTGTGAAAGCTGCATACGCAGCTAAATTTGCAGATGCTCCTGAGTGCGGTTGCACATTTGCGTGGTCTGCACCAAACAACTTCTTAGCACGATCAATTGCCAAATTCTCTGCTTGGTCTACAACTTCACAACCACCGTAGTAACGCTTCCCTGGGTATCCCTCTGCATACTTATTGCTAAGCACTGAACCAAAAGCTGCTAAGACTGCCGGAGAGGTTAGGTTCTCGGACGCAATTAATTGCAATCCTGTTCTCTGTCGGTTCAACTCATCTAACAAAATCTGAGCTATTTGTGGATCTTGGCTCTGTAATTCTTCAAAATCTGGACCCCAAAAGGTATTTGCGGACATCCACTCTCCTGATCACAATAAATTCTTGACTAGGGGACCAGTCTAAAGAATTATGGAATTTTGCTCCTTCAAGCCATTTTTTGGGCATTTTGGTTTCGAATTGGTCACAATGTTGTTAAAGGTGGACTTCCCATGGGGGGCTGGGTTCGTGCCCTTAGGGGATTGCGGGGAGAATATGCGCTCCTTCGGGATTTCCCCTAAGGGCTTTACAACAAGGAGACGGTTAATGACCCGTTCATCGATATTGCGCTCTGCTGCAGTTATCGGCGCCTCCCTTTTGGTTCTTGCCGCTTGCTCGAGCAGCGACGAAGGATCAGGAGACGCTACTGCAACACCGCTAAAGATTGGATCGATGTTGCCTGAAACTGGCAGCCTCGCATTCCTCGGCCCACCAGAATTCGCAGGAGTTGATCTTGCAGTTCAAGAAATCAATGATGGTGGCGGTGTACTTGGAGCCCCAGTTGAGCACCTACGCGGTGACTCAGGAGATACCAGTACAGACATCGCACAAACAACTGTTGACTCACACCTAGCTGCTGGCGTTGGCGCCATCGTTGGTGCTGCATCTTCAGGTGTGTCCTTCACAGTAATCGACAAGATCACTGGTGCAGGCGTTGTGCATTTCTCACCTGCTAACACATCACCAGATTTCACAAACTATGCAGACAACGGCTTGTACTTCCGTACAGCTCCTTCTGACACCTTCCAAGGTGCAGTACTTGGTCAGTTGATGGCCAATGAAGGTGCACAGAATGCAGTTATCCTTAACTTGGATGATGCATACGGAAATGGTCTAGCCAAGTATGCAGCTAACGCATTCACTGGAACCTCAACAATCATCACTTACAACCCACAAGCAACTGAGTTCTCTGCTGAGGTTGGAAAGGCTAAGGCTGCAAAGCCAGATGCAGTTGCATTGATTGGTTTCGCTGAGAGCACAGCAGTAGTACAAGAAATGATCAAGCAAGGAATTGGCCCAGATAAGGTCAAGCTCTACTTGGTAGACGGTAACTACTCGAATACAGCTTTCAAGGATCTGCCTGCAGGCATCATGACTGGCGTAAAGGCCACTCTTCCAGGTGCTGCTGCTCCAGCAGAATTCCAGGAGAGACTGCTTGCAGTTGATCCTTCTTTGACTGACTTCTCATACGCTGCTGAGTCATATGACGCAGTTATGTTGATCGCTCTTGCTGCACAGCAAGGCGGAGCAACAGATGGTGCAACTATCGCTGCAAATCTGCAGTCAGTTTCATCAGGTGGCGAGAAGTGTTCATCATGGGCAGACTGCAAGGCTCTGCTTGATGAAGGAACCGACATCGACTTCGATGGCGTTTCTGGTCCAGTTGAGTTTGATGAGAATGGTGAGCCATCACAGGCAACCATGGGCATCTACGAGTACACAGCTAATGATGCATCTGTCGCTAAGGTAGATGAGTTCATCGTTGGTGCAGTACCAGCTCCACTGCCATAAATAAGAAATAATCCAAAAGGCCCGGCTCATTGAGCCGGGCCTTTTGCTTAAACTTAAGAGCAAACTTTTTGTTAAGCCTTAGCTAATGTTCCCAAATATAGTTCGATCACTTTTGGATCAGTTGCGAGAGATTTACCAGTTCCAGTGTAGGCATTTTTGCCTTGATCTAACACGTATCCTCGATCCACAATTTGTAGACAGCGCCTAGCGTTTTGCTCAACCATAATTACTGTTACCCCTGAGCGATTAATTTCACGCACTCGCACAAACACTTCATCTTGCAAAGCAGGAGACAGCCCAGCGCTTGGTTCATCCAGCAATAAAACAGATGGGTTCATCATCAAAGCTCGAGACATCGCAACCATCTGTCGCTCGCCCCCAGA
>SXGQ01014119.1_pt1 | contig 43702 bp, 23 predicted proteins | sample 3178371 | NCBI WGS metagenome assembly SXGQ01 (sample SAMN11356859, study PRJNA531348) | freshwater metagenome | isolation source: freshwater sample F1-20 | place: China: Fuxian Lake, Yuxi | collected 2017-12-25
AAAACGGATGATGTATATGGTGAAGCCTTGGAAGATGGTATACAGTTCTTAGCACCCGTTCAATTCAAAGCATATGTTAAGATTGTCCAACCTGAAAACAAATTCTTGGGGACATCTAAGATTGCTCAGACCGAACCAGGTAATATGACATTCTCAGTTTATTCAAAAGATTTGGATGAATTACAAATCAGTATAGATTTTGGTGATTATATCGGATACTACGAGACTGAAAGTAGAGTTAGATACTATACCGTAGTTGATGACGGAAGGGTGGTATCAGACTTAAAACACACTTATGGTGGGTACAAACCATTCTACAAAACTTATGATTGTGCACCTGTCAACATGAACGAGTTCAGAGGATTATAACTATTTATACATAATGGCATTACCAAAAAAAATTGTTAAACCAACACTTCCTTTAAAGAATCAAAAAATTCTTTATGGTAGAAGGGAAGAACTTCTTAGTTACATTACTAAGGACGGAACCTATTTACCAAAGTCGTTATTACATGATGACTTGGATAGGGGTATGTTGGATTTTGTGAAAAATACTTTGGAGATGTCAACTTCAGGGTCTCGTGTTCCTGTTGTAGATATTATTATTACATCACAGAACTGGTCTCAGTTTACAGAGACTTGGAATTTTAGGGATTTAGATAGTAACGTTGATTTACCTTTTATCACAGTAATCAGACAACCTGAAGTAAAATATGGTTCAAATCCTTTGATTTACAATATTCCAAATAGAAAACAATTTCTTTTTGCTGTAGTCCCAACTTGGGATGGAAACAGAAGAGGTGCTGATGTTTATACTATTCCCCAACCCATTCCTGTTGATATTACTTATCAAGTTAAAATTATGTGTAACAGAATGAGAGAGTTAAATCAGTTTAACAAAATTGTTATGCAGAATTTTGCATCTCGTCAAGCCTATGCATTTATTAAAGGACATTTTATCCCAATTCTTTTGGACAGTGTATCAGACGAAGATGTAATGGATTTGGAAAAAAGAAAATTTTATATTCAAACATATAATTTCACAATGCTTGGTATTTTAATTGACGAAGAGGAATTTGAAGTTAAACCCGCAATTTCTCGTACTTTAACTTTAACTGAAGTTGGAACAAGGTCTTTAGGTTCTAAAAGGAAAACATACCCTAAAAATCCAAATAAATTTGAATTACCATACAATTATACATCTTCTCAAACTTCTATAGAAAAAACTTTACCTTATAGGGTAAATCTAACTAACACTTCAGTAACGAATATTGATTCTTACGATGTTTATATTAATGGGGATTTTTTTGGTTCTGATTTAACAAATTTAGAAATTAATTCTAACGATGTTTTGAGAGTTGATGTTACCAAACCAAATGCGGGACAAGAGTCAATTTTATCTTGGTTTGCAACCATTGTTTAATCCTCACCATACAAGTCCCTTTTTTCTTTACATTTTTCATTAATTAAAGTTTCAAGGAACTTATAGATTTTCAATCCCCTTTTATCACAATATCTTTTTAACACATCATGTGCTTCTACAGATATCTTTAAATTTTTTATCTTCTTGTGTGGTTTTTCCATAAGGTAGAAAAAAGGCAGAAAATAATCTGCCCAATTTATAAATACATCTTTATAAGTAAAGTTTTTGTGTTTTTGGTGGATATTTATACAATAAAATAAATTTAGACATTAAGAAAACAGAGTAATGGCAACATCAAATAAAGTCTTCGTTTCACCAGGTGTGTACACTTCGGAAAGAGATTTAAGCTTCGTAGCACAAAGTGTGGGGGTAACTACACTAGGTATCGTGGGAGAGACAATCAAAGGTCCTGCCTTTGAACCAATCTTCATAACAAATTATGATGAGTTCCAAGCATATTTTGGAGGAACCCAACCAGAAAAATTTGTTGGGACACAAATACCAAAATACGAAGCTGCTTATATAGCAAAATCATATTTACAACAATCTAATCAATTATTTGTTACAAGAATTCTTGGTTTATCAGGTTATGACGCAGGTCCGTCTTGGTCTATAACAACTATTGCCAACGTTGACCCAGGCACAATTGGTTCTAACAATCCTGTCTCCACTGCATGGTCTGTTCAATATTCAGGAACAACAGGGTCATCGTCAACCATTAGATTTAACATAAACGGAATTACTCCGTTCCCAACACCAATATTGAATCACTTTGGAAGTTACACAACCTTCAATGGTGGAACATCAACCGTTAGTGGTGACATTCAAAATTTTATTTATACTGTAGCAATAGATGCTATTGAAGGTTTAGGTACTTTGAGTCAGTCAATAGCGTTTTATGGTAGTATTGATGATGATGATTATGATTACTTAATCAATGTTGAGGGATACACACCACAATCAAATGTATTTGGTGTTGACAACGTTCAATTTGGACTAAACGACTTAGAGAGTGACACTAACGATTCTTGGTATTATGCGATGTTTGATAATTTGGGAAGTTGTAACTATTCAGGTTCTTCATTCTTTAATATAGTTCAAAACGTTACACCTATTGACCCAGGTTTAACAGGTTCAGAATTCTCGGGAGTTGTTTCAGGTAGTTTGTACACATATTCAGGTATATCATACTGTGACTACGACAACATGGTAGTAGCGACTTTAAGGTCAAGAGGTTTAGCAACATATGCTGGAACTAACTACGGTCCTAGTTACTATTGTACTGGAGCAACATTTGATTGTTCCTCAGTACCTACATATGGTAACGTAGCAAAAAATCCATATTCAACATTTGCAGTTACCGGCTCAACGATTGATAACACAAAATTTAGTTTTGAAACTTCTCTTTCCATATCACAAGCGAATTACTTAACTAAAGTTTTTGGTAGAACGAATTTCGGTAAAGAACAGGCGGATGTTCCGTTGTTTGTTGAGGAAGTATTTCCGACATTGTTGAACAATTCATACAATCAAGGATACATTCGTGGATTAAATTGTGACTTTATTGAACTACCAAGCGCTAGAAGTAATGATTCAAGTTCTATTGGTTATTATTTGGATAGATATAAAAGTGCTGAGTCACCATGGGTTGTTTCTCAATTAGAAGGTACTAAAGTAACCAAACTATTTAAGGTCTACACAATTTCAGATGGTGATTCATCAAACGTAGAAGTTAAGGTTTCAATCTTAAACATTTCATTTAATAATCTTACATTTGATATCGGTGTACGTAGTTATTCTGACACCGATTCTAATCCTGTTTATTTGGAGAAATTTATTGGTTGTACTTTGGACTCAGCATCTAACTCATATGTTGGTAAACAAATTGGTAGTACTAACGGTGAGTACGCGCTCCTTTCTAAATACATTATGTTAGAACTTAATGAGGAGGCACCAATAACATCATTACCATGTGGATTTGAAGGTTACCACTTTAGACTGTATGACAGCGTTACAAGTCCTTTCCCAACATATAAAACATCTTACAACTATCCTAACGAAATTATTGCCAACCCTCCGTTTGGTGCGGCCTTTGGTGGTGACAACGCCGTGTATAGTTCAGGTGATAAGATAAGACAAACTTTCTTAGGTTTTTCAACGGCATTTGCATATGGTTATGACCCTGATTATTTTGCATATAAAGGTAAGAAAAATCCTGCAACTTTATGTCCCGGTACATCTGAGGCAGAACCTTGGAACTACTTATCAAAAGGTTTCCATATGGATTCAGGTGCTACCGTTGTAACCATTCCATCTATCTATTCTACTTCAGGTACATCTATGTTTGATGTTGGGGCAGCGTCATTCCAATCCGACCCAACAAATCCAAATGACCCATACTACACAATTCAATCACGTAAGTTTACTTTCTTGGTTCAAGGAGGATTTGATGGTTGGGACATTTATACCAGAAAAAGAACAAACACTGATAGATTTATAATTGGTGGTTCAGGATGGGCTAATGGAGCGTGTGACATTTTGGGTAGATATCCTGCAGCATCTGAATCAGGAATGTTTAAAAACATCGTAATTGAACAAGACGTTACTAATTGGTCTACAACTGATTACTACGCTTACTTGTTAGGTATTTATACATTTAATAATCCTGAATCAGTAAACATCAATGTTCTTGTTACACCTGGTATTGATTACAAAAACAACTCCAATTTGGTTGAAGATGCAATCAGTATGGTTCAAGAGGATAGAGCGGACTCACTATATATCTGTACAACCCCTGACGTAAATGTTGATTTACCTGTAGTAACTGTTGACGACATTATTTACCCAACACAAGCGGTTGATAATTTGGACCAAACAGGTATTGATTCAAACTATACAGCAACTTACTACCCATGGATTTTGGTTAGAGATACCGTTAACAACACACAAATTTATATCCCACCAACAGGTGAAGTAACAAGAAACTTGGCATTAACCGATAACATTGCATTCCCATGGTTCGCATCTGCAGGTTATACAAGAGGTTTGGTAAACTCAATCAAAGCAAGATTGAAACTAACCCAACCACAAAGAGATACTTTGTATGAAGGTAGAATCAACCCAATCGCAACTTTTGCTGATGTTGGAACAGTAATTTTTGGTAATAAAACACTTCAAGTTAAACAATCGGCTCTTGATAGAATCAACGTAAGAAGATTGTTATTACAAACTCGTAAGTTGATATCTGCGGTGGCGGCAAGATTGTTGTTTGAACAAAATGACGAAAAGGTAAGACAGGATTTCTTGAATTCTGTAAACCCTATCTTGGATGCTATTAGAAGAGACAGAGGTTTATACGATTTCCGTGTAACAGTTTCTTCAGACCCCGCAGACTTGGATAGAAACCAATTGGTTGGTAAGATTTACTTAAAACCAACTAAATCTTTGGAATTTATTGACATAGAATTCTTAATTACTCCAACAGGAGCATCTTTTGAAGATATCTAAAAGAAACAAGGGACTGATAAATCAGTCCCTTTTAGCCATAAAAAATATAAATGGAAAAATTGAGAGTAGTTGAGGGGTTTACCGAACATGGAACACCTAGTTTAAAATATTACGCTTTTGATTGGGACGATAATATCATGGTAATGCCAACCAAGATAATGGTTCTTGATGAAAACGGTAATGAGGTTGCGATGAGTACTGATGATTTTGCCGAATACAGAACTCAACTTGGTAAAACCCCACTTGAGTATGAGGGACATACTATTGTTGGTTTGGACCCATCAACTGCTTTCAGAAATTTTAGAACAGACGGTGATGAACAGTTTAAAGTAGATGTGTTTAAAGCCAAAAAAGGTCCGGTGTGGAATGATTTTGTAGAAGCGATTAATAACGGTTCAATATTTTCAATCATAACTGCAAGGGGTCACTCACCACAAACATTACGAGATGCAGTTTACAACATGATTGTGATGAATTTTGATGGTATAGATAGAAAACAACTTGTCAAAAATCTTAAAAAATTCCGAACCTTTATGGATATGGAAAACAAAAGTGACAAACAATTAATAAACGATTATTTGGACATGTGTAAGTTTTACCCAGTGAGTTATGGTGCAAGTGTTGAGGCGAATCCTGAAGAGGCCAAAGTTGATGCTATGAAAGAGTTTGTTACTTATGTAAAACAATTATCGGAAGAACTTAATCAAAGAGCTAAAATTAAAAATCTTGTTATGAATAGATTTTTACCTACTATAGGATTTTCGGATGATGATTTAAGAAATGTTGAATTAATGAAGAAGAAGTTTGAACAAGAACCAAATAATATTTTGCAAACATATCTTACTAAAGGAGGAATTAAGAAAAAATATTAAATTATAGTCTAGTCTAGTCTAGTGGAACGATAAAAACATAAAAATAAAAGTAAAGAGAAAAAATTTACTTGGTAGTATTTATAGATACACATAAAATAAAAAATAAAATAAGAAAAAAAATATACTATGGCTGATTTACTCATGAAAATGCCGGTTCCTTATGAACCAAAAAGAGCTAACCGATTTATTTTAAGATTTGATAGCACATTGGGGTTGAACGAATGGTTTGTTGAATCAACAGGAAGACCATCAATTGACATAAAAGGTGTTGAAATACCGTTTTTAAACACATCAACTTACGTATCAGGTAGATTTACTTGGGGTTCTATGACGGTTAAATTCCGTGACCCGATTGGTCCATCTGCAACACAAGCCATTATGGAGTGGGTTCGTTTACATGCTGAATCTGTTACAGGTCGTATGGGTTATGCTGCGGGTTATAAAAAGAATGTTGACCTTGAAATGTTAGACCCAACAGGTGTTGTTGTTGAAAAATGGATACTTGAAGGAACTCTCATTACCAAAGTTGCTTGGGGTAACGTTTCATACAGTGATGATAAATTAGCTGATTTTGACGTAACTTTACAACCTGACCGTTGTATATTAGTTTATTAATATTATATTTTTCATATTTTGTTGATTTAATAATCAACTCAAGTATATTTAAACACAGGGACTAACCCCTGTGTTTTTTTATGGATGAAAATTTAGTTAAATACGGACAAGAAAATTTTTCTTTACCACATGATGTAATAGCATTACCTACTGGTGGTAGGTTTTATAAATCAAAGAAAAAATCTGTCAAGGTTGGTTATTTAACCGCTGCCGATGAAAATTTATTAATGAGTAATTCTGCAGACATTGTCACACAATTGATTAGGTCTAAATTGTATGAACCTGATTTAAAGTCTGATGAATTAATGCAAGGGGATATTGAAGCAATTTTAATTTTTTTAAGAAATACCGCATTCGGTCCTGAGTATAGAGTGAATTTAACAGACCCTGATACGGGTGATAAATTTGAGACTGTAATTCTTTTGGATGAACTTAATATTAAAAAACCGGAATCTGAACCCGATGACAATGGTTATTACTCAACAGTCCTACCTAAATCAGAAGTTCCTGTCAAATTAAAACCATTGTCAACAAAAGAATTGAATGAAATTAATGATTTGGCTAAAAGTTATCCAAACGGTAGAATAGCACCAAGAATTACATGGTTGTTACAAAAACAAATTGTTGAGGTAAATGGAATTAAAGACCAAGGTGAAATTAATAAGTTTATTACGTCAATGCCAATATCAGATTCTAAATTTGTTAGAGAGTTTTTAGATAGAAATGAACCGAGATTAGATTTGGTTAAAAGTGTTTTTACCCCGTCAGGAAAAAAAATTGATGTAGCTATCAATTTCGGGGTTGAGTTTTTTCGGGTTTTCTTCTAATTACAGAGCCGACCTGCTCAATGAATTTTATGTAATGTCAAGACACATGACAATTACATATTCAGATTTTAATAATATGCCAACATATGTAAGAAGGTTTTTATTAGATAAATTGGTGGATGAATTTACCAAAAAAGAATAAATAACCTATTTATAAAAATATGGCAGACGGAGATAAAAAAACAGGTTTTGGTGACATTCTTGACGAAATACCAAAAGGTCTCAATAAGACCTTAGATAAAATTGTTAATGTTGCTAAAGGACTTAAAGGTGATATTAGTGATTTATTTTTTGGACTTGATGAAAAGGCAAGTGAAGTTGTTGGTATTTTAGGTCAATCAAGAAATTATGCTGAAGGTATCAGACAAAGTTTAGCCGATGCGGTCCCCGAGTTAGCAACAATTGCTAAAGATGGTAAAAATTTTGAGGCGGCATTAGAAGCGGCGGCTAATGCTCAAAGAGAAATCACAAAATCATTACAAACAAATTTACTACTAACTTCACGACAAATGATTGATGTTGCCACAGCAACTCAGGCATATAGCATCTCAAGTCAAGAATTAGGTATCTTTATTGAAAGATTTGTTACTGCGGGGGAATCCGTTAATAATTTTCCAAAAGCTTTAGAAAAGTCAGCGAATTATGCTCGTTCTATGGGTGTAAATGTCGATGCAACTATGGAATATATAACTAAAAATCTTGACCAAATTAATAAATTTGGTTTCAAAGATGGTGTTGAAGGATTAGGAAGAATGTCGGCTCGTATGGCGGCAATGAGAGTGGATATGAATGCTGTCTATAACTTTGCAGAAAAAGTTTTTGACCCTGAGAACGCCATCAGTATGGTTGCAGCATTTCAAAGAATGGGAGTTGCTGCTGGTGACTTGGCGGACCCATTCAGATTAATGTATTTGGCTAGTGAAGATGTTGAAGAATTACAAAAACAAATAGGAAAGGCGGTTGAAAAATTTAGTACTTTTGACGAAAAAAGTAAAACCTTCAAAATATCACCACAAGCAAAAAGAGATTTGAGGGAGTTGGAAACACAAATGGGTATAAATTATGATGACTTAGTAAAAATGTCACAACAATCTGAACGTCTAAGAATTGTTGGTAGAGAACTTAAGATAGGTGGTGTTGATGAAGAAACCAAAGAATTTTTGGCGAACGTTGCTCAGTATGATGAAAATAAAGGTGGTTTTGCGGTTAAACTTAATATGGAAGGAGATACTAAGTTAGTTAGTCAAATTAACAAAGAAGATATTGCATCAATAAAAGAAGCTAATAAAGAACTTTCACCTAAGGAAATTGCAAGGGCTAGTTTGACCGCGGTTGAAAGTATTAGGAATGATGTTAGGGCAATAAGGGCGTCTGTTTTAGCACCAACCGCCGGTTCACGAACTTTATCTTCTCTCGCTGAAGCCTTAAGAGGAGGTGCGGCTGGTGTTAGAGAAAGTTTTTTGGAAAGAGATGGTAAAACCGCCGCTCAAAGAAGAGTGGCTGCCGATAAGAGTATGGGAGGGGTTGTTTCTAGTATAGAAAGATTTTTTAAAGGAACAGGTGACTTTGGGGATGTTTTGGGTGATATTAAAAAAAGTATACCTGATTTGACAAAAGTTTTGGGTGATGTTGTAAAAAGTGTGAAAGATGTACCAAACACCAATGCCTTTAAACAAGAAATTATGCCTGACAACAATTTAAAAAGTTTAGGTGAAACAATTAACACTGGTTTTGATTCTTCTGTGGATAGACTCATAGATGTTTTGGGAATTCAATCTCCTGCTGGTGGTTTGGCACAAAATGTGACACTAAATAATAATGTTACAGTCCAACCCGTAAAAGTTGATGTTAATGGGGATATTAATTTGAAAGGACCAAATGGAGAAAAAATTGCAATGGAAACTAATCGTGAATTGGGAAAATTTGTAGAAAACATAGTCAAAAGTGAATTGGAAAAATATTATAGTCAAAATAAACAAATGACTTCTTTACCGGCAATGGTTAGAACCGCTTAATAAAAAACTTGTTGTAATCTATTTATATACAACACATGGCAGAAAGTCCGTTATCATATTTTTCAACCTATTTCTTAAGAGAGACACTACTTGGTAGGAACTTACGTCCATATGCAGTTCCCGGTGTATTTACACCCCGAAATGATAGAGCGGCTGGTGATTTATTTTTAAGAAATCTTTCAGTTGTTAACACACCCGACCCATTAGAAAATGAACCGTATTTAACAAATGCTTATAAAGTTAATGAATTTGGTCCAAACGGTGGTTTTGATAAAGATATATCTTTTATTACAGATACCGCACCAGTCCCACCAAACGTAGGACCTTATGGACCTACCCCACCATTTACAGAAGCCCTTTTACTATATTCAACATCTTACCGAAAAAACCAATATATTAAAAATAAGTTTGTTCCATTAAATGCTGGTTTCAATGTATACTCAGTAACTGACCAAACTATTTTGACCCCCGGTGCTAATTACCAACCATATTGGGGACCACAAAGTTTTGTTCCGTCTTTGTATAGTCCATACAATGTGTTACTCCAAAGAGACCCTGTAGGTGATACAGGACTGTTATCTGAGGACTCATACATGATGCAGTTGGCAGCCCAAAGTTTAAAAAACAATTTACAATTTAGAGTAGACCAAAATGTTTTCAATCAAACTATAGGTAGGGTAAACATATTGAATGGTTTTAAAGACCCATTTAACTTAGCTCAGATATTGGCGGGTAAAAGACCTATTGTTGCTCGTGATTGGAAAATCACTGTGGGTGGAGGTCTTTTAGGAAATGCTACCGACCTACTTCAAAGATTTACAGGAACTCTTATTCCTGTTTCACCAATACCTGGTGACTACTTTGATGAGGATATGGAACAACAAAACTATGGAACTGCGTTCTCACAATTAACAGCGTTTAGAGATGGTTTTGTTGGTAAATTATTAGGTAGAAAAACAGATAGAGGTAAAACTCCGTCAGAATTATTCTTAGAATATACGGGTTCAGGTCAAAAGTCACAACTTCAGTCAAATATTGATATGAACAAATACAGACCAAATTACCAAATAACTAAAGGTGGTAATTTGTTCAGTAGAATTGTTGGTGCTATCACATCAATATTTGATACACAAGCCGGTTCGGGTAACTATTATGTTGGGGGAACTGATTCAGACCCATCAACAATAACATCACCTCCAGGTCAAATCCCATTAAACACGACAGGTAAAGAGGTAAATGCTCCTGTTTATGGTAATGATTTATTAGCCAAGATGTACGAAGGAGAAGATAAAAACTTCAAATTTGGATTGGCGGGTAAATCTTATGAAAATGGTGGTGGAATACAAGGTGGATTCACATGGGTCTCACCAAAATATAAAAAAGATGCGGGTAATTATGTTGGACCTGGTGGTAGAGTTTACGACCCCAATCCTTCATATCCTCAGATTGCCAATACTTTAACTACAACTGAATCAACAAACTATGAGTTCACTCCTGGTTCAATTCTATATAACACACAAAAACTTATTGATTCAATCCCACAAGGACAAGCTCGTTTCTCACATGTTGGAAATGCAATTGACCAAACCGCAAAAGTTTTTAATGACGGATATAAAGAAATAACTAAGGGTTCTCAAGTTATTTCTTATGTTGGTGAAAATGGTATTGAGGTTGGTAGAGAATATTGTAGAGTTTTTACTAAAGACAGTCCATATTATACTTTTGGTGATTTACAAAAATCTGATGGTATAACAAACTATGGAAGAAAATTTGCCGATTCAGTCTTAGATAACACTTTCAATTTAAACATTGCCCCTTATAAAAATCCAAACTCAACAAACATTGTTCCTGACAATAATAACGGTCTTGGTGGTTATGCTCGTAAATACATGTTCTCTATTGAGAACTTGGCTTGGAGAACAAGTTCAAGACCTGGATATACTGTAAGTGACTTACCTGTTTGTGAAAGAGGACCTAATGGTGGTAGAGTAATGTGGTTTGCACCATACGACTTAAGATTTGACGAACAGTCAACACCTAACTTTAAAGACAACGATTTTATCGGTAGACCCGAACCTATTTATACTTACTCAAATACAAAGAGAACGGGAACTTTATCTTGGAAGATTATTGTTGACCACCCGTCTGTTGTGAACTTATTGGTCAATAGGGTATTGGCCAACGAGGGGGATAGAGAAAGAGTTGATTCAATTATAAACTCATTCTATGCTGGATGTAAAAAATATGATTTATATGAATTGGCGAGAGTGTATAATACAATACCAACATCTGAGTTATATACCTACCAACAAATATTAAATAACCCAAATGTTACTACAGAAGAAGTATCAATTATTTCAAATAGTACTAACAATGAAACTCAGACTGTGACACAACCTGTTGAAAGTAATTTGAACAAATATCAAAATTTGGGTTTCTATTTTAATAACGACCAACCTGACCCAAATACTCGTCAAGTTATTAGTAGTCAACCATTCCAAAACTTGGAGGCAACATACATGTCTCAACAATCTTTATATATTACTGAAAACGCAAAAAACGGACCTATTAATCAAACCGCGGTTTCAAATTTCTTTACAGATGTAATTGATGATAACTTTAAAGAATCACAAAACTTGTTAAAAGAAATTATTGATAATGTTGTAAACAAAAACCAAAGAGTGACTGTTACATTACAAGGAAGTGCGTCAGCCGCTGCAAATAAAGATTACAACATTCCATTATCTGAAAGAAGAATTGACAGTGTTTTACAATACTTCAATACATTTACTTTTCAATCAGGTGAACAAACTCTAAGTATGAAAGAGTTAATTGACAATGGTAAAATCGTAATCAAAGCGTTGGCTTATGGTGAAAGTGCACAAAATGTGCAATTTAGAAGTTATAATAAAAATACAACTTCAGAAAACTATGATTGCACTGATGGTGATTTAACCGAAACACAAGATTTAACTGTGAGATGGTATGGTATTAAAGCCATGGCTTGTCGTGTGGTTAGAATTTCTGCGGTTAATGCGGAACCAATATCAGAACCACCACCCGATATAACTACCGACCAAAATGCGGTTTTACAAGAACAAGGACTAGCACCACAAGCTCAGAAACCGCAAGCTCAAATAGATTTGTTACAACAAGTTAAATCAGGTATTAGTAAAAAAATATTAAGATACTTGTTATCTGAGTGTGATTATTTTGAGGTGTTAAAAGAAACTAACCCATTTGTTTTTGATTCTATTAAAGACAAGATTAAATATTTCTCACCGGCATTCCATAGTACAACACCTGAAGGATTGAACGCAAGATTAACATTCTTACAACAATGTACAAGACCTGGTGATACAATACCAACCATTGGGGCCAACGGACAAAAGATTTATAACGACGCAATTAATACCGCTTTTGGAGCACCACCAGTGTTGGTGTTAAGAGTGGGTGATTTTTGGAACACCAAAGTTATTCCAACAGGATTAAGTATCAAGTATGAGAACTTTGATATGAATCCTGAAGGTATTGGTGTACAACCAATGATTGCCGATGTCACTCTTAACTTTAATTTTATTGGTGGACATGGATTAAGAAATCCTATTGAAAGACTACAAAATGCTCTTTCGTTTAATTTCTATGCAAACACTGAAATCTATGATGAAAGGTCAACACCAACTGTGGATACTTCTGCGTTAGATAAACAATTGGTACAATCAATTATTGACCAAACACCTTTGGTTGGAATTAATAGTGTGTCAAATGTAAGTCAAACTGACTTTGGTAAGACAATAGGTGATATTACAACTAGAATACAGACAGATACCGCAGAAACGGGAACCACAAGTTACACCGTTTATATGGATAAGTTAAAGGGACAAACACAAGAATATTATGATTCAGTTATTTCATTTATAAGTGAAACAATATCTGAATACAATTGGGGTGTGTACCAAGCAACGGTTGCTTCCATGAATTACAATGAAGGAAAAATGCTGTCGTTTAATACTGCAATCAACAGTCCTTTGTTCGGTAAACCCGCTCAGTCACAACAAAATGTTGACGAAGTCTTTACATTATTCATTAAAGATATTGAAACCGACCAAATTAGTTTTATTGCCAGCGGAGGTGCTAACGGTGCGTTACCATCAAGTTTACCGTTATTTAAAAAGAATTATGTAACATATGTTAATGAATTAAAAGGTAATTTCCAAAGTAAATTAACTGAAAGAATACAAACAATAACTTCTTTACAACAAGATTTAGGATATTTAATTGACTGTTCTAATTTAGTTGCGTCCCAAACGGATTCGTATTTAATGACAAATGGATTACCAAAAATCTTTAATATATCAGGAACAACAATCCAAACAGGTTCAACACCATCATTAACCGCCAATACCTATACTACTTTAATAAATGACTTCACGACAATTGGTAATTCAAATGCTCAGTTTATAACTGATTTATCGGGTAGTTTTGGTAAAATATCTACAACTGATTCACAATACTTTAGTGGTAATTCTTTATACAACGTAAGATACATTGCGGGAGGTAATTTTTCAACTATTAATATTGGTAATGACCAAGCGTTTAATACAATTGAAAAAAAGAGAGAATATTTTGTTATGTGTCAAACACTATTAAAAAACTTTGATGAATTTAGAAAAAAAGTGTTAAACGGTATTGAAGGGAAAGATATTGCGTTTGTTGGAGAATTTGAAAAATTTTACTCAACTAATACAAATTCTTTAAAGAATATTTATTCTAAAGAACAAATTGCAGCTAATGGTCAAGTTACTGATTTTGAAAACAACTACGGTGTTAAGTATCAAAAGTTTACACCATATCCTGATAATGTAAAAAGACCTTTCACTTTTGGGACATTACCGGTTGCTACAAGTATACAAACAACCAACGCTAAAAATTTATATACAACGCAAAACGTTGATAATAATCAAAAAGTTTATAACTTAAAGAAGAAGTTTAACTAATGGCACTACAATATTATAACCGATATCAAAACTTCTTTATCAACGGTAACCAAACCGTTGTTCCTTATGTCACGTTGCCTTCAAAAACTTCGGACCAAAGATACATTTACAGAGTGGGTCTATCTAGGTTGGATAAAATTTCACAAGAATATTATAACGCACCATATTTTGGTTGGTTAATATTACAAGGAAATCCACAATTTGGTGGTTTAGAATGGAATATCTACGACGGTGCTATTTTAACTATACCATTTCCACTACTTGGTTCGTTACAAGACTATAAAAACGCGTTAGATAACCAATTCTATTATTATGGCAGATGAGAATATTTTAGTAGAATTTGACTATCAAAACATAACTGTTATTGACCCAAATAAAATTATTGATAATAACAACGAAGTTTTAGATAGAGTTGTTGACCAAGAAGAATTGGTAATGTACGCTAATTTGGAGGCAAAAATGATTCCAAGAACAAAATTTGCGGTTGGTAGACCTTTGGATGACCCGACTCAAAATGTGGAGATTGCGAGTATAAATTTTATGAGACCTGGCGGATACGATTATTTAACCGCTGATTACTACGATGAATTTACCGGTAAAGATACTCTTCAAGGAAAAGGGCTTAACCAAAAGGCAAATTCAACCTTTGAGATACAACTAGAAAACAAACCAACAGAATATTATTTAAAACAAGAGGTTTTAAGAAATCAAGATACTAATCTATTGGGAATTGAATCAATAAATATTAACAATGACAGGTCTAATACACCTACAGTTGATATGGTTTTGACGGATATTCAAGGAAGGGCCTTGTTTGAAAAAGGCGACTTATCCCCATACGCAGCGTTTTTTAATTTACCATACCCACCGTTTTATCTTACAATTAAAGGATATTATGGTAAAGCTGTTAAATACCAATTAAATTTGGTTAAATTTAGTGCTCAATTTGATGGTGGTTCGGGAAACTATAAAATATTTTTAAAATTCTATGCATATAAATTTAGTGTACTGTCGGAAACTAGTTTAAGTTATTTGTTTGCATTACCATTCATGTATCAGACAAAATATGAAATTAGTGCGAATCCACCAAACACCCCACAACAAAACGCGGCGTTAACATCCGTTGGAAATACTAACCAACCAATTCAATCAAAAGTTGTTTATAGAGGAAGACAGAAAATGACCGAAGTGTATTCCCAATATAAAGAACAAAAATTAATACCACTTGATTTTCCTGAATTAACTCTATATGAGTTAATGCAAAGATTAGATGCTTTGGAAACAAATATCTTAGCATCGTTTGGTCAAGTTGATTTTACTCCGTTAACAAATATTGATTCATATTTTTCTTTATTAAATGAATATAGAAACGACATTACAGGAACGGGAACGGATGCATTTTTTGGAAAGTATATGGACCAAAAAAACTTTTTTGTTGATAATTTAGGTAGAAACTTATATACCCTTCAAAAACAATATGAAAGTCCCCAATCTCAAAACGATGCGTTAACAAGACTTAAATCTATTGTTGAAAACTATAATAGAGACTTGGCAGCCAATCCGACCTGTGGTGTTAACGGAACCTATGAAATTGCCAACCAAAGAGTTCCATCGTCAATAACCAACTCTATTGACATCAATGATTTTTTAGTCACACCGAACGAAAAAAATATTGATTTTACTGAAACGTATATACAAAGAAACGGTTCAGTTCCTACCGCAATACAACTTTCAGAATTCAAAAATCAGTTATCATTACAAATATCATTACAAGCGGTTAATTTTAGAGACTCATCAGGTAATGTTGTAAATAGAAATCAATTCTTTGTTTTTGAAGGTACAAACAGTTTTGATTTTTTAATAACAAAAATGTTTAACGAACTTACTAAATTGAGACAAGAAGTTGAATTGGTTCTTCAGAGAATATTAAATGATAAATTAGAAGGTCCAAATGGTTTAGGATTTAAACCAACTATGCGTAATTTATTTGCGGTAATATTTGCATCTGTTGAAGGTTTTTATAGACTGATGGATGATGTTCATAGAAACGCTTGGGACAGAAGATTTAATAAGTTTAGACAAACAGCCATATTAGCACCTGACAAAACATCAATTTCATCAGACGCTAAAGATACAGTCCCAAGTACTTTAAACTTAGGTGTAAATCCAACGAATCCAACGCAAACACAAGATGTTAAAATACCTGTATATCCATGGCCACAATATTTTGCAATCTTAAATGAAGATGGTGAAGAATTGTATGAATTAAGATATCCTGGCGACCCACGAGATGTTGGATTGACTAAGGCGAATGATTTTTACATTTGGCCTGAAGTTGAATTTGTTGAGGAATTTTTGAGGGGATATACCACTCGTTTACAAACAACAGACCCCAACGGAGACTCCAATGAATCTGAAACGGTGTTAAGAATTTCATTGAACTCTGTTGAATTCCCAATGACAAACGTTCCTTTTACTGATAAAGAAGAGGTAAAATATTTCTATGAAATATATGAACGTGTTCTTATGGGTGCATATTTTGAAAGATTATCTAAAGACGGTGGTTTTGATTACCAAGTTTATAAAGTTCACTCCGATTTAGAAGCAACTAACATAATTGATTCTTTAGGTGAAAGTAATCCATATATTTCTAAGAAGTTAAAAGAATATGCGATTTCAGGAGGAAACTACCTTCAATTCTTACAAACAATATCTAACCAAGGAAATGGTTTAAATTGGCAATCATACATAAGAGGTTTATATAATACTAGATATATTAGGGGATATGTTGAAAAAGATTATAGTTTAACAAGTTACGATACTCTAAAATCAAGTTCACCATCAACATCTCAGAATGCAAATTCTTTAGATAACGTTAGACAATACTTGGCATCATCAAGAGCAAATGAATTAGATTTGTTAGATGTTGCTCCATTCACTAATTTAAATTGGTCTGAGACTAATTTATCAAATGGAATTAACGATGCTGAAAACAGATATAACACAAGTAATAGTTTGAATTTAAATTCAGACAAAAAAATGTTATCAAACTATGATGTAACTTATACCGATAACTACAACAGACCCTATACAAATTATAATTTTTTAAATGTTGAGACACCCGTTGTTAGTAACTTCGATACTTTTTATGATAATAGATACATCAATAAAACTTTCTTACCTACCGAAGGAAGATTACAGTACCCAACAAACGCAAATAGAGGGATAACTAATCTTCAAACGGTATCTATGTTGAATACCCCATATTTTATAAATGCGTTACAAAAAGGGGTAACAGCATCAAAAACAATTGGAGTACAATACCCATACAAAGAGGCGGCATATTTGTTTCTTAATAGTTTACCCTTATCAACTTTGAGAGAAAAATATAACTCAGATGAGTTTGGTCAATTAGATTACATTTTTGCCACCTTGAAAAAGTTTGGTGCGGTTCATAGATTACCATACACATGGATTTTAAAATATGGTGCTATATGGCACAGATATAAAACGTGGAAAGAAACTGGTAATGATTTCTTATCATCAGTTTGGACATCCACAAATTACATAAATAACTATGACCCGGTAACTAACTCACCCACAAAACAATACACAGTTCCTTCATCAATACCTGGTGTTAATGATACTATTGTTTTACAAGATACTGTGACTGCTGGATTAGTTCAAACAAATGTTAACGTAGGATTTTACCCAAAATTAATTAATGATGTTTTTTATTTTACCACAGGACTTAATTTGTTAACTGGATATACCGACACTGATATATCCAATGCGTTTGCGGTTGGTTTAAATGCGGGATACTCAAGAACTGCATCTATTAATGAACCAGTAGGTGTTGACCCAACAAATCCGTTAAGAACTATTAATTCTAAGTCTTGGTTCACAACGTTCAACACACAAAACAATAGTCAATTTGATATAACAAAAAGAAAGAAAACCATCATCTTTCCATCGTTTGGTTCAACAATTAACCAAACTAAATTTGAATTATTTAATAGATTTGGTAATAACTTTGTATTAAGACCTGGTCAAGATATTGTAAACAACTCTGCGGTTTATGATGGTTCATCACGTTTGTTTTGGGGAGCACCTGTATATGGTTACTTTGATACAACAACACAACCATTACCACCCCCTGATGCTTACTTAACTGAAATTACTAATCTTGATTCATTACAATCGGCATTGGGTATTTTACCTAATTTACAACAATATACTAAAATTGAAGATATTTTTGGAACATTTAAAAAACAAATTTTAGATGATTTTGAAACTGAGTTTTTAAATTTCACTAAAGATGTTAATGATATTGATATTGATTTCTTAGGATTAAATCCTAACGCAAAAAATTTCCAAGTTTGTTTAACATCAATGCTATTGGTTGACGAAGTATCAACAGACTTAGACTATGAAAATTACATTCAAAACGTTTCTAACAGTCAGGTAAGTAATATTGGTAATTTAATACAAAATTTACTTGATTACAATGTAACTTTTAAATATGGTAACCCTGGTGAACAGAATAGACAAGTTTTTGGGACATTCTCAACACCTCAAATTGTTGACCCAATTACATATGCCGGATATATTCCAAACTCATTACCAAGTTCTTCAGGAAGTATTGGTTTGGTTGTTTCTCAAAGTCAGTACCCTGCGGCTTGGACAGCGATGTATACAAACGTAGGGTTTTCAACCATTCCTGGATTAGTATACACTGATGGGGGTTCTTATTATACTGACTTCTTCATAGATAATAATGTTGAGTTTACAGTTGCTAACGTACAACAATTTTCGGGACTTATTAAAATTTATGGAACTCAAAAATTGAATAATAATGGTAACTACAACGCGATATTATTTAATCAAGACGTATCAAACTTTATTACTCAAAAAGACAATTATGTTAGCCAAGTATTAACTCAGTTATTTTTTAAATTACAAAGACAATTACCAACTATTGATAGTGTTGCGATAAAACCGATTAATTCGGCGGTAAACGGAACACAACCTAAAATTGAATATTGGGAAACGTTTAAAGCATTCAACGATAAATGGATTGCTGGTAATGACTACAGAGAGAAAACATTATTTGAAGATGTGATGTTCTTGGATAGAGCCAATAGAGACATTGGGGACAAAGTTTACTTTGATATTTTTAAAGTAAAATCTTATTTATATTCAGTTGAAAATCAAAACCTTCGTGTGATAGATTTCTTAAGTCAAATAATATTTGACAATAAGTTTTATATGATGCCTATGGCTTCATATATTAATTTTTGGGGTATAAATGATGTGAGACCAAATGTGGAACCAGTTCCTGAAGGTAGTTTAGATTTAGCAAATTCAATGTTTGGAACGTTTACCGAAGTTGACACTAGAATGTCATCACCTAAATTGGTGTGTTTTTATGCCGGTAAACCTTCAGAACACTTAGACACAAGAGACAATCCTGATTTTAGATTTAAGAACGATATTTTCCAATTATCAAGGGCTAATGATAATCCGCTATTAGACAAGTTAACAAATAAAATAAATTGGTCACAAAGTAATAAAGTAGTTGGATTTAACGTTGATTTTGGTAATAGAAGTCAAAGTATGTTTTATAATATTCAAATTGACCAAAATCAATATGCCGCAACAACTGAATCAAACCAAATGCTAACCGAAGCAACAAATGCTGTTGGTGGTAGAAGAACATTTACCCAAACTGTTGGTTTATATAATTTTTACAAGATGAGGTCTTATGAATGTCAAATTGAGTCGTTAGGAAATGCTATGATTCAACCAACAATGTACTTTAACTTAAGACATGTTCCTATGTTTAATGGACCGTATATGATACAGTCGGTTATTCATAATATTGATGCTGGTAATTTCAGAACAACATTTAAAGGTGTGAGAATGAACTTGATACCATTACCAAAATTAGATAATCAAATTGCCTCAATAAATCAGAATTTACTTTCTAATTTAGTTTCTGAAATTCAAAGAAAGAGACAAGTTGAACAAACAACAAACAATCCGCCACCTAATATCACAACTGTTGGTAATACTATTAATGTGAAGGCAAATTACACACCTGAGTCGTCATCTACTTGTAATACAAGTCTAAGTCCGACCTATGAAAATTATACTGGTGTTGATTCTGTTACGGTTAAGTTTAATTACGCACAAATCGCAACGATACTATCATCACTAACAACAGATGATAGAGTAAGAGCGTCTGTGTTTTATACTATATATGTTAATGGTGTAAAAGAGAACCAATTCATTGGATACAACTATAATTTTGCGGGGGTACCTTTAGGTGGATATTTATATGAGACCATCAATTATGGAGGATTAAGAACATATTTTAACAATACATACTATTGTGCTAGCGATGGGTCATACTCAAGACCATATGCGTCTTTTGACAACATTGAAAATTTTATGAGATTTATGGTTGATTTTTACAAGACAAAAGTAGACATATTAAATTCTGTGTGGAGTGAAGGGATTTCTAATTACCCCAACGCAATGACAGCAATGTTGGTTGATTTTTGGCCGTACGCTCGTTTTGGAAACAATTTACAAAACAATAAACAATTGGATGATTGGATAAAAAATAACGAAAGTAAGTTAGAAGATTTAAGAATCAAAGCCACAGAAACGTTATCTGTAATGAAAACAAATAATCTTTTGTAATAAACAGATATTTATAAGAAAAGAATTTTTATGAGTGTTAAAACTATTTTAGACAACTATTTGGGTAAGAATACCAAATATTCCGAAAGACCAAATGGTGACGGAACATCACAAGTTTGTGATTTAGAAACCGGAGATTGTTATACTGTGAGTGTTAAAGACGGTCTAATTGAAAGATTTGACAACACAAAAAAAGTTAACAGAAGAGTTCAAGTTGAAACCCCTATGGGTGTTAAACAATTATTAAACGGATAAGAGAAAAATGAAAACTGACGAAAGAATATTATTGGAAATTAAAAGACATAATTCCATTAATAACTATATAATGGAACAAGACGCGGCGTTAGATGCTCCTGATTTGGGATTGGAACCAACACCCGCACCTGATTTAGGTGGGGCACCTGCTGATGCACCTGCAGCAACACCGGCAAAAACTACACCCCAAATTATTGATGTTGAAACCGATACCGACGTTCAAAAAATTGATAATAAAGGTAAAACAGAAAAAACGGAGTCAAGTACTGAAGAATTGGATATTACAGATTTAGTTGACAGCCAAAAGAAAATTGAAAGTAAACAAGAAGAATACTTCCAAAATTTGTTTGGTCAGTTGGAGACATTACAATCTAAATTAGGTGAAATGGACGGTTTAGTTCAGAAACTAAACGACATTGAAACTAAACTTGAAAAGTATAGACAGAAGAGTCCTGAAGAAAAATTAGAATTAAGAACTTTGGATTCGGGTCCATATAATCAAAAACTGACCGATTATTTTTCAGACAAACTTCCTGAGATGGAAAAACAGGGTAAGGAGTACGTTTTAACAACTGATGACGTACAAAGTTTTTCACCGAATGAAATTAAAAAAACATTCGCCGCTGAATTACCCTCAATGAACACGAGAAATTACAACAACTAAAATAATGAAGGGGGATGAAAGTCCCCTTTTTTATTCCTATATTTTAAACCACTTGACGAACAAACCAACTTGACGATTTGACAAACGAGAAATTAACAACTATATTTTATAAACACTTAAAAACAAATTATTATGACAAATGTATTAGATGCAGTATTGGCGCAGTATGAAAAAAACACAGCGAACTTTGGCGAAGACAGAATGACACAAGAGGAAAGAATGAAAAAGTATTTCGCTTGTATCCTTTTAGACAATGAATCACAAGGACAACGTAAAGTACGTATCCTTCAAACTAAAGATGGTAGTTCACCTTTCAAAGAAGTGTGGTACCACGAAATCCAAATTGACGGGAAATGGACTAAATTGTATGACCCAGGTAAAAATGACAACGAACGTTCCCCTTTGACAGAGGTTTATGAAGAGTTGATGTCAACAGGAAAAGAATCAGACAAAGAATTGGCTAAACAGTACAGGTCACGTAAGTTTTACATTGTAAAAGTTATTGACCGTGATAAAGAACACGAAGGTGTTAAGTTTTGGAGATTCAAAGACAACTATAAAAAAGACGGAGTATTGGATAAAATTATTCCAATTTGGAGAGCAAAAGGTGACATTACCGATGCTAACACAGGTAGAGACCTTATCATCCAACTCCAAAAATCAAAAACAAATGCAGGTAAAGCATACACTTCAATTCAGACGGTGATGCATGATGACCCATCACCATTACATACAGATGCTGAGATTATGAAATCTTGGTTAGAAGATGACTTGGTTTGGGGAGATGTTTACTCTAAGAAACCTGTAGAATATTTAGAGGCAATTTCACGTGGTGAAGTCCCAAAGTGGAATCCTGAAACTCAGAAGTGGGTTTATGGTGATGAGGCAATCATGACTATGGGTGGAAACAAAGAAATGTCAACTTCTTATTCAGACCCACAAGTAGGTGCTGACCCTGACGAAGATTTACCATTCTAATTTAATTGAGCATGGACACTTACATAGATATAGTGTCCATGCTCATTTTTTTTATAAAAAAACAACAAACACATAGACGATGGCAATTAAGAAAAAAGAATTTGGAGATATTAAGAAACAGTTTTCTTCCTCCGCAAAATACAAACCACAACGATTTCTTGACTTAGGTAAAGATTTCTTGGACGCAGTAGGGCTACCTGGTCCTGCAATTGGTCATTTGAATATGTTCTTAGGGCACTCAGATACGGGTAAAACAACAGCGGCGGTAAAATCGGCGGTTGCTGCTCAAAAAATGGGTGTACTTCCTGTGTTTATAATCACCGAACAAAAATGGAGTTTTGAACACGCAAGACTTATGGGTTTTGAGTGTGAAGAGATTGTTGACGAAGAAACAGGAGAGGCCGATTGGGATGGATTTTATATATTCAATAACAACTTTAATTACATTGAACAAATTACTGATTACATCAATAGTTTGTTAGATGCTCAAGAAAAAGGTGAGTTAGATTATAGTTTATGTTTCATTTGGGATTCAGTTGGTTCAGTTCCTTGTAAGATGACTTACGAAGGTAAAGGTGGTAAACAACACAACGCAGCGGTTCTTGCTGACAAAATTGGTATGGGCATCAACCAACGTATCTCAGGTTCTCGTAAAGCGGATTCAAAACATGAGAACACCTTGATTATTATTAATCAACCTTGGGTTGAATTACCTGACAATCCATTTGGTCAACCAAAAATTAAAGCAAAGGGGGGTGAAGCCATTTGGTTGAATTCATCTTTGGTATTTTTATTTGGAAATCAAAAAGGTGCGGGAACAAACAAAATTTCTGCGACAAAAGATAAAAGAACTGTTAAATTTGCTATCAGAACTAAAGTATCTGTTTTGAAAAATCACATTAACGGTTTGGGATATGAGGATGGTAAAATCATTGTAACACCTCATGGATTTTTGGCAGGTAAAGACGCTGCGGAAGAAAAAGTTTCTATTGAAATTTACAAAAAAGAACATGCTGAGTATTGGAACCAAATTATTGGTTTGGATGGCGATTTTGATTTGAAAGAGGAAGTTGAACCAGCATAAAAATATTATAGTGGAAAAGACCCTATTAGTTGACGGAGATAATTTATTCAAAATTGGATTTCATGGTGTTAGAGAATACTATCACGACGGAAACCATATTGGAGGTCTTTTCCATTTTATTAATACACTCCGTAGACACTTAGACGAAAATAATTTTGACAAAGTCTTAGTGTTTTGGGACGGACCTGAAAATTCTGTTGTAAGACAGAAAATATACCCTAACTACAAACAAAATCGTAGAACATCACTCAACGAATTTCAAAAAGACAATTACTATTGGCAAAAAAATAAGGTAAAAAAATACCTTGAAGAAATGTTTGTCAGACAAGTTGAATTTGAACAATGTGAGGCAGATGATTTGGTTGCTTATTATTGTTTAATTGCACCAAACGAGAAAAAGACTATATTCTCCTCAGACAAAGATTATTTGCAACTTGTAGACGAAAATACAACGGTATACGCCCCTATTGCTAAGACTTATTATAAGTCGGGTGACAAGGTGAAGATATATGAATATGAAATACCGGTTACTAATGTTTTGACTTACAAAATTTTAACGGGAGACAAATCAGATAATATTGCTGGAATTTATGGATTGGGTGAAAAGAAACTCATCAAATTCTTTCCTGAATTACTTGACGAAGTTGTTTCTATTGACGATATTTTGAATAAGGCAGAACTTTTAATAAAGGAGGATAAAGACAACAAGACACTTCAAAATCTCTTAACGGGAAAAACAAAAGAAGGTATATTCGGTGACGAATATTTTCAAATTAACAAAAAAATTGTTGACCTCAAAAACCCACTACTAACAGACGAAGCAAAAGACATGGTTCAGGATTACTGTACCGAATCTTTAGACCCCGACGGAAGGGGTTACAAGAACCTCATCAGAATGATGACTGATGATGGTCTCTTCAAATACTTACCCAAAACAGACAATGCTTGGGTATATTTCATCACACCATTTTTGAAACTAACAAGAAAAGAAAAAAGAAAACACACACAAAACAAAAATTAATATGAAAGAACAAGAATCAGTAAAATTGGAATTTTTGATTACATTGAACAATAACATTGTTATTCAACGTTTCTTCAACGTCAAAAACTACAACAACGATGCAAAAAATTCTCTAAACCTTTATTACTATTTAAGAGACTTTGCTGACATGTTTGCGTATGACTTGAAAATGAAAACTGTTATCTACATGTTGGATAACCAAGAAGAAATTATGGAGGATTCATCTGTCTTATCTACATCAATGACAGATGGTGCCGAAGTATTTAACATTTATTTAAAGGTTGGAGATGTGACAATTTGTCAGAGACAGATTGAGGCAAAAATCTACCCACCAAAAATAAGATACACCGTAGACATACGTCCGCAAGTAAAAACTGTATTAAAGGATTTGACTGACATTTTTTCAGAGGATAATTTAATTTACACATACAACGGAATTAGTTTAGTTGGGTAATATTTATCAAATCCAAGAGGAGAATAAATTATGTCAATGCATAGAAATTTTGAGTATTTAGGTCAGTCATTTCAGTTACAGTTATTAAATCAAATTATAGTAGATAAAGATTTCACACATTCAATTATAGACGTAATAGAACCCTCTCATTTTGAGAATAAGTATTTCAAAACCATATTACAGATGGTAAAGGAGTATTATAAAAAATACTCTTGTTCACCGTCATTTGAAACTTTGGAACAGATTTCCAAAAGCGAGTTTCCACAAGAAATGATGTTGAGAATTTTGATGGACACTATCAAACAAATTCAAAACGCACCATTTGAAGGGGTATCATTTGTCCAAGACAAAGCCTTAAAATTCTGTAAACAACAAGAACTTCAAAAGGTAATGACCAAAGCACAAAAAATTATTGATGCTGGTGAGTTTGAAAGTTATGATAAATTAGAGGAGTTAGTTAGAGCGGCATTACAAGTTGGTGAAAGAGACGGACATAACAATGACGTTTTTCACAACTTAGACGACGTTTTAAATGATGATTTTAGACATCCAATACCTATTGGTATTGCGGGTATTGATAAACTCTTAAAAGGGGGTTTAGCAAAAGGTGAGATTGGAGTTATATTGGCACCAACAGGTGTTGGTAAAACTACCATCCTTACAAAGATAGCCAACACGGCTTTTAATATGGGTTATAATGTCCTTCAGATATTTTTTGAAGACAACCCAAAGGTTATTCAAAGAAAACATTTTACCATATGGACTGGTGTAGCTCCTGATGATTTGGCGGAACACAAAGAAGAAGTCATTGAAAAAGTAAGAGAGATTGAAGGTAGTATGGCTAACAGATTAATTTTACAAAAAGAGGCTTCAGATACTTTGACAATGAACCAAATCAAAAACAAAGTAAGAAAAATGATTGCTGATGGTGTTAAGATAGATTTGATTCTAATTGACTACATTGATTGTGTAGTTCCCGATAAGAACCTTGGGGACGAATGGAAAAGTGAAGGTTCTGTAATGAGAGGGTTTGAGGCTATGTGTCACGAGTTAAATGTTGCTGGTTGGACTGCAACTCAAGGGAACAGAAGTTCCATTTCTTCAGAAGTTGTAACTACCGACCAAATGGGAGGTTCAATCAAGAAGGCACAAGTAGGACACGTTATTATATCAGTGGCAAAAACCCTTCAACAAAAAGAAATGAAATTAGCAACAATTGCAATCACAAAATCTCGTTTAGGTCCGGATGGGATTATCTTCGAAAACTGTAAGTTCAACAATGAATTAATTGAAATTGATACTGAAAGTTCTGTAACATTCTTAGGTTTCCAAGAAACTAAAGAACAACAAAAGAGTGACAGAATTAAGGAACTTATGGAAAGAAGAAAACAGAGAGAAACAGGACCACAACCCCAACAAAATAATTTGAACTAATAAAAAAAAATTAATAAATTTAAAAAAATGGACGCATCACAGAAGATATTGTCAGACCTCACCGTGTATATGAAATACGCGAAGTATGTCCCTGAGTTAAACAGAAGAGAAACATGGGAAGAGTTAGTAACAAGAAACATGAACATGCACATCAAAAAATACTCCCAACTTGAAAAAGAAATTAAGGAAGTATATAAGATGGTGTTAGATAAAAAAGTATTACCTTCAATGAGGTCAATGCAATTTGGTGGTAAACCAATTGAGATTTCTCCAAACAGAATCTACAATTGTGCTTACTTACCTATTGACCACTTGGACGCTTTCTCAGAATCAATGTTCTTGTTGTTGGGTGGAACTGGTGTTGGATACTCAGTTCAAAAACACCACGTGGAAAAACTTCCTGAAATCAGAAAACCAAACCCAAATAGAACAAGAAGATTCTTGGTTGGCGATTCTATCGAAGGTTGGGCAGATGCAATCAAAGTATTGATGAAATCTTACTTTGGTGAACACTTGTCAACACCTGAATTTGATTTCTCGGATATTAGACCAAAAGGGGCTCAACTTGTAACATCAGGTGGTAAGGCACCGGGTCCACAACCCTTGAAAGATTGTTTACACAAATTACAAGGTATGTTGGATGCTAAAGAAGATGGTGATAAATTGGTACCAATTGAAGTTCATGATATGGTATGTCACATTGCAGATGCAGTTCTTGCTGGTGGTATTCGTAGAGCGGCTTTGATTTCATTGTTCTCAGCGGATGACAACGAAATGATTGCTTGTAAGTCAGGTGCATGGTGGGAGAATAATCCACAGAGAGGTAGAGCTAACAACTCTGCGGTATTGGTTAGACACAAAATCACAAAAGAATTCTTTATGGATTTGTGGAAACGTGTTGAAGCATCAGGTGCTGGTGAACCTGGTATCTACTTTACAAACGACAAAGATTGGGGAACTAATCCATGTTGTGAAATTGCTTTGAGACCAAACCAATTCTGTAACTTGTGTGAGGTAAATGTTTCTGACATTGAATCACAAGAAGATTTGAACAACCGTGTAAAAGCGGCGGCGTTTATCGGAACCCTTCAAGCGGGTTACACCGACTTCCATTACTTGAGAGACATTTGGAAACGTACAACTGAAAAAGAAGCGCTGATTGGTGTATCTATGACAGGTATTGGTTCAGGTGTTGTGTTGGGTTACAACATGAAAGAAGCGGCTAAACTTGTAAAAGAAGAGAACGCAAGAGTTGCTGAGTTGATTGGTATCAACAAGTCGGCCCGTACAACTACAGTAAAACCCGCAGGGACGACATCTCTTACATTAGGAACATCTTCAGGTATCCACGCATGGCACAACGATTATTACATCCGTAGAGTCCGTGTGGGTAAGAACGAGGCAATCTACCAATACTTGTCTATCTACCATCCTGAGTTGGTTGAAGATGAATTCTTCCGTCCACACGATACGGCGGTTATTTCAGTTCCACAAAAAGCACCTGAAGGGGCGATTTTGAGAACAGAATCACCATTCCAATTGTTGGACCGTGTAAAGAAAATCACACAAGAGTGGGTTAGACCTGGTCACAGAACAGGTTCAAATAGTCACAATGTATCTGCAACAATCAGTTTAAAACCTGAAGATTGGGAATTGGCTGGTGAGTGGATGTGGGAAAACAGAGACTATTACAATGGCTTATCAGTATTACCTTACGATGGAGGAAGTTATATTCAAGCACCATTTGAGGATTGTACCGAAGAAGAGTATGAAAGATTGTTCTCTAAATTACAGTCAATTGACCTATCAAGAGTTGTTGAATTACAAGATAATACAGATTTGAGTGGTGAGTTGGCATGTGCTGGTGGAGCATGTGAAATTAAATAATAACAATATAAACACATCTAATGAAGGGGAGAGTCAAAAGCTTTCCCCTTCCGATTTTTATATAGAAAACGGTAAATATGTTTTTACTGAAGTATTCCATATAAAACAAGGTCATTGTTGCGGTAATTTTTGTAGGCACTGTTCATATTATCCCCTTCACAAAAAAGGGAACACGAATATATTTATAGACAATGGCTAATGGAAAAACATATGGAATAACATTTCCTTTTACAGATTCTTTTAATGGACAGTATTTGGATTTAACGGATTATGCCAAAGAAGAGGTAAGAACCGACTTAGTTCATTTGTTATTAACAAGAAAAGGGTCAAGATACTTTTTACCTGATTTTGGTACGAGACTTATGGAATTTATATTTGACCCCTTAGACGGACCAACATTCTCAGCTATTGAGGCTGAAATCAGAGACACTGTTGCCAGATATATTCCTAATCTACAAATCACAACAATTACTGTTACTGATGCTCAACAAGAGGAGTCAACTCAAACTGTCACAACCGCAGGTAACGTTATAAATCAAGGACTAATCATTCCAAATCAAGGAGTTGTTGAGTATACCGCAAAAGTTAGGGTTGATTTTACAGTCACCAATGATGCATTTGGAACTCAAGATTTCGTAATCATAAATATTTAATTTATATGGCAAATCAACAGATATCGTATACAACGAGGGACTTTCAGGGTATAAGACAAGAATTAATAAACTATGTTAAACAGTACTATCCCGATTTAATCAACAACTTTAATGATGCCTCGGTATTCTCGGTATTGATGGATTTGAATGCGGCTGTTGCTGATAACCTACACTTTCATATTGATAGAAGTATCCAAGAGACAGTTCTTCAATATGCACAACAACGTTCATCAGTTTATAACATAGCAAGAACTTACGGATTAAAAATACCGGGTCAAAGACCATCATTGGCTTTAACTGACTTTTCAATAACAGTTCCTGCGTTTGGTGATAAAGAAGATGAAAGATATTTGGGTGTATTGAGAAAAGGTTCTCAGGTGTTTGGTGCTGGTCAAGTGTTTGAGAACGTAAACGATATTGATTTTGCATCACCATTTAACTCTGAAGGATTTCCAAACAGATTAAAGATTCCAAACTTTGACGCCAATAATAACCTTATTAACTATACAATTGTTAAAAGAGAGATTGTTGTAAACGGTGTTACCAAAGTATTCAAAAGAGTTATCACACCAAACGATGTTAGACCTTTCTTTGAATTTTTCTTACCTGAAAAAAACGTATTGGGTGTTACAGCAATTATTGAAAGACAAGGAACAAATTACTCAAACGTTCCATCTGCACCTGAATTTTTATCTCCCGTTGGTAAATGGTATGAAGTTGATTCACTTGCTGATGATAGAGTCTTTATTGCTGATATTACAAAGAAGTCTGACCAACCTGGCGTAAAAGTTGGAAAATACATTCAGACACAACAAAGATTTGTTACCGAATATACTTCGGAAGGATTTATGAAATTAACCTTTGGTGGTGGAACAAATACTGCCGAAGACCAATTAAGACAATTTACCGCATTGGGAGTTCCAATGAACTTGGCTAAATATCAAAACAATTTTGCCTTGGGGTCAACACCACAACCAAATACCACATTGTTCATTCAATATAGAGTGGGTGGTGGATTAGGTACCAACTTGGGTATTAACACAATCAATACAGTTGGAACTGTTAGTTTCTTTGTAAATGGACCAAATGAAACTACAAACACACAAGTAATTAATTCATTGAGATGTAATAACGTAACTGCTGCTATTGGTGGTGCTGGTTACCCAACTACAGATGAAGTGAGAAACTTTGTAACATATAACTTTGCTTCTCAAAACAGAGCGGTTACAGTTGCCGATTATCAAGCCCTTATACAAAAGATGCCATCTGAATTCGGTGCTCCTGCAAAAGTTTCTATTATTGAAAATGACAACAAAATTAATGTTCAGATTCTTTCTTATGATACAAACGGTTCGTTGACTGAAATTGTATCAAATACATTGAAACAAAATATTGCCGAGTACCTGTCAAACTATAGAATGTTAAATGACTATATTGCAGTCCAAGTTGCAAATGTGATTGATTTGGGTGTTGAGATTGAGGTGGTATTAGATAACACTCAGAATCAGGGTGTAGTTATTGCCAACATAATTGATAGAATTAGTTTATTGTTTAATCCATTAGATAGGGGTTTGGGTGAGAATGTTTATATTGCTAATATCAACAGAGCGGTCCAAAGTGAAAATGGTGTAATCAACGTTGGTAACATTAGGTTCTACAACAAAGTTGGTGGACAATATAGTTCATCTCAAACATCACAAGCATATGCTAACAACGAAACAAGAGAAATTCAACCAATAGATGGTATTCTATTTGCTCAACCAAGTCAAATTTACCAAGTAAGATTCCCCGAAAAAGATATTGTTGTGTTAGTTAAGAACTATACGTCAACAACTATTTCCTGATGATTTATTTTTTTCAGTTTACATCTATTTTTTCTAAAATAGACCAACAACTATTTATCAGGTAACCCATGAACAAAAATTATAGATTACGAACTCAAGTCGGAGTTGACCGAGAAATACAAGTACAATTAGACCAAGATTGGGATTCAATTGAAATTCTTTCTTTGAAAATACTTCAGTCAGAAATATACACAAGAATGTGTTCTGACTATGGTGTGGTTGCTGGTCGTGTAGTTGCGAATGGGGGTTATGGGGTTCCCAACGTTAGAGTTTCAGTGTTCGTACCTATCTCACAAATAGATGAATCGGACCCAATCATATCCACTCTTTATCCTTACAAACAATATGGTGATAAGAATGAAGATGGATATAGATACAATCTATTACCTTACGAGGCAAGCCATGGTGGTCATTCACCAACAGGAACATTCCCTTCTTTGGAAGATGTTTTGACCAATCAAACGGTATTAGAGGTTTACGAAAAATATTACAAATATACTGTAAAAACAAACGAGTCAGGTGATTATATGATTTTTGGTGCTCCGTTAGGAAATCAAACAATCGTAATGGATATGGACTTATCTGATATTGGTCCATTCTCTTTGAGTCCACAAGATTTAATTAGAATGGGTAAGGCAACTACCGACCAAATTAGTGGAACCAAATTTAAAACATCCACTAATTTAGAAGAGTTACCTCAGATTGTCTCTTATAATGAAAATATAAGTATTAGTCCGTTTTGGGGTGATGAGTCTATTTGTCAAATTAGAATTGAAAGAGTTGATTTTGATTTAAGACAATTGGGTATTGAAATCACACCAACATCAACCTTCATGGGTTCTTTAATATCTGGTGACGATGATGACCCATTAAAACAAAGTTGTAGACCAAGTTTAGATGGTGGTGATTTATGTAGTTTAATTACAGGACCGGGTCAAATTGTTGCTATCAGACAAACACCAATATTAGATGAGTATGACCGACCTTTCCTTGAACAATATAGATTAGACAATGATGGTAATGTCATTGATGAAAACGGTGTTTGGATGATAGAGGTCCCAATGAACTTGGATTACTTGGTTACAAATGAGTTTGGAGAACAGATTATAAGTCCCGACCCAACAATTGGTATACCAACTTCGGGTAAATATAGATTCAAGATTAAGTGGAAACAATCTAATGAATTAGGGGGAGATGTTAGGAGAGGATATTTTTTAGTTCCAAACGTAAGAGAATATGGATGGACAGTGTCAACCGTTGACCCATTAATAGATTTACCTATAACTAGTCCTGATTATATAAGTGCTAAAGCAAGTTATTACTTCGGTGTTGATTGGACAGGATATACAACAGATACCACCGTAACCATTGACCAAAGAATAACTGACGCGATAAATTGTATTGATACATTTTACAAATTTGAGTATAATAAAGTTTATACAACCGCTCAACACATTGACCAATTCTCAAGAGGTATCATAAGGTCAAGATTTTTAGGGATTAAAGACATTACCGACAGTAGTTGCACTACTGAAAACAATAAGTTCCCAACCACAGATGCCGTAATGAACAGTGATATACTTTACTTCTTTGTATCGGTATTATTGTCAATTTTATTTATTCCATTGTTAACGGTAGTGTATGCTGCTCATATATTGGCATTAATATTCCCAATAGTTAAATTTCTAATTGCGTTTGTGTTTGGAACCTTAGCAGTTGTGTTAAATCTAATAATAGCGTTTATTAATGTGTTTGGTGCTGACCTTGGTTATTTATCCCCAACGAATGTGTTTAACAGTATTTTGGATATTAATAATCCATTTGTAAGTATACCACTTCCTATGTTGTCTTACCCTGATTGTAATGCATGCTCTTGTGAAACCGAAAGTTTGGGTGAAGGAGAATTGGGTAGTGCCGCGATGAAATCATATGAAGAAAATTCCCCATCTTGTTCAGCATCTTTCTTTAATTATACAAATTATACAATACAAAATGACGATAGTAAAAAGGCTTTAGCCGGTCTTGGTTCTCCTGATGTGTCAGAAAGGGTGTTAAGAAAAAGAACACCAATTTTTGCCAATGTCACTGCGGTAAATACAACATCAAACGCGGTTGGTGCTTTACCAATATGGGAAAGGGCTAACTTGTTTAATTTAAAATCAAAGTATTTTGATACAGATATAACAGGAGGTGTAAACAGAATTAAAGTTATTGTTGAACCGACTTTGAATATCGCAAACCCAAATACATTTCACTACGACAATGTTGTGATTTATTTGGTTGGTTCAGATTGTTTAAAGGACTTTACTAAAGGTAGATTATTAACATTTAATAGTTTATATAGTAGTAAAGACCCAAACCCAATACAACCACAAACAGGAACAACACTTGTTGGAATAACAGGAACAACATCATCAACAAATCAACTCAACATTAGTTACGCCGACCCAACTGGAATTTCAAAACCAAACAAAACAGTAACTTACGGAGTTTCTGCTATAACACCATCGGTGGAAACAAAATATAAATTCCCGACGGACTTTGAATATTTCCAAGTTATTACAGGAATGACCGTTTCTCAGTTTACCGCAAATACTAACAACAGTTCATCAATAATTTACAATTACACAAAAAGAGTTTTACAATCTAATCAAGGTAATTTTACTTATCAAAACAATTATGACGGATTTAGTGGTTTGGGTGTTGTTATTTTAGTTAGAGGTGTTGACCCGAATAGTGGTAAAAATCAAAAAATTAGATATAATCTTTCTCGTATATTTGGATATACATCATATCTTTCTCAGTTTGATGTTGATGGTAACTTTTACCTAAACGTCCCGATACAAAGTGGTGCCGCTGCAGTTAGACATAATGAAATTTTACAATCGTCAGGAACAACCGTAAATGGTAGATTATACTATCCGTCTTATTTTTTCACACCAGGAACCAAGTATTCAGGATACTCAACCAATACTCATTCGTTTTATTCTTCTTTGGATTGTACTCAGGTAAACAATTATTCTATAGACCCAAAACAAGTAAATGATACTAAACTATACCCATATTTAGTTTCTAATTGTTCTCCAACAACATTGGCCTTAGGAGCAACCACAGTTGGTACTGGTCCTACAAGTAATGGTCTTGTGAAGGCTGTTGGGTCCACAAACTTGGGTGGTTATTATTTCCCACAAGAATATATTGAGGGGGGTTCTTATATAACAACATCTACAATTACGTCATTTCCTGCAAATTTGGTTAATAATTACAAATATTTTGCACCAAAATATAGTTCAGGTTTAACCTTAACTGTTAATAAAACAAATATTGTTATGAGGTCAGATAGATTACCAACAGGTAATATATTAGATTCATCAGGAAATAATGTTTTTGCTTTACAAGCGTCAAATACATTGGCGTTAACTTTCTTTAATGATAATGGTGTTGGTGGAACATCGTCAACAATTAAATTTGGTACAACTATCCAAGAAGGTGATACCGAAGATTTTACTAGTGGTGCAACGTATGACAAAGTTCTAAAATCATTCACATGTGAAGGTATGGTTACCTTAGATTGTTATAGTGGAACTGGTTTAAATTTTACTGCGGGTAATCCTGATGATAAATGTAACAAAAACGGTTTAGTCAAGAAGAAAAAAATAGTAAACGGAGGTTGTTATAGTTTTGTTAATGAACCAATCACAACTCTTGTTAGTGACTATGTTTCGTTAGTTGAGTGGTTTAATAGATTTAGATTAACATTTGCGTTATGTAGAGGGATTATCGGACATGCATTTACAAATTCGTGGGTAAACGGAACTTTATATGCATATCCATTTGCGTTAGAAACCACCTTTGATTTAAAGAACAAACCTAATAGTGTTTATTGTAAACAAACAATATTTTTAGATAACGACACATTTAATTTTTATTATCGTTCGAGTCCTTACAATGATACATCAGGTGCATTCGTTGGAAAACAATTAGATTACGGTGTCAAATTTAATGATAAATTAATTCAAACACCAACCACTGTTTTGGATATGGGTCCAAAATATTTTTGGTCAAAAGAAGTTAGTTTTAGTCCAAACTATTATGGGTATGTTATAGACCAAGTCCCAACAACTTCTTATCAAGATGTTAGTGATTTAAGTCAACTATTTGCTATTTCAAGATTAACAAATAAAAATTTCTTAGGTCTTATTGCCGGTGCTTTTAGTGATATTATAGTAACTAATTTGTTTAGTAGACCACACCTTAGAGTTGACGGTGACTATGCTCAGATGGTTCAAATTAATTCACAGTTTGGTGTCAACGCATTCAACACAGAAAATTATTCTCAAAAAATAAATCCAAATACAAGTGCAATTTTTGTTGGAGAAGACAATAGTGGAAATGCTTTGATGGGTGTTTTCTTTTCATCAAATACTCAAAATAGAGATTATGTTTCACCAAGAAGAATTATTAGAAATGAGATGAAGACAATATTGGTTGCCGATGATTTACCAATAAACACACAACAAGTCCCGTTCTATTTGTGGCAAATGAACCGAAATTCAACATTTATTTTTGGAACACAATTAAATAATTGGGAAACCAAAGACCATATTGATTATAAAGGATATCAACAGTTAAGAAGAGAATTATCACCATACTTTCAAGGAAGTTCTTTGATAACAAAATTCAATCCTGGTTTTATTTATAATGTAACAAATACCTCAACACCAACAACATACGACTACCAACCATTAAACAACACAAATAATAATAATTCGTTAACTATGGTATCCGCCCCTTGGTATTTTTATTTTGGATTAAAGAAAGGTAAAAGTGCCATGGATAAATTCCTTACTACTTATATTGATACGATTTAATGGAAAACCTCAACGATAATATTGTAATTAAAAGTAATCAAATTTATAAAGGAGCTCCTGAGGTTGATTATCAGGTTTCCGCAACATTGGAACAAAATACCAAATTGTTAATTGAAACGGATAGGATTGCTACGCTTAGTTTGGCTGAATTGTTTGACACTGAAAGACAAGCGTCCACAACATTTAGACCTACATTTAAAGTAGATTTTCTTTATAAAAACAATTACGTTGGAACAACTAACTACAAACCATTCTTAGATAGTTTATTTGTTGTTGATGGGAACTTGGCTTTGGAACAAAAATTAAATGGTGTTACGGTGACTTGGTCAGGACTTCCACAATACTATGAATATGATTTAAGAAGATTTGATGTTGATAACACACACATTGACTTCAAACCCGAATCGGCATCCACATACAATTGGGATTATTATATTACATATCCATTTAGTTCTGACACCGAATTTAATATGAAATGGTATCAGAATTCTAATGGTAATTTGTTATCTAACTTTTTATGTTCAGATGGTATACCTTGTACTTTAACAGGTGTCACGTATTTTGGTAGTAATTATCTACAATTTAACAGTCCTGTTAAACACAACCTACTACCTGGTGAATATGTTCAATTCCCGTTTCTATCATACAATGGAAATAGTTATTTCCAAGTTGATAGATTGGGAGATTTTAATGCGGGTAGTGAAGAGTATATCTTCAACGTTTTAAATCCAGGATTTACTGGTAAAACTTTTGAAGACGGTAAGACCTACATTATAAAGAGAGTTATTGATATAACCAACACCGCCGACACAACATCAAGATATTATGTTAGACTCCATAAAGTTTTATCAACTACCAATGAGTTAGATTTGGAAACTGCGGGATTTGACAACAATCCGTTTTTGAATGTAAAACAATATGAGTTTTCGTCATTAACACCAAACAATATTGCTAAAGTTACCAAACTAAGTAATTCACAATCTTATAGCATTACAAATAAAGTTGATATTAATATCAACGGATTGGTTGATGAAAATCAAAAACCAATTGACAATCTTTATTTGAGTTTTGTTAACAAAGGGTATATGGGTTGGTTTTACAATAATGATTACGGATTAAAACGTGGTTGGGAGTTTAATATTAATTCACCCACAATATCACCTTGGTGGAATAAGACAGAACCATTATCAAACGAAAATGGTATTAACAAAACCAACTATTCCAAAGTTCAAAACGGGGTTCGGTATGATTTTTATTACAACGAAACTTTAAAAACAGGTGATACCGTTTATGGTGATTGGTTTGAATATAATGACTATGAACAATCGGGTAGAACAATATCTCCGTATTACCATAAGTTTATTTTCAACCAAAAAAATTTCACAATAGGAGGGACCACAAATCCAAGGGGTTATTATTACCAAGTTCATCACTCAATGGAGATAAGGGCGTACTCAGGATATATTGAAGAAGGTGACCCAGCCACAATTGGTGGAATACCTAATTACGCCTATTACTCACCAAATTTAAATTTATATAGATGGAGAGACATATATACTTATGGATATGTTGATACAAGTGGAAATGGAGTTGATTACCCGTTTATTAATGAAGTTCAATACCCATATAAAAATGTTACATTTAAACTAATTCCTGAAGGTGCGTTATTTAAATTAACATCAAACTTTAAACCAAGACCATTGATAGATGAATGTGAATAAATATAGGTTGGCATTTAATCCGCAAGTAACCGAATTGGATTTTACTATCCCTGTTGAACAAACATGGGATTTGACGGGTATTGATGATGGATATCAAATTTATGAACAAGAGGCGGTTAAAGAAGTGATTAACTTTGAAGATTTTGAGACAGCAAGAATTACTCATAAATCATATACTCTAAATCCTTCACAACAAAATTTAACCGCAATTAACTATCAATTCTTTTTTAAAGATATTAACACACCAAATGGTTATGTAACATCCCCATCGTATTTACCAAAATTTACAAACAAACAAATTTATTATTATCAAAATCAATTTGTTAATTCATTTTGGAAATTGGATTTATATGATAGCCCAATAACTCAAAACCAAAAAAATTATATTACAATAATCTTACCTGTTTGGCAAGGCGGGGTCCAACCATCAACAATAGGGGTTGAGACTGTAAACATTAAAATACCTGACTATAGATTAGATTATGTTGGTGATAAAGAAGGATTTTTTATTTATTGGTTAAAGAAAAAAACTTTTTTAGATATTAGTACTTTTTATATGACGGCTAAATTTTTTGATGGTGAGACAGGTGAATTTGTTAGGATGGTAAACCAACCACAAAATACATCTGCACCAAATACGTTTAATCAAGAAGATTTTTTTTACTATAAAGTACAATTTGAAAGTGATTCACCTAAGGGTGAACCAAAATTATATTATGTGGAATCTTACCCAAGTGGTGGTAGAGTTGGGGAAAACGGAAACCCCATAAAATGGTATGAATATCAAAACCCATAATGGATACTGAATTTTACAAAGTGAGGATATCACCCGAAGTTTTATCAACCATAATACAAGATGTTAATTATGATGGTCAAACTGTTGGAGTTTACTCAGGTATGAGTGAAATGTTGAGTGGTGGTACACTTGGAACATCATTATTTACGGGACTTACCATTCCAATCCTATTAACCGAAAGCGTCACCGACTTAGGATACTATTCAACCTTTGATGGGGATGTGTTACAATTAGATGTTGTTAATAATTTTATTATTTATCCAACAGGTTCAGGTCCAATTAATTCTTACATTATAAAAGTTAAAAACACTTCTGACCAATTTTTATCTGCGAATTTGTTATCAAACTATACCATCGATTTTGGTGACGGCTCACCTGTCCAAAACTTCCCAATGGATGGTGTTATTACACATACCTACCCCTCAACACCAAGATTATATACAATAATTGTAAATCAAAGAGGTCCTTGGGGTATTATCACCATCAAAAAACAAATGACCCTACCGGCATCGGAAACTCCAATTATCCTGGACCCACTAGGTGAGGCGTATTTTACACCAATAGGTGGTTCATGGGCATCCACTCCAATCAGTTATCAGTACCTATTTACGGGAGATTCAACTAACGAAATAATAAAACAAATATCTAAACCATACGTAAATCCATATCCGTTTCCTGTTACTGGTTATACATCATCAAGAATAACTGAATTGAAATCATATGGAGTTCCAAATTATAAGATTGGTCCTATTATTAAAAACAACGAAGTCTTTGGAACCATAACACAAATTAATAGTTATGATTATGACTTACAATTATTTTATACGGCTTATACTATAGGAAACATAAACTACATTGATTATCAAAATAGTCAAACAATTTATGTTGTTCCAAGTTCAGGATTTACCGAAGACACCTTTGCGATTGATGAATCTAAAACATTACCTGACACTTACATTACATTACCAAATGGAGACACAGGGTGCGCTAACTGTGAATATTTTGGTGTGACTATTGAAGTAATTGATTTATTAAATGCGGTTAACAATTCGGATGTTACATTTAATAACAAAATTTTTGTTGCTTATAGTTCTTGTTATGAGGGGGGTTATGTTGAAAAAGTTTACGATACACCAGGTGTTTACATAAATGATTTTTGTGTAAGAAATTCGGGTGTAGATGATGTTACGTTATATTATTATAGAAATAATATAATAGTAGAATACCAACCGACAAATCCTAATAATCCTGTGTTAAGTAGTGTTAATAGACCTGGTGTGTGTTGTAAAGAAAGATTATTTGCTCCAGCAATTGTTAAAGACGAAATGTTGTTGGGAATTTCATCACAACCTGAAGTACAGTCAAATGTTTACATACAAAGAGGAAAACAAGCACCCTACGAAAGAATACAAAGATTAGGTGAAGTAAATAATTTAGGACAACTAAACCGTTATGGATACGGATATTTTAATTTACAATAAAGATAAAAAACAAAAAATAATATTTATTAGATATGGCAACAGGAACCTATGGAACTATAAGACCGGCTGACGTTAGTCCCGAAGATGTAGACATACTTTTACACTACACACCTTCAAGGGACGTAACAAACAATTTCGTCTTGAAATCCTTAAACTCGGCTACAATTTTGAGACCGTATTTCAACAACGCTCAAACAGGTGGTAACACAAATGAATTGTTGGGTGGTCTATACAACCTTAGATTACCTGCAACAGAATTTAACCAATTAGGAATTTATACCCTATATATTAGACCTGCACAAATCAGAACATCAATTACTGATTGTAGTGTATTGTCAGCCCTACCAAACGTCAAAGGAATTATCATTGATATAAACAATGTTCCTGATGCGTTCAGAAATAAATTTCAACAACAAGGATTAGTTGGGTTTAGAGTTGAATATTTAAATGCGGATGGAAGTAAGATTCCAAATTTCTTTAGAATTGTTACATCTAACTTTTATTGTGAGGCAATTGCTCAAAACTTAACAAACAGTGTTCAAAAGGCAATCAGATATAGATATGTTGAAGCACCAACAAATTTAGTTTTTTGTACTTTATCACCAAGTTCATCACCGACAAACAAACCAACAGCAACTCCGTTTATCGGACAACCTGGTCAAAACATTGTTATATCAAACACATACTTCAATCCAATCACGATGGAGATTACCTTGGCAACTTACGACTTGGATACTATTGCAATTGCTCTTTACGGTAACCAAACTAAGTCTATGGAAGATGGTATCTACACAATCTATGACTCACAAGATAATATCTATCAACAATACAACTTGTATGAAATTAAAGATGAGTTCAATAACTTGTTGTATGAGGTTAGACAAAATAGAAATAATAATATTGATTTTAGTAAAAACTTCAATAACATCACTAATCAGTAATGGCTAAAATTTTCATACCGAATACCGCTGCGTCGGGCAATCAAACTCCTTTTGATAACATAGTTGGATTACAAACTGTAGATGGGGGAGGTCTGACTCAAGGTAACTTTGCTTTTACCACTACTGTCCAAGAAAAGGTTAATAGGCAATTTAATATTGGTGCATTCTCAAATCCAATAAATTTGGATTCAATGAATGTAAACAATATGTTGGAATCTAGAATTGTTGCGGCAAAAGATTACCGAGTATATCCAAATTTTGATTTGTCACAAGTGACCACATTTAGTTTATATGGTTCACTTACCAAAAGATTAGAAGTTTCTGTTACAAAAATTATCAATTATTTTCCCGCGGCGTTAGATATAGATTTTGTTTATTATGATTTAACAACAGGATTAACTGCGACTAATATTGTTTACAACTTAATTGATAATCAGACCACATTTTCAGTTTCTGTTTCGAGAATCAAAAATCCATTTAACATTGATTTCTCATCCGCGTCAACAATAAATCTCCAAAGTAGAGAATACGATTTTTCACCATTAAGAAACTTAACTGCGGAATACACAAAGTATTCGTTATATCTTTTAGGAACTGAGTACCCTGTTGCAATTTTTAATTCTGCACCATCTTTATTTAATGGAACGTGTGAATTTGTAGTTCAGGGAAATCCTTTTTCAGGTGCGTCAACATCAACATTACCTTTGGTTATTAGACCAAACACTTTTTATACAGAACAAACATTTGGAGATGCGTTTGATGAAGTTGAAAAATTCTTATTAAATAGACTAATCCAACCGGCATATACCGCAGTATTCCAAGTTCCTACCGAATTACCATCAGGTGAATTTTCTGACCAAGAGACATCTGTAACATGGCCAATAGATGGTCAGTGGAATTTGGACATTAGAACACCGGCATTTGACCTTTATTTGGGTGAACTATCTAAAATAGGTATTCAATTTGACACTTCAAAAACAAACTTAGTTCTAAGATTTTTTACCACTGAAGCGTTTAAAGAGTTTGATACCCCTGACCAAAAAATCGCTAAGGTTCTCCAAATTTATGGTAGAAGTTTTGACGAAGTTAAGAAATTCATTGACGGAATGGCATTCATGACATCCGTAAATTACAATATTGGAAATGATATTCCATCGGCATTATTAAAGAACTTGGCATTAACGTTGGGTTGGGAACCAAACATGTCTCCAATCACAGAAACCAATTTCTTAGATAGTGTTTACGGTACTGGTGGAACAAGAAATTATTTAGGATATTCAAGACCACAAACTCCGGCTGAAGTTAATTTTCAATTTTATAGAAACTTAATTTTAAATTCAGGTTATTTGTTTAGGTCAAAAGGAACTCGTCGTTCCATTGAATTCACTTTGAGATTAATCGGAGCCCCTGATTTCTTAATTGATTTTAATGAACATGTTTATTTGGCCGACGCAAGAATTAATATGGCGTATTTTAACGAACAATATGCGTCAATTTCAGCGGGAACTTTAACAACACAAAATGTTGTCTTTGACCCAACAGTTACCGAGAATATCTTGGGAACTATTTACACAGGATTTACAACCAATCTACAAATTGAAACGGTAAACTTCGTGAGAGAAGATTATCCTGTTGATAAAGAAGGTTGGCCAAGAGCACCAATCCCAACAAACAATTATTTCTTTCAACAAGGTGCGGGATGGTATCAACCACAACCTGACCACGTCAGCCCATCTTTTGTAAACCAAAGTTTGTCTGTTTACACTGGTAATAGTCCAAGTGTTCAGACAGAATTAGAGCCGTTTACTTACGGACAAAAATATTATGAGAGGTATAGAAAATTTCCTTTTATGAACGAAGGATTTAAATTAAGACAAATCATAGATAATAAAAAGTCTTGGCAACCACCTAAACTTAGATTAAGTGTGGAGTCAGGATATAACGCTTATTATGTTGTCCAAGATGACAGATTAGTTTTAAACGCCAAAAATATTGATTTATTCCTAAACTCATCGTTTGGTTATTCATACGATGTGTGGAAGATGTCAAGAACTTATAATTACCCAATTCCAAGTACGGGACTTACAGCTCCTTACCCACAAATAGGTGGAAGTGATTGGACAGTTATTAATCCCCAACCAGATAAAATTAGTTTCTTTGAATTTGCTCAAACATTTTGGAGAACAATGATAAATGTTCGTAACAGACAATTCTTAAGTGATGGAAAAACTTCAGGTTATCCAACACTTACATCATTGTTTTGGAAATATATTGAATCAGAACAAATTGCTGGTATTCCAAACGACAAATTCACGTATCAAAAGATTAACAATTATTTAGAGGGACTTGGAACTTATTGGGTGCAATTGGTTAAACAAATGATACCGGCAACTACAATATGGAACACAGGCCTAAGATACGAAAACTCAATATTTCATAGACAAAAGTTTGTTTATAGAATTCAAAGAGGTTGTGAAATTGTTACCCAAACTTTACCACCTTGTGAATGTTTAGGACAATTAATACCAACCAATTGTAATGATGACTATGTGATGTTCAATGTATATCCATGGAATGATGCGGACTCTACTGTAAGTTCATTATCAGATGTATTGTTTGATGCGTTGAATGATTATTTGGATGAAAATGGTTAC
>SXGQ01869924.1_pt1 | contig 43551 bp, 12 predicted proteins | sample 3178371 | NCBI WGS metagenome assembly SXGQ01 (sample SAMN11356859, study PRJNA531348) | freshwater metagenome | isolation source: freshwater sample F1-20 | place: China: Fuxian Lake, Yuxi | collected 2017-12-25
AACGTGGGAGTTAGAAAATACGCCCGAGCGTGAGTTGGCTGAACTCACGGGTATTTATCAAGCCAAAGGTTTGTCACATAAGTTGGCCCGTGAGGTGGCAGAAGAACTCACTGCCCACGATGCTTTATCTACCCACTTGGCCGAGGAACTAGGTATCTCGCGCCACAATATGGCGCGTCCGATGCAAGCTGCGGTGAGTTCGGCAACAGCGTTTTCAATCGGCGCGGGCATTCCGTTGTTGGCGTCTTCGCTTGCGAATGATGCTTCCAGAATTTGGGTCACAATCGTGACGGTATTCGTCGCATTGCTTGGTCTTGGTGTTGGATCGGCAAGGTTTGGTGGGGTACATCCAGTTCGACCTGTTCTTCGAATTTCACTCGGTGGCGGTGCAGCAATGGCTTTCACGATGGTCATCGGTAGTTTGTTCGGAGCGACTGTCGGTTAGTTGGTCAGGTGCCGCAGAAAGTCTGATAATTCTTGTATTCAGACGGTGCTGGCTCAGCAAAGCGCTCGAATCCAGAGCGTTCATTGAATGGTTGATGGATCGCCTCGAGGAGCGTCAGCGTGGAGCCAAGATCGCCTTCAGTCGCTGTGGCAAGTGCTTCTTCAACCAAGTGATTGCGCGCGATATAGATGGGGTTGACCGAATTCATTGACGTTGCAATGTCGGCTGATGATTGTGATTCGCGACTGATGAGTTCTTTCCAACGTGACTCCCACGCATCGTATTGTTCAATGTTGATAAACGAATTGCGCTCAGCAGATGTATCACCGCTGACGACCGATGAAAGAGATCGGAAGAATTGGGTGTAGTCAACTGATTGAGTATGCAACATGTGTAACAAGTCGCTGACAAGATCTGTTGGCGCATTCTTGAGTCCGAGTTTTTTACTCATACCCGCATTCCACAAAGCTTGATACTGCTTGGGGAAGTCCATTAATACTTCGGTTGCGATAGCGACAGATTCATCTTTGTCATCCGAAAAGAGCGACAATAAGGTTTCGGCGAGGCGAGCGAGGTTCCACTGCGCGATATGAGGTTGATTACCAAACGCGTAGCGTCCGTTGTGATCAATTGAACTAAAAACAGTGGCAGGGTCAAATGCGTCCATGAAAGCGCACGGGCCGTAGTCAATTGTTTCGCCCGATATTGTCATGTTGTCGGTATTCATGACTCCGTGGATAAAGCCGACCTGCATCCATAGGGTGATGAGAGATGCTTGACGCTGAGCAACTGCCTTGAAGAACTCTAGATACTTATTGTCAACGTGAGAGAGATCTGGATAATGGCGACCGATTGAGTAATCAGCCAAACGCTGAACCAGCGTGGAGTCTTCGTGATGTGCTGCATACTGAAATGTGCCGACACGAATGTGGCTTGACGCAATACGACACAGCACTGCGCCAGGCAACCAAGTTTCGCGAGCGATCTGTTCACCGGTGGCGACAATTGCAAGTGACCGAGTTGTTGGTATTCCAAGGGAATGCATTGCTTCGCTGACAATGTGCTCGCGCATCATGGGTGCGATAGCGGCCTTACCGTCGCCACCTCGCGAGAAAGTTGTTTTGCCCGAGCCTTTGAGATGAAGATCAAAGCGCTGACGTTCAGTGTTGAGAAGCTCTCCAAGTAGTAACGCTCGTCCATCACCAAGGCGAGGAGAGTAGCCACCGAACTGATGGCCGGCGTAAGCAAGGGCCATGGGTGTGCATCCATCAACTACATCGTTACCAAGTAAGAAACGAGCTCCGGCTTCAGTTTTTAATAACTGTGGATCAAGATTGAAAGCTTGAGCAACTGCTTCATTGACGATGAGTGCCTTTGGTGATGGCGCCACATCAGAGTTCCACGAAATAGCCAACTCTGGCAACGCATTCGTATATGAGTTTTCAAAAGTCACGGGTAATGAACTCACATGAGTGAGGTTAGGGGACTGCGGGTGAACTGGGCTATTTGGGTAGAGTTTTGCTATGGAACTTTCGCAAGCCCTCTACACAACGCGCGCTATGCGTCGTGTCACAACCGATCCAATTCCTAATGAGATCATGGCCAAATTGTTGGACGCCGCAGTGCGTGCCCCGTCGGGCGGCAATACACAAAAGTGGCGCTTCCTGATCTTGACCGATCAAGCCAAGAAAACTGCGTTGCAGAAGATCTATAGCGAAGCCTTAACCGATTTGAATGCCACGCAATACAAGCCGATGATGGACCTGATTGCCAATGGCGATCCCAATGATCCAGAAGTCATCCAGGTGAAGAAGACGTACGCGTCAGGTCGTTGGTTGGCGGACAACCTCGACAAGGTGCCGACGCTGTTGTTTGCTTGGGGTAAGCCCAATGGAGAGAGTTCAATCTTTCCGGCTTTGTGGAGTTTGCAATTGGCTGCGACCGCCGAGGGTATTGGAACATCGTTGACGACACTGTTGTTTAAGAAGCACACCCAGCAAGTGCTCGATTTATTGGGTGCTCCGGCAGTTGGTGAATGGGTGCCGATGGCGATGATCACTCTTGGTTATCCGACCGGCAAGTGGGGAGTCGCGAAACGTCAGCAACCTCATGAAGTGGCTTTCCAAGAAACTTGGGGGAATCCCGTTTCGTGGACAGTCGGCCAACCTCTTTGGCCGTAAGCGATCTGGTCGGGAAAAGCTGAGGAAAACTGCCACTTCGCCAGACCAGATCGGTCAAGAAATACGCAGAGTGAGGGCTGGTTCACCAGGTCGGACTGTTGGCAAGATGATGGTGTCGCTATCGCGTTGAACCGAGTCACGTGATCCGAGTAGTTCGACTACACCCAGTGGCAAGCCTGGAATCGTGAATGAGTCGTGCGCTGCTGAGAGGATCATGGCGTATGTTGCGCCGTCAGCACCTTGCGTGAGTCGCACTACTGAACCATCAGATGCTGTGAGTGTATTCATCTCAAATTTGTGTGAACCGAAAATTGCTCCACCATTGATTTTGAGCCATTGCCCAATCTCGATCAGTCGCTGCTTCTGAATGTCGGGGATTTCGCCATTGGCTTTGGGCCCGATATTGAGCAGTAAGTTTCCACCATCGGCGACACTGTTAATCAACAGGTGAATGAGTTCAGTTGACGATGCATATGTCGTCTCGTCATCGAGTTGGTTGTAGCCAAAACTCATTCCGATGCCGCGACACACTTCAAACTTGCGACCCGGGGTGGTTAAACCTGACGAGTATTCGGGAGTGATGTAATCGCAGTGAGCGCTACCTTGTATGACTCCGATCATGTCAAAGCGATCGTTCACCACGCCGTTTTCGTTGACGTTGTAATAGTCGGCCATCAGTTGAAGTGCTCCCTCGCCTCCACCAGGCCAACCCACGTCATTCCATAGTAAATCTGGTGAATAACGATTGATGAGTTCCATGTAATGAGCGGTGGCGTATTGCTTATACTCATCTGATTGCGGAGTCGCCATCAACATGCTGAGCCAACCGTTGTAGCCAAGCCCTTGAAAGGTGAGGTCAAGTCCTCCGCAGTAGTACAAGCCAGCGCGCATACCCACAGATCGCGCTGCATCAATTGCTTCACCAACGAGATCACGAGTCGACGTGTAGCGTGGACCCTTAAATGGGTTGTGCAGTTCGGTGGGCCACATGAGTGCACCATCAATATGTCGTGTCCCCATCACGATGTATTCGGCCTGTGATTGGGCGAAGACGCCAGCCCACTCATTGGGATTCCAGTCTTGTGTCGCTTCGAAGAACTCGTCAACAAACTCATCGTAAGGTTTGTCGCCGTATACCTCGGCATGATGTTTTTGGACCGACGAACCTTCAATTGCGAGTGAGTTCACATACCAGTCGGCATACGGCGACTCGGTGAACGCCACGACATCGCCGTACTTGGCAGTCTGCGTAAAGAGGTCTTCGGTCAATGGTGCATATGCCGGAACCGAGGCGGGGTACCAGTGAATGAAGATTCCGAACTTGGCATCATCAAACCACTGGGGCAACTGGTGTTGCTGCACTGACTCAAGAGTTCCTTCGTATTTCGCCATGGACATACAGTAGATTACCGATCTGGTCTGGCGAAGTGGCAGATTTCCTCAGCTTTTCCCGACCAGATCGCGCGAAGCAATGTGTTGATCGGGGCGAACGGTGATGAAGTCATCATCCGCAAGACCAAGGACCTCACCCCACCAATTGTTGGGATCTTCAAAGTCTCGACCGACTTGCAAGTAGTCCACATCGACTTCGGCTGTTGGTCCGGCGATCACTGTTGTTCCCGTCAAGCCGATGAGATCAAGTGACGAGATGCGTTGATCGTTTCGTGTCAGCCATCCATGAGGCAAACGACACCCAGGTTCGGTAGAAGGCGTGTAGTTACGGATGACGTCATCACTGAGTGGTGAAATAAGCGTTGTTGAACCTTCAAGCTCATAACGAAAACCCATTTGCAAACCAAACATGTCAAAGTGAGTTTGTTGATTCTTAATGGCTTGCTTGAGGCCCTCTTGGTCAGGTTTGCCCAAAGCCTCAAAGACTTCAATCATCTTGAAGGCGTTCTCGAGGCTGGCTTGCGCATTGCGTTGAGCGACTGGACGCCGCTCAGGATCGTAGGTATCAAGTAAAGTGTCATCAGCAAGTCCGTCGATGACTGCGTGCAGTTTCCACGCCAAGTTGTGGGCGTCTTGTACTCCGCTGTTGAGGCCCATCCCGCCCGAAGGTGGAAAACGGTGGGCAGCATCGCCCACTAAGAAGACTCGGCGGTCTCGATAACGACCAGCAATCTGTGAGGTCATGGTCCACGAGGAAGTTCTGAGAATCTTGATGTCGACTTGAGCATCAATCAGCACCGAACGAACGATGGCTTCAAACTCATGATCTGATTGATCAATCACAAAGTCGTTGTCAACTGGATGCATGTAGACCCACTCGTTGTCGCCACCGTGCGATATCAAAGTTCCACCTGCACCTTGATCGCAGAGCCAGTACAGCACTCCGGGACATTCACGGGTGAGTGATGAGAGATCGGCCGTGAAGTGAATCGTGGCAAAGCTCTGCAAATTGTCAGGACCTTCCATCACGATTCCAGATGCTCGACGAACTGCACTCGAAGCACCGTCGCAACCGAGTACAAACCTAGAAGTGATGATTTCTTCGCGCCCATTGAGCGCGACTGTCGAATCCACGTCCTCATCGCCTTGAACCATTGATAACCACTGCGTTGAATACTCAACCGTGATGCCCATGCCTGAGAGTTCATCAACTAGTACTGGCTCAAGAATGTGTTGTGCCAAGTTGCGTAACGGAGTTGGAGTGATGGCCAACATCTCGTCGCCTTGACGTTCAAATGGAAGCGAACCCAGAACTGTTCCGCCGAGTTTGGTCACCCAATGAACTTGCCCAGCGGCCTGTGGATCTTGCGCCAGTGCACGTAAACGACCTCCATTCAAACCGATTTGCCGCCAAATCTCAAAAGTGCGGGCGTTAATGACGTGCGCTGCAGGCGCGCGTTGTGGTCCCTCGCGTCGCTCGACAATGCGAACTGAATGACCCATTTTGTGTAACAACATTGCGGCGCTGATACCAACGGGACCGGCTCCAACAATTAAGACATCAATCTCGGAGGTCGCTGTCATCAGAACAGCCCGCTGTACGAACCACCATCAAGGTGAATACTTTGACCCGAGATGAAACCGGCTTGGGCACTACACAAGAAGGCACAGGTGTCGCCAACTTCTTCAGGGCGACCAAGCCTTTTAGCAGCAATCGTTTGTGCCATTTCTTCGTACGCCTCTTCAAGAGTGATGCCTTTGAATTGCACGGCAAGTTTGGCCATGCCGAGTTGACGATCGGTGTTGATGCGCTCGGGCAAAATGTTGTTGATCGTCACATTTGATGAAGCGACATCTTTTGAAAGACCTTTTGCCACCGACATCAATCCAGTTCGCGCCGCCGAAGATAAGCCCATAGGAGACATCGGACTCTTGGTCATCGCTGACGTGATATTGATGATGCGACCGAACTTGCGCTCAACCATTCCGTCGAGCACATCACGAATGAGAAGCAACGGTGCCAACATATTGCCGTCAACAGCACTCAACCAGTTGTCGCGGCCCCAGTCTTGAAAGCGACCAGGTGGTGGGCCGCCATTGTTGGTGACCAAAATGTCCGGCCGCGGACAGGCCTGCAGTAGCGCGGCACGTGTTTCGTCGAGCGCAATGTCACCAACAACACCGGTGATATTTCCCTTGGCAATGAGCCGTAGTTTTTCGGCCGCGGCATCAAGACGATCTTGGTCGCGTCCATTGATGACAACATTGACGCCCTCTTTGGCTAGCGATTCGGCGCAAGCAAAACCTAGGCCAGCACTCGAGGCAGCAACGATTGCATTCTTGCCAGAAATCCCGAGGTCCATCAGAAGTCCAAATCAGCTGGCGGGTTAGGGCCCCATTGATTGATGCCCGCGAAAATCGAATGCTTATTGAGCGGTGTTGACGCAACGAGCAGATCGGTATCGGTCCAGTGTTCGAGCGTGAAACCGAGGGGATCTTTCCAGTAGTCAAAGATCTGTCCACCCAAAATGTGGCGACCGACTCCCCAGTAATGACGAGCACCTGCGGCAAGAAGTGGTTCGCGGCCGGACATCAGGTCGTCAAAGTCGGCCACTTCCCACGCGCAATGGCCAAGACGTGTTTCGCCTGTTTCCAAAATCAACAATGAATGATGATCGGTGGGAATGTCTCCACGATCGCAACGCATGAAACGACCGATGGGTTGTTCAGGATCTTCAACGTATATGTCATCTGATCCCAAAAGACCGAGTGTGTTTGAATACCAGTCAACAAGTCGTGCAAGTGAGGTTGTCTTGATGACTCCGTGACCAAACCGCTTCACCTGCGATGGTCCGGCGGTAATGCGCTGTAACTCAACAGCTCGTGGCCGTGACTGTCCGTTGTTGTAGGCGGCATGTGGACGGATTTCAAGCGGTGCGAGTCGCTCGGCATCGGCGATGACTTCAATGTGATTTCCGTCGGGGTCGGTGAGTCGCACAATCAATCCGCCGCCTGGCTCGGTGCAGTTTTCAATGGGAGTGCCAGTTGCTTGCGACAAGTTCTCGAGGTCGGCGCGAGTTGCATTAAAGGTCAGTCCGATGAAGGCAACTTCGCCACGATGCGTCACGTGAACATGGTGATCGGCGTCGGTGCCGCGCATGTACAACGCATCATCGGTGCGGGCCGACCGAACCATTCCAAAGTTCGTGAGATACGCCTCCATCACATCAAGGTCGGGACCCTGAAAACGAGGAAAGGCTATATCGGAAACTTTGATGATCGGATTGCTCATAGATGAGATAGTACGACATCAAACTATTTCTTGGCAAGAGTCAATGAGTCAATTAGGGTGATGGCATGGGCTTAGAAAACCTGATTGATGAGACCATTCAAAGTTGGGCAGAGCAGCGACCCGATCTGGGCTTTGCATCAATGTCGTTATCACTCAAATTGAATTCAGTTGTTCGGGCCGTGAGCGATGAAATTTCTCGTCAACTTGAGGACACGGGAATCAACTTGGGGGAGTTTGATGTCTTGGCCACATTGCGTCGTCATGGACGAGGAGCCAAGTTGACGCCGAAAGAGATTGCGGCAGCAACGTTTGTGACGCCGAGTGGATTGACGAATCGACTCGCAAGACTTGAGAAGCTGGGTTTCATTGATCGACAAGTCGACCCACGAGATGGTCGAGGTGCTCTCATCAAGATCACGCCAGCGGGGAAGCGTGTCGCTGATCGCGGGATTGAGATTGTTGTTCAGACTCAGGATCGATACATGAACGACTTATCGAACCATATGAAAAAGGGCCTTGATCAGTCGATGACTCGACTGATCAGGACCCTTGATGTGCAACAGAAACCAACCGATAGATGATCGATCTGGTCTGGCGAAGTGGCAGATTTCCTCAGTTTTTTCCGACCAGATCGCTCAGGGTGAGGCGGCCTTCGAGTCCGATTGGGGGAAGGACGGTTGGGTGACCTGCCCACACTTGTACATCGTCCCCAGTTCGGCCTTCGGGACCCTCAGCAATCAACGCCACAATGAGGTTCGCGACGTCATCGGCCTGCATAGTTCCCGACGGCAATGGGCGATCGCCCAGCACGTTCAAAAACATCGGCGTGATTGTCGCCCCCATTCCAAATGAGTTCACCCGAATTTTGTGTGGTGCAAGGGCGCGTGCCCACGCATTGGTGATTCCTTTGATTCCCCATTTGGACGAGTCGTAAATATCGAAGTTCTTACTACCCACTGGCGCCCGTTGCACATCTTTCCAGGGACACTCTTGAGCATCAGTGTGATCAAGGTGTTCGGGCCAACCACAGGTATGTATATGGTCGGTCGTGATATTCACGATGTCGCCACCCGTGACGAGCATGTGTGGGATTGCGGCGCGGCCAGTGAGATACACGCCTCGCAGATTGACATTGATGACGTCATCAAAATCTTGGATGGCGCGTTCATACGAATCTTTCGTCGGCTGTGTGGGTCGAACTATGCCCGCATTGCTGACGACGATGTTGATGCCACCCATTGCAAGCGCAGCATTATCAACAAATGTCTTCACCTGAGTTGGTTGGCTGACATCGGCAACTTCGGCGTACACAACGTCGCTGAAGCGACGAAGTTCTTCACCAACTTCGATCACTCTCGCATCTTTGTCACAGATGCTGACAGATGTCCCTGATTGCGATAGAGCCTTTGCTACTGCATATCCGAGTCCATTGGCGGCACCTGTAATGAGTGCTTTTCGCTGTGCGAGATGGGTAGTGATCATGTGGGGAACTGTAATCGGATATCGGTTGGTCCGTGGAAGATGTCGCCATTATTGAAAATGGCTACTCGCGCCGGACATGGCAAGTCCACAGTGAGATTTTCAGTGAGCGTGATGAATCGTGAAGTCCAACCTTCAGGCATTCGTCTTGGTTTGATTTCGCTGCGTCGTTGATGCAGATGCGACTCAACGGCTTGTGGTAAAAGGGTTGTGCCGCCGACAAAATCATCATTGGTATCAACTAGTTCAAGAGTTCGACCCGCGGCGAAGAACACTCGATGGCTTTTAAAAACGGGCAAAACGGTGACGCCTTCGAACCCTTTTTCAGGTCGACCTGGACGGGCGACTAAAGCAAAGGTACGGTCACCAATGCGAGTTGTTTCAACGGGGCCATCATTTTCAGCGTTCGGTGGACGGCGAAAGAACGCAGCGTCATGATGACTGCGACCAACTCCAGATTTTCGAAAGCCCTCGGGCACAACTAGTGCGGCGTATTCCTCGGGTGAAATGGGTGCTGTTGAAAGCCACACACCGAAAGTGGCGTCATCCATGACTTCGCCATAAAACTCGACACCTCCGAGTGACCAGTTGTTTGACCAAGTGGATTCTCCGCCAACCAGATTCTTTAGTTCTTCAATGTGCAATGTGAATTCCTCCTAGGAGTGCATGTAACCCAAGAGCAGTTGTGCGATTTCGGGTCCGTGGGTGTCTTGTAAGAAGTGGCGGGCACCAGCAATTTCATCAAATGTTGCATGAGGAATGAGCGATGACCACTTGCGGCCCCATTCGGTAACAAAAACAGGGTCTTCGGTTCCCCACATGAAATGGATAGGGATCTGAAGGGCATTGATCGTTGCGAAATTCTGTTCTTGATGAACAGCGTCGCCTGAAATCATGTCGTGAAGCGGAATGCTCATCGGGAATCGGTAGGGTCCTGCGTGCCCTTCGCGACCAAGTCCGGCAAATGGCGCATCGTAGGCGTGTTGAACCTCGCCAGCCTCGCCCTCATACACAGGCGTCTCTCCTTGCAAGGCCTTAAACACCGAGTCTTGAGGAGTGACTCGACCGGTGGCCATTGCCATGAGTCCACCAAGCGTGAACTTCTCGGGAACATTCGCTTCGAACAATCCACCAGGCGACCACTGCTGAATCCACTGTTGAATTCCTGGCGTGTATTCGTATCCATCGTGATGCAGCCAAGTGTTCATGATGCAGAGCCGTGAAAAACGCTCGGGCATGTGTGCAACTTGTGCGAGACCAATTGGGCCACCCCAATCTTGAACCATGATGGTGACGTTACGTAGATCAAGTCGTTCGACGAACTGCTTCATGTTCTTGGTGTGGCACGCGACGTTGTACCAAGAAGCATCAACAACTTTGTCGGATCGACCAAAGCCAATGTGATCGGGAGCGATGCAGCGGTAACCATGCGCGACGAGTTCTTTGATGATTGTGCGATAGAGATACGACCATGTCGGCATGCCATGCATCATCAAAACCATTGGACCATCGGCGGGACCTTCATCGATGTAATGCATGCGCAATCCATCAACGTCTTCGTCGGCAATTTTGAGGTAATGCGGTTGATAGGGAAAGCCATCAAGTTCGGTGAAATTGCTCTCGGGAGTGCGAAGAAAACCTGCTGATGTCATAGTTGGCTCAATCTACCCGTGGAGCATTTTTCGGAGTGAGCTTTCGGGACTTTCTGAAATAATTTTGGCTTGGTTGAGGGTTTGGGCGATTTGGTTGAGGGTTTATCAGGGGAAATGCCCAACCCTCGAGTGTTAGTTGATGCTTATTTTTTTGGGAAAGTTGAGAACAGTTATTGTCCATGATTACTCTTAATTTGTGCGATTAAGCAGGTCTTTTCGAAAGAGTAGATAGCGCATATCCCGCGTCTAGATATCACCCTGCCTCGTGCAGGTGGACCGATAAACACGCGGGATCCCTGTCAGTACCAAAAACAGCCACAAAACAACAACAACAACACGAGGGGCGAATTCGTGAAAATTTTTAAGCGAGGTAGGTCTGCACCTACCCCGACCACTGCGAGCAGCAGAGCGTCGGTCATCACACATTTCAATCGTGAGTTACGACGTGCGTTGCGCTGCGTTCTCGCTTTATTTATCGCAGTGTCGACTGCACTTCCGTTCATGCCGTCACCGGTCGCCCTCTCTGACTTCATGAACAACAACGTTGCCCTTGGTACAAGCAATACAGCCGACAACTCTTCAAGCGGATCGCCCTCTGATACGAAGAGCATCATCACTCCAACAACAACACCAGTCATCACACCAACAACACCAGTCATCACACCAACAACACCAGTCATCACACCAACAACACCAGTCATCACACCAACAGTGACTCCCGTGACTACTCCTGACAATGCAACTTTGCCCGTTGCAATGCCATCAGTACCCACCGGTCTTGTCGTCACTCCTGAAGACAAGAAGCTCACGATGCTCTGGAACACTGCGGAAGAAGCGGAGCAGATCTCTGGGTACGCAGTGTCTTGGAGTACAGATGGCCAAACATGGACATCGGTACCGTCGGCTCGCACATCAATCAACACTTCAGCAGTGCTCGAGGGTTTGACGAATGGCGTGGTCGTCTATGTCCAGGTGGCTGCGATGAACTCGTCGGGCACCAGTGGCAGTATCTCTTCGTCAGGTGTTCCCGCAGCCATTGCGTCGGCTCCTCGTGGAGCAGCTTCAGTCAGTGCCCCGTCGGATGGCACACCGTACGCCGATGCAGTTCGTGGTGACTCGCCGGCTGGCTTCTGGCAGTTCGCCGATACGCCGTCAAACACTGTGGCTGATGCCAGTGCATCAGGAATTCTGACGGGTGTGCCTACTTTCGGTATGCCTGCTCCGATTGGCGGCATGACTGCTGGATATTTACAGAATAGGGAACTGACATCGAATGTTGATGTAGCCGACATGTTCTCACTTGAGGGCTGGGTGAACCCGTCTTCGATCAATGGCGATGGTGCAACGGTGGCGCGAGTGGGGAACAGCACGAATGGCTCGTTCATCCGCGTGACTACTGGCGGAGCACTGGAGTTTGTTGGCTTTGCAAACGGAGTTGTTTCGAAAGTCGAGTCAGCGCGTGGCCTTGTGCTGTCGGGTGTTTGGTCTCACGTGGTGGCTACTTATGCCAATGGACAGGTTGTCTTATACGTCAATGGCGAACGGGTCGCTTCCGGTGAGTCCACGGCGACTGGTGGAACCTATGCCATCGGTGCAACTAATGATTCAGGATTCGCATTCAATGGTTCTGTCGCTCACTTTGCGGTGTACGACTCTGTGCTTGCATCATCTGATGTAGTTGATCACTGGACCGCGGCGAACTATCGCCTAGGAACCGGAACAACCCCGTCAGCCCGTCCCGGTGATTCATTTGTGATTCTTGAGTGGACTCCGCCGCTAGCTGACGGTGGTTCGCGCATTCTTGGATACAACATCCAGGCGAATACGCCTGCTGGTTGGGTTGATGCGATTCCAAATACGTATTCGTCATCAACATCGGCCTTCGTGACACAACTGGAAGATGGAACACGTCTTGCAAATGGAACGGAATATGAGTTCCGTATTCGTGCAGTCACGAGCGTGGGGGCTGGTACTGCAAGTGAGGCAGTAGCCGTGACACCACGCGGCTTGGCTTCGGCTCCTTCAAACTTTGATGTCACTGTTCCCTCGGTTGGTCAAGTCACTCTGAACTGGTCCGCACCAACTAACAATGGCGGTTTTGCAATTACCGGCTATCGCGTTGAGATCTCGAACGATGGGAATTCGTGGCGGACCTATGTATCGGCAAGTGCTGACACGACAACTTTGTCTATGACAGATGTAGTGACGGGGTCACCGTTCGTTGATGAGATATACCACTTCCGCGTACGAGCAGAGTCTTCTGCCGGTGGGGGACAATCAACGGTTGCAATAGCTGTTGCCCCACTTCAAACTACACAGCCTGTGCATGGCCAGTCAGTGAGCGAGAACAATGCAGAGCCGACGTCTGCATTCGCGGGGGAGCAGTCTAAACTTTCTGTGTTAGCTGCATCCATTGACACCGTTGTTCGCACATACGCGATTGGCGGAGTACCTGGTCGTGTAGGCGGGTTGACCGCAGTTGCAACGAACGGTGGACTCACATTGACGTGGAATGCCCCGACTGATATCGGCACAAGTGCATTGACTGGATATGTCGTGCAGTCATCAACTGACGGTGCTGTTTGGACAACGGTTAATGCTTCTGCAACTTCGCCAGTGGCAATTGGATCATTGACTGCAGGAACACAATATCTGTATCGCGTCTATGCAACGAATGCTTCCGGTAGCGGAACCCCAACAATGGTTTACGCGATGGCGGGTGGTGCTGTTGCAGGAAACTATGCATCTGCACCAACGGGTGCCAACGCAAGTGCAGGCACAATTCCTGTGTCGGATAGTGAAAACATTGCTTCCTATACATCAGCAGTTCTTGCAGATACTCCTTCGGGATTCTGGGCACTGAGTGACGCTTCGGGCGCAACGTCAGTGACTGATCGAGGAAGCGCAGGAGCCAATGGTGTTCCGACATCCGTGACGCTCGGTGGTGCAACAAACTTTTCGCCATTGGCGACAAGCCAGTTGGCTGCATCGTTCAATGGAACTTCTTCAAGAATCGTTGTGCCTGACAATGCAGCGTGGAACTCAAACACGATGACGGTGGAGGCTTGGATTAGGCCTAGCGCATCTCAGTCAACGAACTGGGGTGCGATTCTTTCCAGAAACAATGTGAGTGATGGTTGGTGGATTGAGCAAACCAACTCAGGGCAAATATTTGCCAGGGTGAATGGTGTTACGTTGATTTCGGCTTCGGGTGTGATTACGCCGAACAGATGGCAGCACATCGCAATGGTGTACAACGGAAGCGATATCAGGCTGTATGTAAATGGCGTTGTTGTCGCATCTGCTGACGCACCAAACATTGAATTGCAAACCATCAGTTCACCGTTCCAAATCGGTGCCCGTAATTCAACGCCTGTCAATTTCTATAACGGCTTGATTAGCAATGTTGCGCTGTATAGAACGGCTCTGACTAGTGAACGAATTCAGAGCCATGTACAAGCTGGTGGCTTTGCTGCCAATACTGTTTCGGCACCAAATGTTGTTGCTGGTGATGGAACCGCAACTTTGACATGGACAGCACCGACCTACTCAAACGGCACGATCACTGGATATGAAATTCAGACAGCTCCTCCTATCGCCCTAGGAGGTGCGGGCAATGTGTCGGTGTGGACAACCGTTGCAACCTCAACTGAAACTTCTTCAACTGTGTCTCACACTGTTGCGGCCAGTGGCGGGGTCTCCTTCCGAGTGCGTGCAATCAGCTCTAACGGAACGGGCCAGTGGAGTATTCCAGTGCAGACGTATGTCTTTAGCAATCCGATACCGCCGACAAGCCTTTCTGCATCAACAACTTCCAATAATCAAGTGACATTGACATGGGTAGCGCCAACAAGAACTTCTTCCGGCATTGCAATCGAGACCATCACGGGCTATCGAATTGAGACAAGTTCAAATGGTGGTAGTACGTGGTCGTCAATTACGTCGAGTACTGGTTCGGCAGCATTGTCCTACGTGGTCGATGGCGTCGCCAACGGCGTATCGCGCTTGTTCCGCGTTGCTGCCCTCACTGCTTCGACAACGGGCGCATTCGCATCTGTCTCCATTACTCCAGGAGTCACTGCCAGCTCGCCTCGTAACTTCACCGCAACTGGCACGGGGGATGGAACCATTTCGTTGTCATGGACTGCGCCTCTGAACACTGGTGGCTCACCAATTCTGAGTTACATTCTTGATTACTGCACTACTGCAGGATGCATCGCATCGATTGTGATTGATGCGGGTGTTGTTGCGTCGGCTACGTCCTACGCCGTTAGTGGAATGTTGAACCAGCAAGGTGGAATCACTTTCCGTTTGCGCGCTGTCACTGCGGCAGGCACGGGGGATGGCGCCACGGTTGTCGGCCGTACTGCGCCGCAAGTGAGTGCGCCGAATGCATTGACTGGTGTCGCCGATGTGGGTTCGGAAGGTCTTTCTAATCAGGCGTACATCACATGGTCTTCGCCAACGTTGCTTTATGGCCAAACGGTTGTTGGTTATCAATATGAACAGTCTTCTGATGGCGGAGCAACATGGACTGTTCTGAACAATCTGATGACGAATAGCAACAGTGCGTTAATTCAGGGTCTCACCGCTGGAATCACGTATCAATTCCGCGTCGCTGCCCGCACCTCGCAAGGCCTTGGTCTTTACAACTACGTCTCGGTAACCCCCACGGGTAGCGCAACGTACACCGGGTCTATCGCAACTGCGCCTATGAATTTGCGTGCCACTGTCGATGGTGCAGCAACTGTTCTACTTACATGGGCGGCGCCTACATACACAGGCGGCTTGCCACTACTTGGTTATCGCATTAGGTATCTGGCAACAAATGATCCAGCGGCCGCAACATCAGGCGCGATTGATACGCTTGTGCCTGCTGGAACGACTCAGTTCCGCTTGAACGGGCTTCCGACGGGTAGCAACTATTTCGTTCGTGTGACTCCGGTGACGGCCGTAGGCGAAGGCGATCACGCCGCAGTTGGGTTCATTCAATACGACACTCCTTCTGCACCACGCACGCTGACAAGTACGCCAAGTGATGGCACCATTGCGCTTGCGTGGACAGCACCTGGCACGACCGGTGGCTACAACGTGTATGGCTATCGCGTTGAACAGTCGAGCGATGGTGTCAACTGGACCGTACTTACACTTGACACCTCGGCCACTTCATTCACCGCCCGCGGAATCAATAACGGCACCACGTATCAATTCCGTGTCGCGGCGGTGACGGCAATCGGCTTCGGTGAGTACGCCACCATTATTGCCACTCCGTTTACCGTGCCAAATGCACCTTTGAACGTGATCGCCACACCTGGTAACGAACAAGTGACATTGAATTGGACAGCACCTCTCAATAACGGCAACACGATTATTCACTACATCGTTGAAAGTTCAACTGACTATGGAACAAACTGGAGTGAGGTGGGACGAGTTGTGGGGGCCACCAACACAACCTTCACACACACAGGTTTGTTTAATGGCGGACAACTCGGAGTCATGTACTATTACCTGTATCGCATCACGGCTGTGAACAGTGCCGGATCCAGCTCCGCCAGTACTTCTGCGCACACCACTCCGGGCAACACGCCATCAAATGTGACCAATTTATATACCACCGTGTATAGCGCAATGGTGCAATTGAATTGGACTTGTTGTTTGGGCGACACGAGTCCAGGGCCGTTCTATGGCGGACCATCATCTCCAGTGCTTGCGTACCGCATTGAACAGAGCGTTGACAATGGAGTTTCATGGCAATTCCTATTCGACCGTCCAGCGTCATGGAATTGGGTTCGTGTTTCGGGATTGCGTAACGGAATTACTTATCAATTCCGAGTGAGTGCCATCAATACCTTTGGTGTGGGAACGCCATCAATTATTTCTGCAACACCCTCAACTACACCAGATTCGCCAACGAATATATCTGTGGCGACGTCTGCAACGGGAACATCTGCGACGGCGACAGTGACATGGGCTGCTCCGGTGACGGACGGCGGTTTGCCATTAATTGGGTATCGTGTTCGCTGGTGTGCGACTGCTAACTGCAATCCCACAACAGTTCTTTCAGATGCACTGAGCCCGACCACATTGTCATATGTCGTTTCAGGTTTGACGACTGGTACGACGTATAACATCGGCGTTGAAGCTCAGAATGCCAATGGCTACTCGCCGAATCAAACGCAAATGCCTGTGTTTCCGATTGGTTTGCCGTCTGCTGTGACAACTCTCGCTACTTCTGTTGCGAACACTGTGACTGTGACTAATCCGGATGGAACGACAGGAACTGCCTCCTACCTCACGGTGACATGGGCCAATCCGAGTGCTACCAGTGGTGTGCCGGTGTTTTACAAAGTAGAACTCAGCTCAGACAATGGCAGTTCTTGGACATCGTTGACCGATGAAACCACCTCGCTGGAACATCAGTGGGCACCAAATCCGGCTCTCGCTGAGACACAAGTTCAATTCCGTGTGACGCCAACAAACTTTGCTGGTTCAGGACCTTCTGCGACAGTTGTTGCAACAGTGCCGTTACAAAGTATTGCGGGGCCTCCAAGTAGACCGAGTGCGCCAACACTGTTGGCGTCGGTAAGGGGTGACCAACAAGTCACACTTACCTTTGCCCCTCCGGCATCGACGGGGGGGCTCCCCGTCACCGGTTACAAGGTTGAGTATTCCTCCACAAGTAACTCGTCTGGTTTCATCACCGTCAACAACAACGTAGCCACAAGCCCGTTTGTGGTTACAGGCCTAATCAACAACTCAAGACATTGGTTCCGAGTGAGTGCAATTACTGCCGCCGGAATCGGCTCACCATCAATCACCGAAGCGGTACCAAACGGTGAAGCATCTGCGCCAGGTGCATTTACGTACACCGCAAATACAAATGCACAGTCCACACTGTCTTGGACAGCCCCCACCACGAGTGGTTCAGGTGGAGCAATGGCCAGCCTGCATGGGTATCGCCTTGAGCAGAGCACCGATAACGGTTCGAACTGGAGTTTGCTCGTTGCATCCACAGGTTTGATTAGTACGGGAGTGACGGTAACCCCTCCGGCAAGTGGAACCACAATCCGTTACCGTGTTGCAGCAGTCGCTGATGGTCAACAAGGCGCTTGGGCATATGTGGCTGCGACGGGCACTGCGACTCTTGCGGGTGTGCAAGCACTGGCCGCAACAACAACATCATCCAGTGCGTCGTTAACGTGGTCAGTACCTGGGGGTGGACCTTCTGTTACCGGTTACAGGGTGGAACGTTGTTTGTACTCCGGAGCCACCTGCGGTACTTACACAGTGCTCGTAGCTTCACAGCCGGGGTTGGCATATACCGATTCAACTCCAGTATTCAATTCCGTCTACGGCTATAGAGTGACTGCGTTGTCGACTTCAAACCTTGCGTCGATCTTGCCTGTGCACATCTTAGGTAATCCAGCTCCTGTCACAGGACTTGTTGCAACACCAAGTAGCGAAACCGTCAATCTTGTATGGGTTGCGCCGACGCAAACTCCGGCCCCAGCAATTTTGGGCTATCGCATTGATATCTGTTCTAGTGCATGCGCTTCTGGTTCTGCCGTATGGACATCTTTGCGCGAAGGCGGAACGACACTGACTGCTCAGATTAGCGGTCTCACCAATGGTGTGTCCTACACAATTCGTGTGGTGACACGAAACGAATGGGGTAACAGCACTCCCACGACAGTCACTTTCACGCCTCGTGGCGCTCCTGCATCACCAGGCAACTTACGTGCAACTGCAGAAAACCGTCAGGTGATGTTGAACTGGACTGCGCCGAGCAACAATGGAGGAAGTCCGATTATCGGTTATAAGATTGAATACGGAACAAATGCATCATTTGCTGGACTCACTGTAGTTTCTTCATTATCCGATCCGAATAACACATCGTTCCTTGTGACTGGCTTGAATAACACAACGTCTTATTGGTTCCGAGTGTCAGCAGTATCAAGTGTCGCAACGTCTGCCGGGGCGCTGACATCTGCAATTCCTGTGGGCAGGCCATCGGCCCCCACATCGGCAACTGCAACAACCACGCTGTCGGATCGCAATGCTCTGTTCGTGAACTGGGGTGCGCCGTCGAGTAACGGCGGAAGTGCAGTTATTGGTTATCGAGTGGAACAAAGCATGGATGGCACGAACTGGACAACGTCAGTTGCAAACACCGGTGCGACCACGCAGTGGTACGCACGGGGCCTGACCAATGGACAGGCCTATCAGTTCCGCATTTCAGCAATCAGCAGTAATGGTTACGGGACACCAACAGTGGTGTCAGGCACGCCAATGTTTGCGCCGACCGCACCGTTGAATCAGAGCGTTGTCGCGGGCGACCGCCGCATCACGGTGGCGTGGTCTGCTCCAGCTGATAACGGTGGTTCACCAATCTCTGGATACCGAATTGAATTGTGCACCGAAGCATATGTCAACTATTGTGTTAACGCGAATACTTTCAACGTGTTTGTTGCAAATACTGGTCTCGTGAACAGTTATACGGTCACAGGTCTTGCAAATGGAACTCTATATGCCGTTCGAGTCTTTGCAATCAACGATGTGAATATCAACTCGTATCCACAAGCGTACGAGTACCTTACTGTGCGACCAGCCTCGACGCCGATTGCACCACACTTTGTCTACACGACGCCTGGTAATCGCTTCATCAATCTTTTCTGGGGTGGTGCTACTTCTAACGGTTATGATGTGCGGGGATACAAAGTAGAGCAAACGACAGACAATGGTGCGACATGGACAACAATCTCCACATCTATTTCTGGATCAGCTCCTCCTGAATCACTTCGTATCAATGGTCTGACGAATGGTGTCATCTACGGGTACCGAGTCAGCGCAATTAGTTATGCGGGTGTTGGCCAACCAAGCGGCATCGCATATGGAACACCTCGCTTAACATCAAGTGCTGGTGTGCCGAACCTTCGTGCCACGGTGGGTGACTCCAGAGTGGAATTGACATGGAGTTCTCCAACAGACACTGCTGGTGCGGCAATCGTTGGATATCGAATTGCATACGTAAATGCAGCCTCGACAACTGTGATCACTGAGAACACCATGTCGCTGACAACCAATTACACCGTGTTTGGTTTGACCAATGGAACGTCGTACACATTCCGTGTGTTCCCTGTGACGTCTAATGGTTATTCCAATTCAGGTGAGGTTGTTGCTCGTCCGCAAACCATCGCACAGGCTCCACGTGAATTTATGTCTGTATGGGGTAACCGTCAGATTTCTCTGAAGTGGATTGTGCCAGCCGTTACCGGAGCAAATGCGGATCAAATATTCGGGTACAAGTTGGAGCAGAGCACAGATGGCGCAACATGGGGAACAATTGCCACAGTTTCTCCGACGGTCACGTCTTATGTCGTGACCGGACTAACCAACGGGGTGAATTACTCCTTCCGAATCTCAATGTTGACAACTACTGGACAGGGTGCAGCCTCGGTGACATCGTCAACGCCGTTTGGTTCCCCATCTGCAGTGCGGAATCTCGTTGGTATCAGTGGCGATCGCAAGGTTGATCTTTCATGGGATGCGCCTGCAGATTTGGGCGGCGGAAATGTCGTTGGCTATCGCGTACTTCTTTATTGTAATGGTGGTTCCGACAGTGGTGTGGCAACCGGATGTGGCCCATACACGGTGAATACATACACATTGATCGCCGCAAACATCTCGCCGGCTCAGCGCACTCTGACTGTGAATGGTCTGATCAATGGAAGCAACTATCACTTCCTGGTGCAGCCATTAACTGGTGCGAATACAGCCTTAAACTCATGGGTTACATGTGAGGGGTATTTCCGCGATGGCGTGAGTGCTCCACTGGCTACCAATACAGCATTATGCTCTCAGTACTCGCGTGTTGGTTGGATAACGCCGATGGGTAGCCCTTCGGCAGTGAAGGCACTCAGTGCGACAATGGCAACGTCTGCTACAAGTACAAAGGCTTCAGTGACAGCAACTTTGTCCTGGACTGCACCAAATTGGAGTGGTGGCAATTACGTCAATGGTTATCGCATTGAACAATCTGTCGACGGTTCCAACTGGACAGTGGTGACAACGAATACTGGATACCGCACGACATTGTCGTACGCAGTGGCGGGTCTGGTGCCAGGAGTCCGCTATTTCTTCCGTGTCTCCGCAATAGGCTCATTGGGTGCTGCAGGCACAGCCTCCACTGTTTCAATCGGTGCAGTTGTTGCGGCCGATGCGCCAATTGGCGTTTCCATGACTCGGGTAAATAACACGAACGCCGCTGTTCTGACCTGGTCGGCTCCGACGAATATCGGGGGCTCTCCAATTGTTGGTTATCGAATCGAACGTCTACTGGCAGGTATTTGGTACGCGGTCACTCCAAATACTGGAAACACGAGTACCACTTTCACTATTGATGGGTATGACGCTGGTGCTGCATTGAGCGTTCGTGTCTCGGCTGTCACAAGCGCTGGTGCAGGCGACGCTGCAACTGCAATTCTCGAAGTGGGTGGCGTGACAAATGGTGGACTTCGATTCACCACTGTGGTCGGTAATGGATTTACTGATCTCACATGGTCGGGAACATCTGCGTACACGCCAACGTCATTCCGAATGGAGTTCCGCGCTGTTGGAAATACAAACTGGACCCTTGTTACTGCCGATATGGGCGCAACAACGTCGTACCGCCTTGGAGGTCTGACAAATGGTGTGAATTATGAAGTGCGAGTGACACCGATTTATGTCGTGAGCGGTGTCACCTCCGTCGGAACCCCTACAAGCACGTTTGTTGTGCCGGTAGCTGCCGCAAGTGCACCAGCAAATCTGAGTGCAACTACCGGCAATGCTATGTCAACACTGACTTGGACAGCGCCTGCTGAACTTGGCGGCGGAACTGTCATCGGCTATCGCATTGAGCAGTCAACCACGAGTGCAATTGCTGGTTACACAGTGTTGACGACCAATACGGGTTCCAATGCATTGTCGTACGACGTTCGCGGCTTGACGAATGGCACCCAACACTGGTTCCGTGTCTCTGCCATTACGACATTGTCTGGCGGAAGTGCGGGGGCAACTTCGTTTGTGAGCGTGACTCCAGTTCTCCCGGGTCGTGCGGTAGGAACCTTCTCTGCCGCTCCGGGTAACACAACTGCAGTACTGACGTGGACCGCGCCACAATATGATGATGTCAACACGGATTTCATTGGTTATCGCATTGAGCGCTCAGCAGATGGAATCAACTTCACTACTTTGTCGACAAACGTGGGCAGAGTATTGACATATACCGCAACCGGTCTGACAAATGGAACGCCGTACTGGTTCCGCATTGTTACTTTGGGTCAGCAAAGTGATGGTGGCAGTTCTGTCATCTCCACAGTTCCCGCTACCTACAGTGCAAAGCTCGGCTCACTGACGGCCACAATTTCAGACCGCACGGTGACTTTGAACTGGACACGTCCGGCCGATACGGGTGGATTGCCGCTTCTCGGGTACATGATTTCTCGTTGTTGGTATGCAGCATCTTCGTATTGCGACATGTCAAACGGCAACTATGCGACGTACTACATGTCGTATGCTTTCCGCGGAATCAATGACTATTACACTGGCATTGCATTTGTCGGCCCCGATGCAACATCGTTCAGCTTTACCGCTGATTCGGCGGATTTCTATCGCGTTGTCCCTGTCACCGGTACTGGTGTGTGGACGGGTGCGGCAGGGGGTGTGTACTCCAACTTCCCGAATGCATCAATGGTGTACGCCGCATGGTGGGGTATTCCGTCCCAAGTTATTGGTATGGAGATCACAACGAGTGCTCCCAGTGGTGCTGGTGCCGCCAACAGCATGTTGTACATGAATTGGGAAGCACCAACAGTTCTTGGAAACGGAACCATTACTGGATACGACGTGGAACAGAGCAACGATGGTGGAACAACCTGGATCGCACTTGGTCGTACCATTCTCACAAGCCAGTACGTCTCAGGTGTTCTACCGGGTGCATCAGTAATCTTGCGTGTTCGTGCCGTCAATGAATATGGCGTTGGCCCGTGGAGCTCTGTGACTTCATCGTGGACTGCGAATCCAACCTCGCCTCGTACACCTAACATCACAGTTGTAGGTAGTCGCATGACCTTTACGTGGACCTCACCTGAGAGCACCAGTGGCATGGGTGTTCAGGGGTACCAAGTGCAGTACAACTTGAACGGAATTTGGTCTACCTATACGGGCACTGGTGCAGGATTCACTGCCAATTCGTTGCAGTGGAGTGCTCCAAACAATACCTATTACAGAAACATGCAGTGGCGCGTTCGTGCAGTGACTGTCAATGCAGCGAACACAACTTTGTATTCCGATTGGGCAACCGCCAGTGGAAGTATTCTCGGAACTGCCAATGCTCCGTACACGACTGTGACACCAGCGAGTGAAAACGTAACTCTTTCTTGGAATGCTCCGACAGATCTAGGCGGCGGGACCTTAATGTCTTATCGCGTGGAGCACAGCACTGACGGCGTTAGCTGGATCACTGCGGGAACAACAACTGCGACATCAATGGTTGTACGTGGACTCACCAATGGAACGAACTATCGATTCCGTGTCACACCAGTGACAACCCAAGGTGATGGAACCGCAACAGTTCTGAACGGAATGCCTTTCGGGCCTTCTGGAGCACCTGCCATGTTGCGCGCTAGCTCTGGCGACGGATTTGTCACTGTGAATTGGAACGCACCAGCGAACTCTGGTGGATTACCTGTTGCTGGGTACCAGATCGATCTGTGTGCGTACGCCTCGTGTACGTGGACAACGTTTGTGCGCAACACTGGTTCAGCCAATGTGTTCACTTATACTTTCTCTGGACTTACGAACGGCACTCAGTACCAAGCTCGCGTCAGTGCGGTCACGGGTGCCTGTGATGAAACCGTGACAGACACGGAGGCTTCTTGTAACTTTTACGGTGGCACTGTATTGGCGACGCCGGCAACGATCCCGTCTGCGCCACAAAGCATCAGGGCCTCAGTTACGACGAACGCCAACGGTGTACCACTCGCCAGTGGCATCGTGACATTGAATTGGGCAGCTCCACTTTCCAACGGCGGCAACACTATTTATGGATACAGGTTGGAGCAGAGTGCTGACGGCGGGACCTCGTGGCGAGTTCTCAATGCAAACCTTGGAACAAACAGCGCTGGTACAGCCTTGACCACAACGACATTGACTGGATTGACCCCAGGGACCGTCTATACGTATCGTGTCACACCTTTGACATCAGAAGGCGCAGGGGAGTCGTCAACAACATCAATTGTTGCACCGGCCTTGCCACCGACAAGCACGGTTCCGAACAGGTTGAGTGGGGCAGTTGTGACAACGACTGCCACCTCAATCATCGTTTCGTGGAATACACCAGTCGCACCATTGCCAACGGGATACAGAGTAGAGATCTCAGCAACGAATGGCTCCTATGTCGCTGCCTGGGGGACATGGGCTGGTCAAGCAACTCTTGCGAACATGGCTACGACAGCAACCACTGTGGGTGCTGGCGTCACAAGTGTCACGATTACAGGTACCGCGGGGAACACTGCAGCACTGACCGTTGGCCAATCAACATTTGTTCGTATTACGCCAACGAATGCTGCGGGTAGTGCGGCAGCAACCGTGGTGAATGCAACGGCAATGGCTACTGCTTCTGCAGTGCGCCCAACTTCTGCAACTGCAGGTGACAGTCAGGTGGCTCTTGTGTGGGCGGAGCCACTCTCAAATGGTGGATTCACAGTTGAGTCCTATCGCATGGAGTATTCCGTCGATGGAGCGAACTGGACAACATTGACGCTTGATGCGTCGGGTACTTCGTACACAGTCAGAGGCTTGACAAATGGCACCGCGTATTTCTTCCGCATGGCGGCAATTACGTCAGCAGGCCTCGGAGACTGGGGAACCTTTACTTCAGCAACCCCTGCTCGAATTCCTTTGTCACCTCTGAATATTGTTGTCACGGGCCAAGACAAGCGCGTAACGCTGACATGGGCTGCACCAACATCAAATGGTGGCTCGGCGATTACTGGCTATGCGATCTATCGAAACAATGTCCTGCTGACTACAGTCTCGGCTGCAGTCCTCACCTATGTGGATTCCAATAGTCCTACTGGACTTGTCAACGGAACGTCGTATTTCTGGTCTGTCCGTGCAGTCAATTCAATCGGCGAATCAGCGTCAAGCAATGTTTTCGGAACACCCTTCGCGCAAATTGGGTCACCAACGTCCGTGCTGGCAGTTCGTGGCAACCGTCAAGTCGCAGTGTCGTGGACTGCGCCAGTGAATAACACCGGGCTCGCTCTTACTGGCTATCAAGTTGAGCGCAGTGTCAACGGATCAACATGGACTGTTGATTCCATGGTCACCGCTTCTCCAGTCACCATCACCAACCTCACAAACGGCGTCCTCTACTACTTCAGGGTGACGGCGTACGTGAATGGGGGGCCGTCAGCAAGCCCAGGTGGACTGGGCGTTGTGAGTGCCGCCGCATCCGCAACGCCAATGACAGCGGCAACAGCACCGACATCCTTTACTGCAACAAAAGGTAATGGAGCGGTGGCGCTGTCTTGGTCGGCACCTCAAGATCCAGGCGGCGCTCCCGTGTCGGCCTATCAGATCAAACAGTGCCTTGTCGTGCCAGCAGGTGCGCAATGCAATGTGGCAGGTCAGTACTCAACAATCGTTACCTCAACAAATTCGACTGGAACCACCTACGACGTGGCTGGTCTTGCAAACGGAAGTACGTACTACTTCACGGTTTCAGCAATTACGTCTTTCGGAATTGGTACCGAATCGTCTATTTATGCAACAAGTGCAACACCTGGAACAACTCCAAGTGCTGTTCAGACTCTCGATGGCGTTCCAGGTGATGGCCGTTCCGTCCTGACATGGTCGGCTCCCGCAAGCAATGGTGGATACGCACTGATGGGTTACAAGGTTGAACGTTCGTCTGATAACGGAACAACGTGGGTGTCGCTCAACATCCCAACCAACTTCACCTATTACAACGACACTTCTGTGGTCAATGGAGTGAGCTACATCTATCGCGTCACGGCACAGAACTCACTTGGTTATGGAACTCCAATGACAACTGTAGTTGTGCCATTCGGCCCAGCATCCGCCCCGTCGAACCTTTCGACTGTTGCAGGCAGTGCGCAGGCAACGATCAACTGGTTAGCTCCCACTAGCAATGGTGGGAGCACAGTTTTGGGTTACAAAGTGGAACAGTCCGTCAATAACTCAACATGGACGGTGCTTTCAGCAAATGCTGGACTTGGAACATCATTTACTGCCACAGGTCTGACGAATGGCACGCCGTACTACTTCCGCGTCACAGCCGTTACGTCGTTCGCACCAAACGTTTCAAGCACTGCAACAGCCTTGCCATTGGCGACGGCGACCGCCCCCACCGCATTTGCTGCAACTGTTGATGCAACGGGTGGTGTTGTTCTGACATGGGCTGCGCCAGTTTCAAATGGTGGATCCGTCATTGCCTATTACGTGGTTCAGCGTTCGACCGATGGAAGCACGTGGACCGATGTTGCGCAGCCGAGTGGCCTGACGACAACGGTTAATGGACTGGCACTCGGCACGGGCTACATGTTCCGCATCGCTGCCATCACAGCTGTGGGAACAGGTTCCTACGCAACGGCCTCTGCAACACCGGTTGCCAACCCATCAGCACCACAAAACTTGGTGGCCAGCATTGATGGCAGTGGTGTGGTTACTTTGACGTGGTCCGCACCTGCAAGCAATGGAGGAAGTTCCATCGTGGGTTACGCCATCGAGCGGTGTAACAGCACGCAGAATACATGTGCTCCAGCAACTGTTGTAACAACAACATGTCCGTCAACAACAGCATTCTGTGTGGTGAGTGCCAATAATGGGGGTGCCACCAGCGCAATCGTGCAACCCACTACAGGTTCCACAGTGATGACATACGCGGTTACCACGTTGACCTCGGTGAACTCAGCAATAGGTTTGGCAACATCGCGTCAAGCATCCGGTGGTCTTGTCACTGTAGTTGTTCCGCAGCAAGTGGTGACAACAACAGCCAGTGCTCCTACCAACTTGGTTGCTGCCGCAGGTAACGGTGTAACAATATTGACATGGGCAGTGCCGAGCTCGCTTGGTTCACCAGCGCCTGGTTCTTACGCATACACATTGCAACGCAGTACCGATAACACGAACTGGACCACAGTGAACTCTGCAATCACGAGCGCAACGCTGACGTTCACTGATTCTGGCCTCACCAATGGCACCGTGTACTTCTACCGACTTGCGGCGGTGAGTTCGGCGGGTACCGGGGCATATGCCGTCACCTCTGCACGTCCGTTCACCACCGCTGTCGCCCCCGCCTCGGTTACTGCCACAGCGCAAGATGCAACTGCCATTTTGACGTGGACTGCTCCGTCGTCAAACGGCGGCTTGGCAGTCACCGGCTATGTACTTGACATGTGTACAACAAGCGCTGCCGCTTGCGTTGCAGATGCAACTACCGGTTTCACCACAATTTCAAGTTCAGTACCAGCTGCAACAAACTCCTATGCAGTCTCGGGTCTGATCAATGGCACGCAGTACTGGTTCCGTGTTCGTGCGATTACTTCTGCTGGAAACGGCACAGGCATTGTTGCGACTGCGACACCAGGCGGAGCTCCTTCTGCTGTTGCGGCTCTCATAGTTGTTGCTGCAAATACAGGAAACATTGCACTTTCGTGGTCTGCTCCTGCAGCAAATGGATCTGTCATCACCGGTTACAGGGTGGAGATGTGTACTTCCAACTGTGCGACAAATGGAACTTTCACAGTTCTTGGAACCACGACTGCATCAACACCGTTCGTCTCTGGTGCGCTTGCGAACTTCACCTGTACATCAATCACGTCATGTTCGGCCAACGCCGGTCTTGCTGGTTTGACTAATGGCACGAACACCACGTTCCGCGTCTCGGCTGTGAACGCAATTGGGACAGGAATTGGCTCAGTTGCAGTTGCAGTTCCATTCACATTGGCTGCATCGCCCACTGGTTCTGCGGGCACAATCACTGCAAACCCAAACAATGCAGATAACTACGGAGCCTCTGTCACCGCTGATGCGCCAACTCTGTGGTATCGATTCAATAATCCATCGGGAGCAACGACCGTGACTGATGCATCGGGAACATCGCGCAACAGCACCGTCGGCTCTTTGGTGACATTCAACGGAACCGCAGGTTCGCCATTCGGTGGCACAAGTGGTTCTGCAACCTTTGCTGGCACCGCTGCCACTGCTGCTGTGTACCCAACTGTTGCGCCGACAACTCCACTCAACCTTGCGGGTGCAGTCACGACATTGGCTAATGCTGATCTCAAGTTGAATGGTTCAGTCACGCTTGAAGCATGGGTGAAGCCTGCAGCCGGTGCAGCCAACAGGTGGCAGACGATTATCGCCCGCGGTAATAGTGGCACCAGCCAGCGTAACTACGGCTTGTACATGAACATGTATCAAGTCAGTTTTGCATTCAACACTTCATCTGGAAGTCAGTATGTGCAAACTCAGCCTGGAGTATTGGAAGCGAATACTTGGTCACATCTGGTGGGTGTATTTGAACATTCCACTGGTTTGGTGAAGCTCTACGTGAATGGTCAATTGCAAGCGTCTGCATTCGGAACACAAGCAGGCAATTTGGTGACTGCCGCAGTGGGTGACCTCATGATTGGTAACAACTACAGTACGGATGCGTCTTACTTCAACGGTCAGATGAGTGAAGTGGCTGTGTACAACAAAGCACTCTCGAGCGCACGAATTTTGGCTCATTACAATGCATCAGGTAGTGCAGTTCAGGGCAAGACCGCTCCGTCGGTGACGACAAATGGCTCAAGCCTCACTTTGAACTGGACCGCACCGACGAACACAGGTGGCCTTGCCATCACGGGATACAAGATTGATTACGTCCTCCCATCTACGGTCATCGCATCTGGTACCGGAGCAGCGTGGACAACTTTGATCGCTGACACTGGTTCCACTGCTACGTCCTACACTTTGAACAGCGCGGTGATTTCAGCCCTTGGTCAGGGATATTCATTCCAAGTCAGCGCTATCACATCGGCAGGTGTGGGAGCAGCATCACTACCAGCGGGCCCATACGGCACTGCAGCGGCCCCAAGCGAACCACGTTCCTTTGCTGCTCTGGGTGGCACTGGGCAAGTGGCACTCACTTGGACTGCGCCTGCGAACACTGGCGGATTGTCTGTCAATGGATATTCGATTGAGCGCAGTGCTGATAACGGAGTGACATGGACTTCGGTCGGTACCGCAACGGGCGCGTCACCGTTTGTCACAGGAGCAGTCTCTGGATTCTCCTGTACAGCCATCACGTCTTGCACCGATGCCACAACCGCGATGTTGCCTGGTGCGTCCTTCCAGTACCGCATTGCCGCAATTACTCCAGCAGGCACCAGCAGTTTCTCGACAGCATCTGCTGGTCCCGCAAACACAGTGACTGCACTTCTCGCAGTTGTGGGTAACTCACAGGTCAGCCTCAGCTGGGACATCATGCCAACAACTGCGGGTCAGAACGTTGCGGGATACTTCGTAGAACATTGCACGGGTGCATGTACTGCAACAACAGGTATATACACAGCGGTGACTGCTGTCGCCGGTGCACCAACAAATGGAACGACAGCAAACAGCTTCATCACGGTCACTGGACTCACTAATGGCACGATCTACACCTTCCGCGTGCGTGCCGTGTACGGCGCAAGCAACACGCGCGGACCTGCCGTCATTGTGACCGGTATGCCAGTAGCAAGTGCACAGATCAGCGTGCAGTTGTTGAACTCCACAGCGTCGACGACCTCGGTGGCGTTGAACTGGCTTGCTCCAGTTCGGGTTACAGGTGCAACAGTTGCCGGATACTTGGTGGAATTCTGCGCAGCAAACTGTGGTGTTGTTGGTGCAGTCTTCACTGCGGCAACACCTGTCCCCGGTGCATTCCCAGGAACAACAACGTCACTTCTCAGTCACACAATTACTGGACTGATTACTGATAACACTTATGCGTTCCGAGTGACGCCAGTGCTCGCGGTTGGTTCCACCGGAGTTGCTAGCCCGTCCGTTGTTTTCGATACGCCGATGGCATCAGTTGACGCACCGACGGCAATGGTTGCATCGGGTCGATTGAACAGTGTGTTCGTGTCTTGGGCACCGCCTGCCACTCGTGGTGGCTACCCAATCCTTGGGTACCGCGTGGAATACCGCGTGAATAACACGGGCAACTGGATCACGGCAACTGCTAACTCGTATTCGTCAACACCGAATTTTGCTGTCACAGGTTTGACTGCAGGCGTCACCTATGGCTTCCAGGTCACAGCACTATCAGCAGCTGGCCCAGGCGCAACGAGTGCCTCGATTACTGGCATTCCGTTTGGTGCCGCTGCAGCGCCAACGAACTTGCGCGCATCCGCGTCAAGCGGACAAGCAGTTCTTCAATGGGAGACCCCATCAAGTAGCGGCGGCAACGCAATTACTGGATACCGCATTGAGACCAGCGCTGACGGTGGAACAACCTGGAGTGATGAAGTGGCAAACACAAATACCACTGCAACTTCGTACACATTGACTGGTCTCGACAACGGTGTCACCATCCTCATTCGCGTGAGTGCAGTGACAGCTGCGGGAAGCGGCCAGGTGTCCAACGTGGCGCCAGCAATTCCAAGCGCACCGTCCTCAGCTCCAATGAATGTTTCAGCAATCGTTGGTAACGCTCAGGCTGTTCTCACGTGGACAGCTCCAGCCGACACCGGCGGGCTGCCAGTCACTGGGTACATGATTGAGCGTTCAGTTGATGGCACGACCTGGTTGATAGTCACTGCGAATTCAGGCAATCCAGTTCCTGCTTCAGTGCAGGCTGGTCTCACGAATGGCGTGGCCTATCAGTTCCGTATTTCTGCTCTTACGGCAGGTGGAACTGGTGTGGCAAGCGCGCCATTCACAGTGAAGCCATTCACTTCGCCGTCGGCACCCACCGCATTTACGGCACAACCAAGTGACGGGCAAATCTCGATGACATGGGGAGTGCCGGCAACCGATGGTGGTGCAGTTGTTACTGATTACCGCGTGGAACAATCGCTTGATGGTGGCATTACTTGGACTGCTGCATCTGCCAGCACGGGCGGAGCTCGTACAGCGACGCTGACGGGACTCACAAACGGCACACCGATTCTTGTGCGAGTCTTTGCTGTCAACGTGGCTGGTGTTGGAACACCAACACAATCCATTAGTACCTCTGCGTACACGACTCCTGCTGCACCGACTGCACTTGTTGCAACCGGCGCCAATGCATCTGTGCTGCTGTCGTGGACCGCACCAGCAAATACAAATGGTTCGCCCGTCTCTGGATACAGGGTGGAGCGTTCCAGTGATGCTGGCGCAACGTGGACTGTCGCAATTGCTAACACTGGCAACTCGGGCACGAATGTTGTTGTGAATGGTCTGACAAACGGTACTGCATATGCCTTCCGGGTGAGCGCTGTCAATGCTGCGGGTGCTGGAGATGCATCTGCTCCGACAGGTGCAACACCAATGACGACCGCGAGCGCTCCAACTGCCGTGTCTGGAACTGGTGGAGACACAACAGCAACGATTTCATGGTCACTGCCAACTATTGACGGTGGTACGGCGATTACTGGTTACAACGTCGAGCGCTCGAGCGATGGTGGAGTGACCTGGACATCTGTTGCAAGCAATGTTGCTGGCACTTCGTACAGCGATACAACACTTACAAACGGGACTACGTACTTGTACCGCGTGAGCGCTGTGAATATGGCTGGCACTGGATCTAGCAGTGCCGGCGTAGCAGTTGTTGCTGCAGCCCGAGCTGGCGCTCTCACCGGCCTAGTGGCAGCACCAGGAAGTGGGTCGGTCATCTTGTCATGGGTTTCCCCAGTGGATACTGGCGGAGCCGCAATCACTGGTTACTTCGTTGAGATTTCAGAAGACAGTGGTGATACGTGGACAACTGCGATTGCAAACACAAATACATCTGCTGCTTTTGCCTCTGTGGGCAATCTTGCTGATGGCCAGCTGTATACCTTCCGTGTGAGTGCCATCAACGCTGCTGGAATCGGTACGGCGAGTGCAACAGCTGATGGCACACCTGTCATTGTTTCGAGTGTCGTACTCTCGGGTACGCCTGGAAATGGAACTGCATCGCTGACATGGACTGCCCCGACTGACATCGTGCAGACAAGTTATGTAGTGGAGAAGTCCACCGACGGCATTACATGGACATCTGCAATGGCAAACCCTGGTGCAAGTGCAACCACAGGATCTGCGACCGGATTGACAAATGGAACGATGCATTTCTTCCGCATTCAAGTGGTGACAGCTGGCGGACCTGCTTCTAGTTACTCCAACTACGTTGCTCTTGTCCCACGCGGTGTGGCAGGTGCTCCATCAGCATTGACGGCAGTGGCAGGGGACACCCAGGTCACATTGCGCTGGACAGCACCAGTGTCTGATGGCGGAACAGCTATTAGTGGATACAAGGTGGAATACAGCACGAATGCTGGCACGACATGGACAACAGCAACTGCCTCTACAGGCAACCAAGCAATTCTTTACACCGTTACTGGGTTGACGAATGCCTCTGCATATTCATTCCGCGTGTCGGCAGTGAATGCAGTGGGTGATGGTGCTGTTAGTGCCTCGGCAACTGCAACTCCGTACACAATTCCTGGAATGCCAGCAACTGTGGTGACAACTGCAGGAACATCACAAGTGGTATTGGTGTGGACAGCACCAGCAAGCAACGGTGGCAACACGATTACCAGATACGTCGTACAGATGACATCTGATGGTGGTGGAACATGGACCACACTGACCTCGTCCACGACTTCATTGACCTACACCGCAACAGGATTGACCAATGGAACGACGTATGCGTTCCGAGTAGCAGCAATCAACCTTGCTGGCACAGGAATTGCAACCAGCCCCGTTACATCGACACCGTTCGAAGCGCCGACAGCGCCGACAGCCTTGGCGGCGGTGGCAGGGGACGCGTCTGTCTCAATTTCATGGTCAGCACCAACAAATGTCGCCTCAAGCGCGATTGTTGGCTACAGAGTAGAACGCTCAACTGATGCGGGAGTTACATGGACAGTTGCAACAGCAAACACTGCTTCCAACTTGACGAACTTCACCGTCACCGGATTGACAAACGGAACGGCCTACACATTCCGTGTCACGGCGTTGATCTCTGCTGGCCCTGGAGCTGCTAGTGCAACAGTGCTTGCAACTCCATTTGGTGTTCCAAGTGCTCCGCAATCTGTCGCAACAGCATCAAGTGATTCACAAGTCACAATTACGTGGAATGCCCCAATCTCAAATGGTGGTAGTGCACTCACGGGTTACGTCGTTCAGATGTCGACGGATGGTGGTGCAACGTTCTCGGATGCGGTCACCACGACATCAACGAGTGCGACAATTGGCAGCCTCACGAATGGCAACTCCTATGTGTTCCGTGTTGTCGCTACGAATGCCGCAGGACAAGGCATTGCCAGCGCGACTGCCTCGGGCACTCCGTTTACTTCTCCAGGTGCACCCACTTCGCCACAGGCAATCGGTGGCACCAATGAAGTGGTGTTGTCATGGACCGCGCCGACATCTACGGGTGGTAACGCTCTGATCGGATACCGCATTGAGCGCAGTTCAAATGCAGGAACGTCTTGGACCACGGTTGTCTCCAATACAGGATCAACCGCAACTGCATTCACTGCTGGCAACTTGTCGGCAGGTGTTGTGTACACCTTCCGTATCGCGGCAGTGACAAACGGTGGATATGGCGCATACAGCGTGAACTTCACTGGATCCGCTGTCGGGCTTGCTACTGCTCCTGGTTCGCTCACGGCTAATGCCGGCACAGGGCAGGTCACATTGTCGTGGACAGCACCTGCATCCACTGGCGGCAGTTCTGTCTCTACATATGTAGTGGAGAAGAGTGCCGATGGTGGCGTGACATGGTCAACGGTGACAACTGTTGCAACTGGAACATCACACGTTGTTACTGGACTCACGAATGCAACGACATATTCATTCCGCGTGAGTGCAGTGAATGCAAGTGGTGCAGGTATCTCATCTGCACCAGCAACTGCCACGCCGTTCACGACAGCGGGAGCGCCAACAGGCCTCTCAGTCATCGCAGCAACTTCACAAGCTGTCCTCGTATGGAACCCTCCTGTCAGCGATGGTGGAACATCGATCACTGGATACAAGGTGGAACAGTCCACCGATGGCGGAACAACGTGGGCAACGCTCGTTGCGAATACGGGCTCTGCTTCCACTGTCTATGTCGTCTCAAGTTTGACCAACGGCAGTTCATATCGATTCCGAGTCAGCGCAGTCAATGGTGCAGGAGTGGGTCTGGCGTCGTCGGCTGCAGTAGCTGTTCCTTCTGGTTCAGCGACCGCGCCACGTTCACTGACGGCAACTGCTTCTGATGGTCAAGTCACTCTTGCTTGGGTTGCTCCGTCATCTAATGGTGGCAATGCTGTCACTGGTTACTTCGTTGAAGTCAGTTCAGACGGTGGAACTTCATGGTCAACTCTGATTGCAAACACTGCAACGACAGCCACGTCCTATACGGCAACTGGTCTTGCAAATGGCACAACGTATGCATTCCGAGTATCTGCAATCAATGTCAATGGTATTGGTGCAGTGAGCTCTCCTGCTTCAGCTGCTCCATTCACAACACCAGGACAAGTCCCTGCAATTTCGGCAACCGCCGGTAACGCACAGGTTCTGTTGTCGTGGACAACGCCCACCACTGATGGCGGCGGAGCCATCTCTGGTTACAAGATTGAACGGTCTGCAGACAACGGTGCAACCTGGTCAACGCTGACCAACAACACCAGTTCATCAGCAACGAACTACACAGCCTCAGGACTGACAAACGGAACGATGTACTCATTCCGTGTCAACGCAGTGAATGGTGCAGGTGCGGGAACCGCAAGTTCCAGCGTAAACGCAACTCCATTCGCTGGTGCAGCAGCACCAACTGCTCTCAGCGCTGTCCCCTCAAGCGCACAAGTGGTTCTCTCATGGACTGCTCCAAGTGCAACAGGTGGATCATCGATTGTTGGATACCGCATTGAAACAAGTGCAGACGGTGGATCTTCATGGTCAACACTGGTAGCTGACACTGCATCAATCTCAACGACCTACACAGCAACATCGTTGACTAACAGTCAGCAGTACGGATTCCGAGTGAGTGCCATCAACGGTGCAGGCGTGGGTGTCGCAAGCAGTATTGCTACCTCGACTCCATTCACCACTCCAGCAGCTCCAGCATCTGTCTCTGTGACACCTGCCGATACTCAAGTGTTGCTCACCTGGGTTGCTGGTGCTTCGAATGGTGCATCCATCACTGGCTACGTGATTGAACAATCAGATGATGCGGGCGCTAGTTGGTCAATTGTGTCAGCAAATACCAATTCGGGCCTCACTCGTTTCACCGTGGCGGGTCTGACAAACGGCACGTCATATAAGTACCGCATTGCCGCCGTGAACCAGGCGGGAACAGGCGCAATGACGTTAAGCGGTGCGACAGTACCGGCAGGTGCTCCATCGGCTCCGATGGCGCTTATTGTGTCGCCTGGTAACACGACTGCATTGTTATCGTGGACTGCTCCGACCACCAACGGTGGCTCTGCCGTTGTTGGCTACCGCATTGAACGTTCTGTGAACTCGGGTGCAACATGGAACACTATTGTCTCCGACAGTGCATCGACTTCAACGTTATTCACAGCAACCGGATTGACAAACGGAACCTCGTACAACTTCCGCGTGACTGCATTAAACGCAGTCTCTGTTGGCGCCTCCAGCCTTGCGGGATCTGTTGTTCCTGCAGGTGTGCCTGTGGCCCCGACGGCATTGACGGCAGATCCTACAAACGGCGCTGTCGTTCTGGTGTGGACGCGTCCGCTGAATGATGGCGGTAACGCAATCAATGGTTACTTGGTGGAGTCATCGAATGATGGCGGCACGAATTGGACAACAGCAATTGCAAACACCAACTCCACCGTTGCTTCCACAACGGTCAGCGGTTTGATCAATGGGAACCAGTACAGCTTCCGGATCAGCGCTTTGAATGCTGTGGGATCTGGGGCAGCTAGTGCCGTTGTTGTCGCAACTCCTGCAAGTGTTCCTACAGTGCCGCAAGGCCTTGTTGCAACAGCGTCTAACGGACAAGTAGCGCTGTCCTGGAATGCCCCTGCATCAAATGGTGGTAGTGATGTCACTGGTTATCGCATCGAGCGCTCCACTGATGGCATCACCTGGAACACAATTTCATCGGGAACTGTTGGCACAACATTCACGGTGACCGGTCTGACCAATGGTTTGACCAACATGTTCCGACTCGCTGCAACGAACTCCATCGGCGACAGCGTGATGACCGCTGCTGCAGTTGCAATACCAGCAGGTCTTGCAACTGCACCGCAGACATTTGTTGCCGTGGCAGGGGATCGCACAGCGACGTTGACATGGAGTGCGCCAGCAAGCAATGGTGGACTACCAACTCTGTCCTATACCGTTGAGCGCTCTGGAGATGGTGGTTCGTCATGGTTGCCTGAAACATCAGGAATTGTTGGTTACGGCTACACCGTCACCGGCTTGACCAATTTGAGCGGGTACATGTTCCGCGTCGCTGCGGTCACAGCAATTGGCCGTGGAGTCTGGGCATCAATGTCCACTCCTGTTATGCCGTTCCGTCCACCGGTATCACCGACAACCCCGACAGAACCCGATGCTCCGACTGCGGTGACGACCACTGTTGAATCGGGTCAAACATCAATTGCGTGGACTGCTCCTGCAAGTGATGGCGGTGATGCAATCTCTGGATACATCGTTGAGCGTTCAACGAACGGTGGATCTTCATGGACCATAGTGACAACCACGATGGCAACATCATCCGTCGTGACTGGCCTTTCCAATGGGACGACATACATCTTCCGTGTGACAGCTTCTAACTCTGTGGGTAATGGTTTGCCGAGTGCGATGTCTGTGGTCACACCGGCAACGCTTGCGACCGCGCCAACGAACATCTCGATTTCGACTGGTAATGGTCTGTTGTCCTTCTCATGGCTTGCTCCCGTCACGACCGGTGGTATGCCTGTGATTTCGTATGTTGTTGAAACATCAGCAACGGGAACAGGTAGTTGGGCAACTGCGACGTCAGGTTCACCATCAACTTCGTTGGTAATAGATGGATTGACCAATGGCGTGCCGTTGTTCATGCGTGTTGCTGCGGTGACCGCAATTGGGCAGGGCGCGTGGGCAACAGCCAATGGAACGCCAAGCATTGGTGCGGTTCCTGGAATCTCAACCAATGTGGTCGCAACACCTGGTGCAGGCCAAGTCGCATTAACATGGACTGCACCAGTTGCAAAGGGTGGGTCGCCCATCACTGGCTACCTCATTGAGAAGTCTCTTGATGGAGTGACCTGGATGGTTGCCACTTCGAATACCAGTAGTTCGTTGACATCATTCAATGTGACGGGCTTGGCGAATGGCACCACGACGTACTTGCGTTTGAGCGCAATCAATGGCGCAGGTATTGGACTGCCGACAGGCGCTGTCACAGTGACGCCACTGACGACCGCTTCCGCCCCGCAAACCTTGGTTGCGACACCGGGGAACACTCAAGTGGCACTTGTGTGGGCAGCACCATTGGACAACGGTGGATCTGCAGTGACTGGCTACACCGTGCAGGTGTCATCAAACTCGGGTGCAACCTGGAGCACGATGGCCAATGTTGCGGGTACGTTGTTCACCGCAACCGGTCTCACCAACGGAACCAGTTATGCCTTCCGAGTGTTGGCAGTGAACGGCGCCGGCGCTGGTAGTGCTTCTGCGCCAGATGTTGCTGTTCCATTTGCAACATCTACAGCGGTGCGCAACCTTGTCGTGACTCCAGCCGACGGACAAGTGACCGTAAGTTGGACAGCGCCAGCGTCTAATGGTGGTTCTGCGATTAGCAGTTACCGCGTGGCTTACAGCACCAATAGTGGTGCAACATTCTCTGCAGACACAGTGGTGACTGGAACTACCGCAGTAATCACTGGTTTGACAAACGGAACAGCTGTTGTTGTTCGTGTCATTCCAGTGAACGCAGCCGGTAATGGTGCATCTGCAACTTCTTCCCCTGAAACACCACGAACTGTTGCTGGAGCTGCATCGTCGGTTGTGGCAACTGCTGGTAACAGTCAAGTAAACCTCACGTGGGTTGCTCCAACAGACAATGGTGGTTCATCAATAACTGGCTACTACGTGGAGCGTGCGATCGGTGCTGGTGGTGCGTGGACACGCATTGCAACGGTTGCAACCTTGTCGTACACCGCAACAGGACTGACGAATGGAACTACATTCGCCTTCCGTGTTCTCGCTACGAATACTGCTGGCGCTGGCGCCGCAACGGAACCAGTCTTGGCAACTCCGGCAACGACGCCGGGTACTCCGACCTCTGTTGCAACAATTGCAGGCGATGGCTTTGTGACATTGACGTGGGTTGCACCAACTTCAAATGGTGGAGCGGCGGTCACGTCCTATCTCATTGAGACGTCAACTGATGGCTCAACCTGGGCTCAAGCGGCGACGACATCCGCGCGTGAGTTCACAGTGACGGGACTAACAAACGGTACGGCTTATCGGTTCCGTATCAGTGCTGAGAATGCTGCAGGGACGGGAGCTTCAGTGCAAGCGAGCTCAACAGTCACGCCAAGTGCGAAGGCAGCTTCACCGACAGCCGTTGTTGCAACTCCGAGCAATGGTGCAATTGCATTGACCTGGACTGCTCCGACGGATACAGGTGGATCAACGCTGACGGGTTACCTCGTGGAGCAAAGCGTTGATGGTGGAGTGACGTGGACAACTGCCGCGACAACTGCAACCCCATCCACATCGTTGATAGGGCTTGTGAACGGAACAACCTATTCATATCGAGTTCGCGCCAACAACTCAATTGGTTCAGGAGCGGCGTCCGCAGTCGCGACAACTACTCCGTTTACGACGCCAGGAGCACCTCGCAATGTGGCCGCTACGGCAGGAGATAAAGAAGTTGTCTTGACTTGGTCTGCGCCAACTATTTCCGGTGGATCTGCGATTACTGGATACGTCGTACAGCAATCGACTGACGGCTCGACTTGGATAACGGTGGATACTCCTGCATTGGCCTCATCGGTAATCACGGGACTGACGAACGGCGCAATCTATTCGTACCGTGTGTTCGCGGTGAATGCTGCTGTGGGCAACACGAATACCATCGCGACGTCTGGTGCAACCGCCTCATCAATTGTGACGGTGACGCCAAAGACGACAGCGTCAGCACCTCAGGCATTGACTCCTATTGCGGGCAACCGTCAAATTGTCCTCACATGGACTGCGCCTGTTGATAATGGCGGTGTTGCTTTGACCGGGTACACCGTTCAGCGCTCGGTTGATGGTGGTCGTACATGGACAAATGCTTTGACAACCAGTTCCTCTACGATGACAGCAACAATCACTGGACTCACAAACGGAATCGCATATGTATTCCGTGTTGCTGCAACGAACTCCGCTGGAGTTGGTGCAGCAAGCATATGGGTGACATCTGCTCCTGTTGCTCCACCGACTGCACCCGCATCAGTTGTCGCAACAGCACAGTCAACTGGAGCGACACTCAATTGGGCAGCACCAGTTGATGATGGTGGAGCAGCAGTGGTTGGATATCGCATCGAACAATCCTCTGATGGTGGATCAACGTGGGGAAGCACTGTGCAGTTGGGAGCAGTTGTGCAGGCCCAAACACTGCGTACGAGCTCTCTTGATAATGCAGGACTCTCCACATCAACATTGCTACAGGTCACTGGCTTGCAGGCAGGTCGTTCATACTTGTTCCGTGTGCAGGCATATTCCGTCGTGGGTGAAAGCCCATGGAATCAGACTGCAGTTATGGCGGGACTTCCGCCATCTATCCCAGGTGCACCTCAGGTGGTGCCTTCTCTAACATCGACGGTTGTGACCTGGCAAGCGTCTACTGCAACTGGTGTGCCGACATATACTGTTCAGCGCTCTGCTGATGATGGTCGCACATGGGTCACGGTGAAGACAACGACAGCGACGTCGATAACAGACACCGAATTGACATCGGGAACGGCATATTCGTATCGCATTCTTGCTGAGTACGCTGGGCTGATCTCGGCGGCTTCATTGGTAACGGCGACAAAGACATTGACGCCACCACCTGATATGCCGGATCCCATATTTGCAATCAGATTGGTTCTTCGTACAGACATGGTGCCGACGAGTCGAAACCTCGCGGTCACAGGTGCAAATCTTAAGCCCTTGTCAATTGTGCGTCTGTATGTCAGGAAACTGCTCACAGCTCAAGATGTTGATTACGGAACTTTGTTGGGCTCAGCAACCGTGAGAGATGATGGCACTTTTGTATTGAACACATCCTTGCCTGATTCTTTGGTGCCAGGAAATTATGTACTTACAGCTACGGGAACTACCTTTAATGACTCCTTGGCAACGGCGCAGGAGCAATTCTTGGTCCCATCCAATTGGACAGAGATCTTGAATCCGCCAAGTCCCGGTGCTCCAGAGAAGCCAACGGAAACAACGATCCCTCCCTCAACTTCTTCAACTACCACAACGACTGCTCCTTCAACTACCACAACGACTGTTCCTTCAACTTCGACACCATCAACAACTATTCCGGTAATGACAACAGTTGCTCCAAAGCCGACGCCATCGAAGTCAATGCCCGGTGGTGTGCCCTTTGACCCGAAGAGCGATCCGCGGGGTGCAGTTGATTTGGCTGCGCAGGCTGCGGTTCTTGCTGCTCTGATGGCCGTTGGTGCAGCAAGGAGAGGCAAGAAGAACGAAGTTGACGAAGTTGATGACGATGAAGACCGTGGCTCGGGGGAAATCTCTGATACCGCAGTGAAGTCCCTGAAAGCAGATATAGACGGATCCAACGATGTCATCCAGCCACGGACAACTACATGGCTGGACAAATGGTCAGTGAAGTTCCCGCATCGTCTGATGCAGTCTTCTCCACTACTTGCTCGTCTTGTTGTGGACGGGACATACCTGCGTTCACTGCTGGGCGTGTTCTGGCTGGCATTACCGTTCGCTGGAGTTGTCCTCGGAATCCTTTCGGCGGTCAACACGGAATTCAACATTGTGATGCCCGCGTTTGCGTTACTGATTGCAATCTTGATCGTGGGAATTCTTGATGCATTCTCGGGGCTTCTTGGAGTCCTGGTCTTTGCGGTGCTAGCCGGGGTCGGAGGTGGATTCACTTCAGTTGACTCCATGCGAGGAATGCTGGGACTGTGTGCGTTCTCTCTTGGGGTACCGTTGATCGCAACAGCATCACGACCATTCTTCCGATCAAGTGATGGCGCGTCACCGATTTGGAACCGAACAGTTGACTTCTTCTTGATCGCATTATTTGGCGCCTTGGCTGCTGGTGGAATGTTTGGTTCACTGCCTGGCCTCACCGGCTTCAAGCCTTCATATGCAGATCGTGGCGATACGATTCAATTGATTGCTTTGGGAATTCTCATTGTTCGAATCGGTTTGGAGTATCTCGCACGCCATGCAACGTCAGGTCGATTCAAGGCAATTCACGCAGGCGAGCTCTCTGATCCTTCGGTAGTGCAGCAGATTGCATCCATCATTGGTCGTTCTGTAGTATTCGCGTTTGTTGCCGTAGTTTTCATCGGCAACAACTGGGCGCTGTGGGTGGGAACAGCGTTGTACATGATTCCAAAATTAGTGGATCTTGTGTCTGACAGGTTCCCGAACTTTGTTAAGTTGCATCTTTTCTTGCCGCGCGGTATTTTCAAAGTGGTGCTCATCATGTTTATTGCACGTTGGTGGGGGAGTGTTGTGACGAGCAATGTGCCTGATGCGGATCAGATGGTGAAGGTGGGTTTCGTTCTTCTCGGATTACCAGGTCTGATTGCCACTATCGCTGGGTGGTTTGGACGCTCGGGTGGCGACTGGAAGAGCACGAAGACATCACGAGTGCTCGGAGTTGTCGTCTTTGTGGTTGCCTTCTTAATGATTCGCGGAGTGTTCTTCACGTTCTAGTAGAGGCATCGACGAACCTTGAGAGCGCCTCCCTTATGCAGTTGCATCTTCACTAAGTTCGGCGTTGTCACTTTCCATCATTTGCGCGACAGAACTTCATTAATGAGCCAACGAACCCGAAGAGTTGGTCACGTGCTGGCCGAAGAGTAACAATCCATGAATGAAAATTTTTCCACTAATCAGGCCAAGACTCCTTTCATGTTGGCTGGTCTTCTCATTGTTTTGGCCGGAGCGCAGAAAGTTTCATCGCCGCGATTCTTGTGAGTGATTGTCGTCGTTGCTTCAATATGGGTCTTGAAAGATTTCCGACTGAAGAAGCCACATGGTTTTTCAGATGAGAAAATTATGTGTGAGTAAACGATCTATGTATCGTCGCGTTCAATTTGATGAATTGACTGACTCAGCAACCGATCCGATTGATCTTCACCAAAAATTGAATTTTGGTATCGACCTTCATGAAGTTGTTTGATTCCGTCACGCCACGACACTTTGCATGGGCCGGTGATAGATCGGCGCTTGCTCACATCAGCGATTGAGCCACGCAGAGTATTTGGTGTCTCAACAACGCGGACATCTGCTTTATGACCGGTGATCTTTCCCATGTATGCACACCATTCATGTACCGACGGAGTTTCATCGCCTGCCCAATTGACAATCGTCGCGGGAACACTTGCTGCGTCAAGCAGTGATTCGAGTTGATCATTGATGTCGTTCTGGTGAATGAGGCTGTAGCGACATGGATCCCAACGCGTAACGACGGGCTTATCAGCCATGACCCAATCAAGGTGATAGGTAGGCAAGCCGCCGTTCGGCCCGTATGACGCGTTCATGCGTGCAATAGTGATGGGCAAGTTGTAGGCGCGAGCGCAATAACGCGACACAGCCTCTTCGGTAATCTTTGAAATTGAGTAAGTGGGGGACATGATGTAATTGACATCGCCTAGAGGGTCGTTCTCAGTGAATGCGTGCAGGGGGTCATCAACCGGTTTGTATACCGAGTGAGTTGACATCACTAGAGCAGCCTGCGCTTTTTGACAATGTTGCAATAACAGGCCGGTTCCTTCGGCGTTCACCGTGATGGCGTGGTTGTAATCAAGACCTTCGGTTTTGAATGCTGCAAGGTGGATCACGTAATCAAAATCATGGGGAAGTGATGAGTAATCACTGGACGATAGGTCAATTGAACGGGTCGTGACACCAAGGTTTTCTAGCTGCTCACGCGACCCAGGTTGATTGAACCTGGCGACGCCCCAGACATCGTTATGCGGAGCAAGAAACTGAACGAGGGGGAGTCCGATCTGTCCTGATGGACCAGTCACGAGAATCTTTTTGTCGGTCAACATGCGATTCAGTCAATCATATTTGCCTGAAGCTCTGTTGTCGTAGGTGTCGGTTTGTTGGTAGCGGAGAAGTTGGCGTCGGAGTTGGTGGCGGGCTTGTCGCTTACTTGCGATCGACTCTTTAGGCCAACCGCCCAATCAACCACCGAACCTCAACTTGGTTTTTCTGGTGGCAGAAATGGGGGGTTTTCGTGAGTTTTCGCCACCAGATTTTCCAAGGTATTTCAACTAGGTGATTGTTAGTTCTCTGGTTTCGGGATCGAGTTGTGGTTTCCAGCCGCCTTCGTGTGCGGCGTGGTGATGCCGCGAGCACAGTGGGATCATGATGTTGAGATCGGTTGAGCCACCGCCTCCAGAATCAGATATGGCCCAGTAGTCAATGTGGTGCACGTTGCAGTGGTCAAATATGACTTCACAATCTGGGATCGCACATGTCGGGTATATCGATTCGAGTGCTCGTCTTTGGTGCACGGTCGCTAAGCGTTTTGATCGGCCGACATCGATCGGGACTGATCGCCCATCAATCTGTACCGCGTTGTAGGTTTGTTGGGACGCTCGTCGCTGGCTCGTGGTTGATTCACTGACGTCGCCCACACAACCCAGTTTTAAATCACGCTGGTGGCGTGGGCTCAGTCAATGTTCATCACCC
>SXGQ01159215.1_pt1 | contig 43509 bp, 67 predicted proteins | sample 3178371 | NCBI WGS metagenome assembly SXGQ01 (sample SAMN11356859, study PRJNA531348) | freshwater metagenome | isolation source: freshwater sample F1-20 | place: China: Fuxian Lake, Yuxi | collected 2017-12-25
ATCAACATAATCAGTATATTATATAGTTAATTAAGTTTAATTACTCTCTTTTGTTAATTAGAATTAAGTATAGGTAGAAAGAAAGAAGATATTTAAGTTTGTAAGAATGTTAATGAGCAAAGCGAATGAAAAAGAGAAGCGTGGGTGTTGTGCGTGGGGCATACAAAGCCTGCCAGTCGCTTATAGGACATATCCTGATGCCTTGTGCCTTGATTCCCACATAGGAGAAAAGGGGGTCTAGGCATTAAAAAAAGCCATAGAACACAGCTCTAGGCATTGAGAATATACAGAGCCTTCCGATAGTTAGGGTTGAGTGGATGGGTGTAGGATAGTGAAGTGAGGGTACAAATGATTTCGTTTACATAATTAACCTAAAAAAAAGTATGCTTGAAGTAACGGAAAGGGGAAAAGGTATAGAGGGACACAGAGCCTTCCAATCGCATTAGGAAAGAGGAAAGGGGTCAAATTTGGAAGATAATGACGAAGTAGGGGAAATGGTCGTGTGGGCTAGAAAGGGCTTAAAATTGAGGAAATAAAGGGGGGTCTGGGGGGAAAAAAAAGCCCCCGACTAGAAAGAAGGGGGGAATAAACCTTATCCTATTGATTTTCAATACATTTATAAATTTTGCCCCGAACCGCCCCCGAAAAAAATAAAAAGTTGAAAAAAAAAATAAAAAGTTGCAATTTTTTTTGGAAGTTTCATTTTAAGGTGTATCTTCACACTGTCAACAACGACAAAAACCATAAAAATTTCAAATCATGAAAACAGAAACTTCTTCTAGTCTCCCAGCCGATAGCGGTCTCATTATTGGATTTTCAGGAACTTATTATTGCTTGTGGTCATGGTGGAATGAAACTTTTTATTCCATGACTGGTAGCGGTAGTTATGTTGCAACTGGTTGTAATAGGAAGTACGGTTATATTAAACGCATTTCTACAGACCTTAACAAAGTCAAGCAACTATATCCTAATCTGCCAATAGATGAAAATTTGCGTGGAGCTAAATGGGAGATATATGACAAGAAAGATGTTCTCCCATATGATGTGTTCCCATACGGATTTAAAGGAGAAGGTTCAAAGATTATGGAGTGTAATGAGCCAAAGCACCTCTGGGCTTTATATTTGAAGGATTGGCATGGAACCGCAAGAAGTAAGGTATATGCACGCAGAAGATTGGTTGAGCTTGGATTGCTTGTTCCATACAAAACCTCAAGGAGTATAGAGGTAGAAAGAGGAAAAGCAGTTAATGATACTTGGGTTCCTTATTTTGAAACTATTGTAATTCGTAGCAGCTACTCCTCACCAAGTTATGTAGCCAAGTTAGAGGCTGCAAAATCTCTGGTTAGAGGTCATTTTTATAATGAGGGCGATAAGGTTGTTTTAAAGGTCAAAAAGATTGGTTCATTTAGCTTTGATACCAAATTCGGTACTTGCTTTGTTGTAGAATATAAGGATGCTGAAAATCGGGTATTCAAGTATAAGGGTAGCACACCTCCTTACTTTGAACAGCATGATGACTTTACAACCATTAAGGCTACTATTAAGCACGGTGAGTATAAAGGTCAAAACGAATCATTGATTCAAAGAATTTCTATTATTAACTAAACCATAAAAATAACAAACCATGAAAAAAGCAATCTTAATTAACGTTGAAGCCCAGACTGTTACAGAAACTACTATCGGGCACTATTCTGACATCTACAAGGCTATTGGAAACCGCTGTAGCACCTTTGAGTGCCCCGTAGAGCTAGAAAATGGGGACACGGTGTATGTTGATGAGTGCGGGCTTTATCACGACCCTAAAGGCTGTTTCATTATGAATGGCTGGGGCTATCCTCTGGTTGGTAACGCTATCATTCTAGGGGCTGACGAAGAAGGTGATTCTGCTGACTGTACAAGCACCGTTGAGGAGCTTATAGGGCAAGTCAAGTTCTATGGAGAGGACGTAGCAAAAGCGTGGGCAGAAAGGGTTCTGTCTACCCCACCCCAAATAATAACTTATTAATTTATTTGTATTATTAATTAGTTTTAATTAGTTTACACCTTAATTCAAAACCATAAAAATTTAAAATCATGAAAACGCAATTAGTACAAAAAGCAGTTGACTTGTTTATTGAGACTTTACCTCTTGACACTATGAGTCCTGAACATCCTTTGTTTGAACAGCTGTATGATAAAGAGTGTATGATATTTACTCTGTTCGGTCAAATGAGTGAGGAAGAACATGAAGAGTATCGCCAGCAAGTAGCTCCTTATAAAACCGCTTCAGTATGAAAATAGAAATTACTACCACCCAAATTTCAGCAGCCTTTGAGGGTGCTATCATTAAAGATAGGGGCGTAAGGGTTGCTACATTTATCTGGTGCTTAAACTAAAATCATAAAAATAAAAACCATGAAAACCGTATTCACAGAGTCAGAACTGAAGGAGTTCGTTAGAAAAAAGATTGCTGAAATTGAGGGTAGCAATATCCTTCTAGCTGCCAGAAAGGACGATTATGAATTAAACCTTACAGAAGAAGAGAAAGGCGATATTATGAAGATTGTATCCAAAGCAGCCGATAAGTTTTTAAACTTGGGGCATGAGGCTGGGTACATTCAAGGTCAGCTAGCCTTCCTAAAAGAATTCAATAATTTAATTGAGAAATAATTAATTTTAATTACCTTACACCCAAAACAAAAAAACCATCAAAATGAAAAACCAGTATCAAAAAGAGAGCCTCTCTCCAATCACAGCCACAATCGGGCTAACTATCATTATCATTTTAGGATTGCTTGCAGATTCTATTAGTAATTTATTTTAATTAACAGCTATGAAGCTACTCCAATGTACTTATTCTGACGAACTAGGTAATATCTGGGAAATTGAAAAGATTTACCTGACCAACAAAAGAGGAACTCAAATCCCTTATTGGAACGCAGAGTGTCAGAACTTCAATTGGGGTACTCACGGCAAAACAAAAAAAGAAATCATGAAAAACATTAAAGAGCACCTTGAAATGAGGAAAAAAACCCCTGAAAAGATATGCTGCCTTTGTGGGGAGAAGTTTGACGGCTATGGTAACAATCCAGCCCCTCTAGGCGATAATAGCGAAAGCAGTAGGTGTTGCGACCTCTGTAATGACGAAAAGGTAATACCAGCAAGAATCAGTCAATTATTTCAAAATCATAAAAATTAAAACCAATGGCACATCAATTAAACTTTGACAAAATCACGGGCAGATGGTCTTTTGCCTCAAACCAAGAAAAAGCATGGCATGGTCTAGGACAAATCGTAGACAAGGCTATGACAGCGGAAGAGGCTATTAAGAACGCAAACCTTGATTATGAGGTCAGTAAGGCTCCAATTGCCTACACCACCTCAAACAGCGTAACAAACGAAATAGACTCAATTTACGCCACTTACAGAGTGGATAATAACGATTATCTGGGTTTAGTACGTTCTAGATATGAAATCGTCCAGAATAGAGAAGCTTTCTCATTCTTTGACTCAATTATTCACGAAGGAGAGGCAATCTTTGAAACGGCTGGAGTTTTGGGTAATGGCGAAAGAATCTTCCTATTAGCCAAGTTACCTGAAGACTTTTTAATCGGGGGAGAAAAGATTGAGAAGTATATCCTACTTACAAACAGCCATGACGGTTCTAGTTCAGTGGTTGCTGGTATGACCAACGTCCGTGTAGTATGCAATAACACGCTTCAGGCTGCCCTTCGTGGACTTGAAAACAGAGTTTCAATAAAACATACTAATGGGGTTCAAAATAGGCTTGCAGAGGCTCACAAGGTTATGGGCATAGCTTCCAAGTATAACCAGCAAGTAGAGGAAATCTTTAACCGTATGACTGACGTTAAAATGACTGAAGGGGAGTATCGGGACTATTTCTTTAAAATACTTGCCCCAGAGTTCAAGCCTACCACAACCAAACAACAAGCAGAAGTAAGCACCTACCTTAAAAATGTGGTTGAAGCCACAACCCAGTTTGCCCTAACGCATCCCACTCAAACGACTGATGCTGCAAACGGCACACTTTGGGGAGCCTACAATGCAATCTCTGGCTATTACAATTACATTAAATCTTATGATAGTCAAGAAAAAAAGTTTGCTAGTCAGTTCTTTGGTACCGCCAGCAATAAAATGGTTAAATCATTTAACGAAGCATTAATTATTTTAAATTAAGGGAAGGGGTTAACACCCCTCCTTTTTTTCATAAAATTCAAATCAAAAACATGAAACAATTATTAATTGCATTTGCACTTCTGACTAGCACAATCATTTCTGGTCAGTCATTTGACGGAGTTCCTATTTCTGGGGATGTTAGTACAGCAGTAGCTAAATTCAAAGCTAAAGGTTACACACTTGAAAAAACTTTTGAACAAGGTGTGAAAATGAAAGGACGAATTGCTAGCCGTGATATTGAACTATGGATATTTCTGACTCCGAAAACGAAGAAAATATTCAAAATGATTGCTTACCTATCCATAGAAACAAGCTGGACTTCGCTTCGTCAATCATACATTGATTTGTTATATACTCTTAAAAATAAATATGGAGACCCAGATGACGATGAGGCTAAATTCATTACTCCTTATTATTTGGGGGATGGATATGAACTTCAGGCTGTAGAGTTAGAAAAGATTGATTATCACGCTTATTGGTTCCGTAGAGATAACCTTACGGTAGGTCTAGAGATATCAAAATATAAGCAAGTAAAGCTCATTTATGAGAATAATTTAATGATGTCTGTGAAAGACAAAGAGCAATTAGAGATAGAGAATAACTCATTTTAAAACTGTTTAAAGTGACAAAATCAGAATTCAATTCAATGAGCCTACTTGAAATTGAAAACGAAACCTTGAGAGATAGGCTAAAACTAAAAGATAAAGAAATTGAAGTCCTGAAAATGACGGTAGAATCATTAGTTCAAATCATAAAAAAATCAGATGAAAACGACAGAGAAACCTTACACACGGAGTAAACTTGGAGAAATATTAAATGAAAGGGGATTGACTTTAAGGGAATTTGCTGCTATGGTTTATGATAAAACGGGATATTTTATTGCAATTACCAATTTATCAAACTATTGCACTGGCTATCGTAAGATAAGAACTATAGAGATGGCTAGTCGTTTAGCTAAAACACTTGACGTACCAATTTCTGACATACTATGAGTCAAACTATATCAAAAACCATAGAGTTTCTTAACGCTGTAACGGGGAATGACTATTCTGATAAATTCCCAGCCACCGCTAATGCCTTGACCCAGCTTATCAAAATGGGCTACGGACTAGCTGATTTTAAAAAGGTTATTGATAAAAAGTGGCAAGACTGGAAAGGTACCAAGTATCAGAATTACGTTAGACCTTCAACCCTATTTGGTAAAAACTTTGAAAACTATCTAAATGAGCAACGAACTCCAAAAAACTCAATTGAACAACTCAAGAGCAGTGTCAGTAAAGCAAAACAAGCTAATTGGAGACTGGATTCAAAACGAGGTTGAGTTTGAGGTAGCTAAAACCTTTGACGGTAAAAGGATTGGCGATTATACCAAAGATGACATGACCAAACTAGTAGAGCTTATGGCTCACTGGCGTGTATTGCTAGGGGTTACTACTGATTCAACCGAAATTGAGTTAGTTGTTATCTGCCAGTTCGTTTATGACAATTTTAAAAAATACTCACTAGCTGATATACGGCTTGCCATGAATTGGGCTATAGCTGGTAGGATTGATGTTGGATTCGTTAGTCAGAAGAGTCTTTCTAGTTTCTATGTTAGCAAGGTTCTCAACGCCTATGACGATAGGAAAAGAGATATTGTTAACGAGTTTATGGAAAGACGGGATAGGCACCTTCGTAGGCTAGAAATAGATAAAAAGTCAGAGCCTTCAGGAGAAGAAAAAGCCAAACTATTTAAGGAAATGATTATGGGGCTGTATAATTCCCACCAGAACAATCAGCCATTCTATGACTTTAACGACTTTGTTTACAACTGGTTAAAGAGCACTGGTCAGGTTCAAGCAACTCAAGAAGAGATTAACGCAGCCGTGTTTTATGGTCAGGAAAAGTATAGGGAAGAACGTAGACAGCAAAATGCAGCCAATATACTTCGGCAGATATCAAATATGGATGTTGGGGATAGCAAAGAGGAAAAACAAAAAAAGTATGCAAGGGAGTATATAATTAAAAAATACTTTGACAAGTATACTATTGGTGAAATAATCAGTAAAATCAAACCCAGTCAGTTTTAAAGTTAAAAACAAATAATATGGAGTCTAATAAACCAACACCTGATGAAATATTACATACCTCTAAAGAATATGCTAAAACACATAAGCACGATACTGATACTGAACGGATGTGTTGCGAGGCAGACTTTAGGGCTGGAGTAGCTTGGGCTTTAAGAACACATGATACCACACAATCAAATTTTTTACAACGCCCTAAAAAGCAAGAAATTATAATAAGCATTACCGAAATGTTCTGCGAAGATTGCAAAACTGGTACATATAAAACCAAATTAAGTAATAATGATAAACTTCACTTCCTACACAAATGCGACAATTGCGGTAGTTTAAAATACTTTAACTGTCACTACCCATACATTATTAAAACAGAAATCCAATTATAATGATAGTACAAACCATTCATGAAATCCTAAACCCGTTTGACGTAGAAACTCCTCTAGGTTACGGGGTAGCACTTTTTATGATATCAGGCTCCATACACTCAAACCCCCAGTTCGTTGTCCGATTATATAACTCTGGAATTGTAAGAACCGTAGACCAGAACGATATTAAGATTTACGGTAACCCAACAACTGGAGAGAAGCTAACACCAGAAGGTAATTAAAATAAAAATTAAACAAATGAAACCTTTTATTTATGACATGAATTATGTTAGAGAGCAAGAATCTAAAAATTTATTTAATGTTGTTTCTTTATTTGCGGGTGGAGGCGGTTCTTCTACGGGTTATCGTTTAGCGGGAGGTAAAGTTTTGGCAATTAATGAGTTTGTAGAATCGGCACAAGAAACTTACCATGAAAATTATCCTGATACATATATTTTCAAAGAAGATATAAGACGACTGACGGGGAAAATGATTTTAGAAAAAATAAAAATAAAAAAAGGTGATTTAGACGTTTTAGATGGTTCTCCGCCTTGTTCAAGTTTTTCAATTGCGGGGGCAAAAGAAAAATTATGGGGGCAAGTAAAAAAATATTCAGATACAGAGCAAAGGACAGATGATTTATTTTTTGAATTTGCAAGAATATTGAAAGAGGTACAACCAAAAGTTTTTATTTGTGAAAATGTTGCGGGGTTAGTTTCGGGTGTATCTGCCGATTTATTAGGTTCTCAACAATATAATCTATTTGGTGGTGAAGAAAACACTATATTTCATTCGTTGGTGAACTGCGGGTATACGGTAAGATTTAAAGTTATCAATGCAAAACACTATGGAGTTCCACAAAATAGAGAGAGGACAATATTTATTGGAGTTAGGAATGACATAAAAATAAATATTACATACCCTCCAAAGTTATCAGAATTAGTCACCATAGGAGAATCACTTGAAAATGTAGAATGTATTGAAATGAATAGAAAAGCATTTGGTGAATTATCACCACGAAAAGTTGAAAAAAATAATGTTTGCTTTACAATAACTGCTGATGGATTAGGTGCTACAAGAAGATACAAGGTTATTAGGAGTGATAATACTATTGATAGGTTAACAATTTCAGAACTAAAAATATTAAGTTCATTTCCAACTGATTATAAGTTAACGGGGTCATATAAAAAACAATGGGAACGAATAGGTAGGGCAGTTCCACCATTAATGATGAAAGCAATCGCAGAGCATGTGTATAATACAATTTTAAAAAATATTAATTAAAATAAATTATATGTTGACGAAAGCACAGCAACTTGGAATTAAGGACTTCCCGTATAAAGAATACGATAAAAAGGGAAAAGTTACTTATTACGAAAATGCTCAAGGGTATTGGTGGAGAGCAGAATACCATGCTAACGGCTTTGAAACCTTTATTGAGTTTTCAGATGGCTTATTCATGAAAAGGGAATTTGACAAAAAGGGAAGGCAGACTTATCTAGAAACTGCTACTGGAGTGCATGTAGACGAGAGAAATAAAGTAATTAAAAAAGGTAGACCTAAAAAAACTAAATGATATGAGCTTAGCCAAGAAAAAAGCAGAACTAAATAGGCTTCAACGTTTAGTTAGTTGCTGGAAATTAGCACGAACGGTTCATATTGCATTATCTGTGCAAAAGTTTTGTAGTCAACAATTTAAAGATTTCCCAGAAGCAGAAAAAAAATTGGAAATTGATAGGTTTTTTGAAAATCACCAGAAAGTAGAAAATGCTTTATTAGAAGCTCAAGAAAAATTAAAATATTATGCAGTCTAAACAAGAACTAGAAGATTGGTACTCCGAGCCAGATAGGTGGGGGTATTTCCAAAATCACTTTGATGGTATTCGCTTAAAACAAATGCTCAAACTATTAAACTGGGGTAAAAAAAGATATACCAGAGCCATAGATATAGGGTGCGGAGAAGGGTTCATTACCAAACATCTTCCCGCTGACGAAATACACGGTTTAGACCTTGCGGATAATGCCTTAAAACGCCTCCCCCCCTCTGTCAAAGCTGTTAACGCCCCGATTGGCAAATATGACCTAGTGATAAGTACGGGAACGCTTTACAAACAGTACGACCACGAAGCCATATACAAATTAATCATGGAATGTGCTTCTGAATTTATTCTGGTTGGAGGTATTGAGGATTGGCTAATAGATTATAATTTCAAGTCAAAAGTGCAAATGACCACTTTCCCATATCGTGAATACACTCAAAAATTAACCCTATATCATGTGGAGGCTAGCTCATAACATAGGTACCGAAAAGCATTCAAACTATGACACCATAGAGCAAATTCAGGCTTGTAATGAGCCTATTGGGTTTGACGGTATCTACAGAAACGTTTATGAAAATAAAGAACTACTAAAAGACAAATCGGGCATATTCTTCGTCATGGGCAACTACATGGGTAAGGATAACACCTTTGACCTAGCCTACGTTCCAAAACTTGAAAAGTATTGTAATTGGGAAGAGATTTATGAAATGCTAGATTTTCTGCCAAACTTTAAACTTGGCTGGCACACTTGGTCGCACCCAGACCTTACAACTTTACCTAAAGAGCAAATAATCAAAGAAATAACCCCACCGTTCCCGATGGAGTATTTCGCCTATCCATACGGGAGATATAATGACCTAGTGGTGAATTGCGTAATAGAAGCTGGTTTTAAAAGTGCTTATAGCGTAACGCAAGGAAGTACAAACGTTAACGACCCCAACTATCAATACAAGATTTATAGAGAATATATTAATTAAAATAAATTAACATGGATTACGGAATTGTAATATCAAGCTATAAGTATGGACACTTGGCTGCTCATGCCGTAGAAAGCGTTTTAGCCCAAAACGTTCCGTTTGATAAAATATGGTTCGTAGACGATGGGGTTGGCGATTGTGAACATATCAAGTCAATTTATGGGGACAGACTCAACTTCATAAAAAACGAAAGCAATCTTGGTATAGTTGACAATTTCAATAAAATGCTCAATTTGGTTGATACAGACTACGTTATGTTTTTAGGAGCAGATAACTGGCTACGTTCCGATACCCTTTACTTCTTAAAATCAACCTTTGAAAAAGAGTCATTTATAGTTGCAGATGGCGTAACCTTCAAACGAGATGAGTCAGACGTGCACATAGTAACTTATGATATTATAGTTACGGGAGAGCTAAAAGAAGAAATACACCAGTTTTATAGCAGTTTTATGGCGGGGCTGAACGGGGACTTTTACTGGAATCGGGCTGGCGGGCATCACGGCTCAATGATGTATAGCGTTAGTCTAGCCAAAGAAGTTGGGGGTTATGCCCATAACAATACAAGTAATAGAACGGACGAAGACATGAACCTTTGGAACAAAATGCTAAATGCTAGAGCTATAGTAAGACATATTCCCGAAGCCCTTTTATATTACAGAAGACATAAAGAGAACTTCAATAAATACTAAAACCCAAGCTCATGAAATTCTTAAAAGAGGTTATTGTGGTCATTTTGCTTCTAATTGCTTTGCTACCAGCAATCCTTTCTCTTTATATCACTCTAAAGCTTTTTTCTTCATTTTCGCCTTTTCTTTCGCAAATCAAAGACGAACTGTACGTCATACACTACACGAAACAAAAGCTTTCTGAATATCAGGAAAACCTTTTAAAGAAAGTAATTGAGGTCTCTTTTCACGTTTCTATGATATTCTGGATATGCCTAGTCGTATATTTGACCCATTAATCAAATTAAATTAACACGTGAATGAACTTCTGCATTCTAATTCCTACCATAAATAGGAAAGACCTACTTATTGAAGCCCTAGACTTCTACACCACCCACATGCCAAATACGGAGATATTTGTCTGGGATAATGGCAAGCAGCAAATACCCCCATACCGCAGAACAACGGTTTTTGAAGCTGAATATAACTACGGGGTGGCAGCCTCTTGGAATGCCTTAATTGATAAAGCTGCCGAAAAGGACTTTGAGAACTTTCTAATTTTAAATGACGATATAGTTTTAAGGTGCGGGGAAGGAATAGTAAATCAGATTATTACAAAGGGTCAGGATAGTAAAGCCTTTCACAGATGTAGACCATTTTACAACTGGTCAGCCTTTCTTTTACGAAAATCTACCTTTGACTTGGTGGGGCGGTTTGATGAGAACTTTAAACGTTGCTACTTTGAAGATAATGACTATCAGTACCGCATGAGGCTGGCGGGAACACCAATTATGTATGAAGACCAGCTAAACCCAGAAATCTACAGAAATTCCCAGTCCATATTAAAAGACCCTATTTTAAGCAACTACATAGATAATCGTGATTACTTTGTAAAGAAATGGGGCGGTATGCCAGATAGCGAAACCTTTAAAACCCCATTCAACGAATGAAAAAAGCCTTTTTGTGGTTTGTCTTCCTATTTCATACCCTTGCCGTCAGCACCTACATTGGAATGTCCCTTTTGGGCTACTTAAAAACAGAAAGGTTGATTTTGATATTATTATCAATTAGTGGTATCTTGACAACGCTAACTTTTGCAGAATACGTCCTCAAAGACGATTTTCAGCATCGTAGCCGTAAAAGATATTAAAATGAATACCAAGCAACAGATAGGAACCGTAACCATAGCTTTCCTAGCAGTTTTATTCGCCCTTTTCATGATTGGGAAAAATACCAAGCTACATTCCAAAATTTCTGTCCTTGAAGGGCAGAGGCAACACATGGAAGAAAAAATAAAAGAGCTGGCGGAAGAAAGACTGGAAATACTGGACAGCATCTCAACCGTGCAAATCCAAGTTGAAAAGCTTCTGGAAGAAGATATGAGATTAAAACAGAAGAATGAAAAGATAGAAGCACAAATGAAAACTCTTAAATCAAAATATGAAAAGGCTAATACTCACAGCGTTAACTACAATACTGATAGCATCAGAAGGTATTTCACAGACTTCAACTGATACTACTTGCTTGCCTAACACCCAGCTTAAAAAGGTAATAAACCGAATAGAGGCTTGCAAGGTAATTGAAGAGGAGCTTACCCTTTCTAAAGAGCAACTAAACCTTGCTCAAGGGCGAATCAATCTAAAAGATACAACGATAGCAAAACTTCAGCTTCAGGGAGATAATTATGAAAGATTAATTGATAACTATAAAAAGACCGAAACATCTTATAGGTCTGTAGTTGATAATCAACAAAAACAAATAAATTTACAGAATAAATTAATCCGAAGAAAAGGCTTTAGCAAGTGGATTGTTGGAGCTCTTGGAATCGGTATCGGTTATTTTATAGCTAAATAAAATGGAAAAAGAAACTATCTCAAAAAACGATAGCCCTATGGGGTTTGACGTTCAAACAGTGCGTTTGTTAGATGTATTTTTTATAGCCCCTTTCCTTATTTATGTAGGTAGCAATAAATCATTATCTACACCCGTCAGAGCAACGCTTTGGGGCATCGGACTTGCCACCATTTTTTACAACGGACATCACTACTTAAAAAATAAAAAATGACAAAGTATACTCTAAATAAAGGTCAGCAAGGAGAGAAAGTATTATTGATTAACGGAATCCAGAGCTTCTGCCCCTTCGTAGACCCAATACCCATGCAAGGTCAAATGGGACAGATTCAGCTTATGAGACTCCCTTGTACTTCTGCTTGCCCACATGCTGTCGTTAATGAAGAAGAATATTGTATTTCTTGCACTGGTAAATTAACGGTATTTGAATTAGAAGAAGAAGAATCTCCTAAGTCCGATATATTAACTATAGCTGAATGAAAATAGAAATAACGTTAAATAGTAATAAATACGTTATTGAGAGGGAATCATTTGATGTAGAAATAGCATTTGATGACTTTTTAAATCTGCTATTTATTGCTGGTGTAGATATACAAGAATTAGAAAAAATAACAACAATAACTCCAGACAAAGCAAAAAAAAACCATAAAAAAGATGAGTCAAAAAACTTACAGAATACTTGCAACCTTTGATTACAACGCCCCCACTGGATTTGCAACCGTTTCAAAAAACCTAGTAAAAAATTGGAAGAAAATATTTGGCAACTCACTAAAGCTAGATATTGTAGCCGTTAATTATTTTGGAGAAGATTACACGGAAGGGGAAAATATTAGGGTTATTTCAGCAAAAAAAAAGGACGTGGCTAAAGACGATTGGGGTCGCTATGTTTTTATGCGTAGCCTAAAAGACATTGACTATGACCTTATATTCTGTCTAGCTGACTTGGGAACAGTCGTTCCAATGATTCCCCATCTTAAAGAGATTAAAGAGGAAAAGAAGGCTGCCAACCGTAAGCAGTTTAAAAGCATACTTTACTTCCCAGTAGACTTTGCCCTGACCCCTAATCTTGGAGTCGGTATAGAATTCTTTGATTCTCTAGCCACTTACACCGAATATGGTCGTTTTCATGCCTTGAGGATTAACCCAGCCGTAAAAGGTAAAATAAAGGTTGTACCGCACGGCAATAATATGGAAAACTTCTACCCTCTGCCAGCGGAAGAAGCACAAGCCTTTAGAAAAGAATACTTTGGAGAGAACGCTGACAAGTTTATAATTGGCTCCGTTAACAGAAATCAGTCAAGAAAAGATATTCCAACAACAATCTTTGGGTTTCTAGAATACTGGGAAAACCACAACAAAGACAGCTTTCTTTATCTCCACATGAATCCTAAAGACCCGATGGGCTGGCATTTAAGAACAATACTTGCCCAAACGCCTCTTCGTGAAGGAAAAGACTTTATGTTTCCCCCACAAGACGATTACAACAAAGGGGCTGACCTTGTAAAACTCAATAAGATATACAATTCTTTTGATTGCTTTTTAAGCACTGCAACGGGCGGGGGCTGGGAGCTTACCGTTACAGAAGCTATGAGTGCCAAGAAACCCGTTATTATCCCAAAACATACCAGTTTGGAGCACTTGGGCGGGGAGAAGGGCGAAAGGGCTTATTTTCTAGAAACGTTATACCCAATAGTGGCTATGGTGGACAATATAATTCGCTTTCAATGTGACCTTTATGAGATTTCAGATACCCTTGACCAAGTTTATAAGGACAAGAAAAGCCATGCCCTAGACCAGACCTTGAAAATAGAAAAGGCTTATAAGTTTGTAGAATCCCTTAATTGGACTGACATATCCAAGTCTTTTGCTGAAGATATCAAAAGATTAGGGTAAATAAAAAACCTATCAATCTCCCGAAAGATAGGTTCTTTAGGTCAAAATAACCCTCCTCCACAGAGAGGAAATTACTTTGAATACGCTTTGTACACTAGGTAATAAATACCAACTAGAGCAAGTGTATTGTGTACATTTACTCCACCCAGCCATTTATCACTCTTAATGTTGAAGAAATCTCCCATTTTGAGTAGATTGAATTGTTAGGAAATATTGTTGACGATTTCAAAGATAATGTATATTTTTAAACCAAAATTTTATTATTTTGAAAAGAAGGGGTAGAAAGTCAGCTGCTCAAACACCAGCCCCCGCTAAAGAGAGGGTTTATGGTTCTAAAAAAAACCCAGCGGGTAGTGCTGCAAGCAAATCTTCAGCAGCAAAAATTAAGCTTTCAAGTTCAATAGCTCAAACACTAAAGGACAAGGCTGCTAAATACAACAAGACTCACAAAAAAAATGTTTCTACTTCCACGCTAGCAGCTGTCATGCGTAGGGGTATGGGAGCATACTCAAAATCATTTAGACCAACAATTACTGGCGGAGCACCCAACTCAAGACAAGCGTGGGGTTTTGCCCGTGTAAATAAATTCTTAAAAAAGAAATCTGGAGAGTCAGTGAAAAAAGCATATATCCAAGATGATGATTTATTGGAAGAAGGTGGTAGCTTATCTTCTGGAAGGATGCTTCCTGATTTAACATCAGAAGAGCTTTCATTTATAAAAAAATGGATTAATAGCAAAACTACCTCATCAGGTCTTTTGAGAAAATTTATGGATAAAGAGGATATAAAAATTGCTAATTCTCTTGTGAAAAAAGGGTATATGGATAAGGGTAAGTCCGATGATGCCCAAGCTTCAGTTGTTTATAATTTAGATTTATCCTCTTCAGAAATTGAAAAAATTGAGAATTTGGAAGAAGGTGGTGACCTACCCGTAGGTAGACTTGCCAAAGGGATGACTTTAGAGGATATTGCCAAGCACCATAATCTAAAAGTATCACAACTTCAAAAGCAACTTGAATTAGGTATTAAAACAGAAATGGAGCATACCTATGACAAAAAGATTGCTGAAGCCATAGCAAAAGACCACATTTTTGAGAGCCCCACCTATTATTCCGATTTAGTGCAAATGGAAATGCAGACCGAAGCACGCAAACTGGAGGACTATTATGAAAAAGGCGGGCACACTGGAGGAAGCTGTAAAGCCGTTGATGAGAAAGGCGAACCACTTACGGACAGAAAAAGTCTAGATGAGATGACTCAATGCCTTGAAACGCTACCCCAGACAAAATCTCTAAACTTTGACCCCGAAGCAAACGACTATACGCCAGAACGGAAAAAACTACATAAAAAGATAATTTATGAGTTCAAAAAGGACTTAATCTGTGTAGAAAACTCCCAGCCTATTGCAATCCTTATGGGTGGTAGCCCAGCAAGCGGGAAATCTACTTTCTTAAAAAAGTATGCCCCCTATCTACTAAAAACTGAAATACTAAAAATTGATGCGGATGAGATAAGGGCAAAGCTTCCCGAATATCAGGGGTTTAATGCTACCCAGACCCATTTGGAAACAAAAGATATCGTTAACACCCTTTTAAGTGACAGAAACATAGGTATTCCTTGCCTATTTGATGTTATTTATGACGGGACTATGAATAGTACCAAATCTTACATTCCCCTCATTAATCTTCTTAAATCTCTAGGTTACAAGGTATTTATCGTTTACATAGACAAAGTTCCAAAAGACGTAGTAATCAAAAGGTCTATTGAAAGATATAAGCGTAGTGGTCGTTTCGTTCCCCTATCTGTAATTGATGACTTTTTTGAAAAAGGAACCACAGCCCTTGAGCAACTTAAAGGGGCAGTAGACGGTTACATGGTTGTAGACGGTAGCGACACGGAATATCGGGTTATTGAAAGAGGCGGAATCAGACTCCCCAAAAACAGAAACTACTCAAAAATAGGAGAGCCAATTATGGTAAAAGAATCTGAAATAGTTAGGGAGCTAAAAAGAGGTGGTGAAATAGACCCCGATGACCAAAAGATAAAAAACCAAGTTACGCATAAGTCAGGGGCTGCTGGTGGGCTTCTGGTGGGGAAAAGACACTCCGAAGGGGGAATCAAGGCTATCAACAAGTCTACTGGTCAACCCCTTGAAATGGAAGGCGGTGAAGTGGTTATTACCCGTGATGCGGTTTCAGACCCCACTCTTGTAGAGTTTGAGGGCAAGAAAATGACCAAGCGACAAGTTTTAAGTGCAATTAATGAAAGCGGTGGTGGAGTTTCCTTTGCAGAAGGCGGGGATATTCCTGATAAGTGCTCTTGCTCTGGTAAGCAGTATAATTATGGTGGTAAGGTTACAAAGGACGTAGATATTGTAAATGATATAATGTCCTCACACAGAAAGTTTTTTGGCATTACTGACCGTGAGCTATCCCCTAGTGAAGCCGTAAAAAAGATATTCAAACCCTTCCACATGAAAATGGAAGAAGGCGGAGAAGTGGGTGGTCAAGAAGGAATGATATCTATTGTAAGTAAGAAAGTGCTATCGTATAAGGCTTTTGTTGACCTAAATAAAGAGTTAAGTCAGGTTGCTATGAAAAGAGCATATAAGGACTTTTTGAAATCAAAATTTGATGTGGACTTCAATGCTCTTCCTCAATCAATTCAAGTTGCTCTTTTACTTGGAAATCAAAAATTAGTAGATAATTTCTTAAATAGTTAAGATGCCAGCCCCAAAGTTTTTTAAAGATTTAGTTTTATACAATATAAATGGTAGAAATATCAATATCCCAACATTTGTGAATGTAAAAGGGGGTCATTATAAATATACTCTAAAACTGAATGAATTAAGTCAATTAGTAGGCTTTAATGCTATTGATTTTAATACACTAGAACGTGCTTTAGTTCAAAAAGTCAACCAACCAAAATTGGGATTCATTTTGTTTTTTAACCTTGAGGGGCATAGTAATCGTGTAGAATTACAAATTACTTTAAAGCATGGAGTAAAATTAACGGACGATAATAAGGTTACAGCACCACAGACTAATCAAGGGGCTTTAATGAGTATGATAGAAACAATTGTTCAAGATATACAAAGAGATAAATTAAAATCCCAATTAGGTCAGCCTACACCCGCACCACAGCAGACCGCTGCAAAATGGAAAGTAGGGGATATTGTATTTCATAAAAATCAAATACTTGATATTACCGAATTAGCTGAAATTGTAAAAGTAGATTCAAATGAATATACATATAAAACAAATGAATATGATACTAAATACAGAAAGGTTGTAAGCATAGAATATAAAGAGTCTGTTAATACATTTGATAAAAATTCGTCTGAAATAACATTTGATTTAAATGACAGATTTTCTGTAAACACTGAAAATGGGTACGAAACCGTTATTGTAAATTCCGTTCAAGGTAATATAGTTAAACTAGTATATAAGAGGGGTAATAAAGTTTATGCTTACGGACACTATCAATTGGTTATAAAGGATTTGTTTAAAGACGCATCAGTTAAATGGCTAAACACTAAAAAGGTAAAAAATTTGCCTTCAACTCCATCAGCACCACAAGCAGACACGCAACAAAATTTAGCAGATAAATTCAAAAACGTTGATTATGTGTACTCTAAAGTTGATGGAAAAATAAAGAAGGTAAAAATTATAGGAAGTAATGAAGCTGAAGTCTCATATATAATGTCATCATTAAGAATTGAAGAAAAATTTAATATTAGCCTTAATGATTTGGATGACCAGTATGAGAAGTTATCACTAGAGGATGACGATAGATTTGTATATCCATTAATTGGGTCTCCTATTACTGGAGATGTAAAACGACCTTCATTTGAAGTTGTTTTTTCCGAAACAACAGAAGGTATATACCAATTAAGAAGGGTTGACGATGGAAAGCTTTATGCAATAGAAACTAATAAAAAACAAATAGGTAACGATTTATATACAAGTGGAGCAAAAAAAGTATTAACTAATAGAGCTAAAGAAAACACTCCTCAAGCCTTTGAAGAAGATGAAATTCAAACGCTAAATAAAGACATTTCTCAATTAATGTTTTTCAAGAGCATTTTAAGTCCTATTGATTTTGAAAAGAAAATAGAGATATCTCAAGAAATAAGTAAAAAGCAAAAAAGAGTTAATGACCTTAACTTCTACATGCTTGAAAAAAGATTTAAAAGCGATAATATTTTTGAAGACCTATTTGAACAGTCATTTACTCCGATAAATAATGTTTACACGGGGGTTTATACACCAAATCCTGAAGAAACGGACTTCTTTACCCCAAATGGTAAAAAATCTGAATTAAGTGATGCCTTAAATGTTATGATTCGCACTCCCCAGTTTAAGGCTTGGTTTGGGGATTGGGAGCTTGCATATCTGTATAAGGATACCGATGCAATAGAGATAGAATGTTCAAAGGTATTGACTGAAAATTTTGAGCCGTTGGTGGTTTGGCATGGAACGGGTCAGGAGTTTTCTTATTTTAAATTTGATACGTTCCCCGCTGCTTACTTTGCCGTTAGAAGGGAGTATTCTCAATTCTTTGCCGACTTGCACGGGGGTGGAGAGGGGTTTGTAATACCTTTTTTCCTAAACATAAGGAACCCGCTTGACCTGACTCATTTTAAAACTAATGATGTTTCTGTAAAGGACTTTTTTGATTATATATTCTTACAGACGGGATTGGACATGGACGATTTAGAGGTGAATCCAATTTTTATGGATAGTTCTCTAAAACCCTTACAGACATGGATATTTATTCGTAATAACCCAAATATGCTTAAAAAGATTGCCCAGCTAAACATATTTGACGGAATACACTTTTACGAAACAAACCCCAACATTAAGGATAAGTCTAGCCCAGCCTACGAAACAGAGGCTTATATAACATTTAATGCCAATCAAAGTAAGATAGCAGACCCAAATAGAGGTATGATTCTTCTTGCTTCAATGAAATCGTTCATTTTGGAAAAAGGAGGAGCTATATGAAACTGAAAAGAGAAAATTTTAAAAAACAAGAGTTTGGCAGTTTGGTTACATACAGCTACGAATGTAATGGAATGACTTTTTTCCTTCAAGTAGACGGGTATGGAGACGGAAAACAAAAAACTATTTCTGTATTTAAGGGAAGCATAGATGCCAGAGAGGAGAACTTTACTACCACCGATTCTCTTGAAGCATGGAATAAGTTTGAGGAAATGCTAACGGTTTGTGAGTCAGAGCAAGGGTCAAGTGGTGGTGGTTTAAAAAACCCAAATCAAAATCCAAATGTTTTACCACTTATGGCTATCCAGCCAGCTGGGGGTGGTATGCTCAAGGTTAGCTTGTTTGTAATTATGGACAATAAGCAAATAAAGATATTTGATACGCAAGTAGCCAGTTCTACAATGCCTAGTCCTACCCCAAATGACGTTTTTTCTGCCAACTGGGAGTCTGAAGAGGTTCCTAGTATTATCAAATGTGAGGTGCTATTAAAAAAATTTGATAAAATAAAATTTGATGAGGAGCCAAACGCACCCGTATTCTTATTTATCCCTAAATCTATGGTAGAACAAGGTGGCGAGCAAGGGGGTAATACTGAAGCGGGAGAAGATGAGGGTCAAGAAGGAAAAGAGGGCAAAGAAGGCAAGGAAGGCAAAGAAGGCAAGGAAGGAAAAGAGGGCAAAGAAGGCAAGGAAGGCAAAGAAGGCAAGGAAGGAAAAGGGGAATTTGAAGCGGAAGAAGGACAAACTACTTCTGAATCAAAGGTTGGGGAAAATGAAGGTGAAAGTGGTTCTGGGCAAAGAAAACTCAATTTTTCATATTCTGAAATAATTAAAAAGCTATCCGATTCCACAGAAATACCCGTTTCAACTCTTGTTAATTCATTTCGTACACCAAGAATAATTGAATCATTTTTACTTGAAAATAATTTTCCAAAAATTAAACGTGATTTAGGGCTACCCGAAAACACTACTGCAACACAATTAAGTCAAACAATATTAAATTCAAAATAACATGGCAAATAAAATTGACCAGCTAAAAGCAATTATAAATGACCCAAAGTCAAGCCAAGACAATATAGCCAGAGCACAGCAACTGCTTGATGAGCAAATGCGTTTATCTAGTTCGGTGGCGGGCACAGAGGCTAGAGTAGAGGCTCAAATGGGTACGCTGGATGCAGAAGTACAAGCAATCATAAACAACCTAGAAAAGGCTTTAAAAGCTTCTGGAGGTAGTATAAATATCGCTGAAGTAAGAAGAATAGTGCTTGAGGAACTTGCCAAGCGAAAAATTAAAGAATCAGATTTAAGCCCTGACCTACTTGCTAAAATTGTATCTAGTAGACCCGTATCACTCACTTTGAGTAAAATTGGTCAAACCCCAATCAAGAAAAATGTAAAGGGTTCTTTCTTGCAAAGACCTATAGTCCAGCTTCTTTTAAGCGACCTATTGGCTAAAAATAATTCCTATTTATATGGTGGGGCTGGTACGGGTAAAACTTTCGTAGCAGAGGAAATAGCGGAGTTAATAGGTTGGGAAAAAATTACCCTTAACTGTAACCAATTTACCTCTCCCCTTGACATATTAGGGGGACAAACAATTGACGGTTATCAGGAAGGTAAGCTATCTATGGCGTGGTCAAACATAATTATTACTCCTGATGGTAAGGAAAAGAAAGTTGACGGGGTTGTATTAATCCTAGATGAGCTTCCTAAAATTGACCCGAATACTGCTGGTATTTTGAATGAGGCTCTGGCTAAAGTTAAAGATGTTAAATATGATGAAACTACTGGATTAGAGAAAAAACCAACAATAAGAAACGGTAAAAATAAAGTGCTAGAACTTGGTAATCTTTTTGTAATTGCTACGGGTAACGTACCTCTTAACACGATAGACCCCGATTATGAGGCAAACTTTAAGCAAGACCTTTCTCTTCAAGACCGATTCATTGGCTCTACTTACAGAGTATTCGTTGATTATGAATACGAATTCACTGATATCATGAAAGGGTATGCGTTTATTTGGATATTCCTAGTTAAAGTAAGACAAGCTATTGAAAAACTACGTGCAACTGGTCAAGCTTTTGTTTCATTACGATTAATGATTAATGCTAAAGCTACCTACTATGAGTACAGAAAATTGAAGCAAAATGCTGTTCAAGGCTCTACTGCCATAAATGCTAATACAGCCATATCTAATCCAAAGACTTTAATAGACACTATGGAGAACTTTTTTGGGCTATTCAAGCAAAGCACTAAAGACGCACTTATTGCTGAAGTTAATTTTGATGCTTTTAAAGCCATAGTTAAAGAGAAAGATAAAATGCCGTTTAATGCTGCTTCACCTGATTTTGATACCGCTTCAGAGAGGGCAGAAGGCAATAAAATTGTAGCAGATTATAAAGCAAGTCAAAAAGTTAATTAATGTCTTTTCAGAATAGATTTTCAAATATTCCCGTACTAGCGTGGGCGGTGGATGACTGGGAGCAGTTCTATGAATTGCTTGGTCAGTTTGATTTGAAATCATATTTAAAAAAATATAAGGAACGGTCATTTGATGACAACATAAGTTTACTTTTTGAAAAAGCACCCCTCAATCTCAATTTGGGAGGTCAGACTGAAAAAACCAAGTTGGTAACCACAGATAAGCCAATAGGTATTTTTGACTTTTCTTTAGCTTCCAGAGGTCTTTATAGGGTTCCTGAATATTTCTCCGAAAAACTATTTAGAGAATTTCCTGAAAAATTTAAAGAGTTTGATTTACCTAGTGGAGTGGTTCCCAATAATTTAGTTCAAGAAGAAGTAATTAATGATGAGAAAAAGTTCTTTTTTGAAGATTGTGACGGTAGGTTTGATTGCCAAGTTCAGCAAAAAGGTAAAGCTGCAATTGAAGAAGGGTTACCAGATGCTAAACTGAAGTTTGCGACAAGAAATAAAAAAGTATATCTGACCTATAATAGAAAACGTGGTAAGGTTAAATATGTTGAAATTTATTCACTCTTTTATTATACCAGTCTTTCTGGAGACGTTCAATATGCTATAAGACATATTCCAGCTATGATGGTAGCTGAATATTTAGAGTCTATTGGGGTTATGACGAGAATTTACATGACACGATTTGTTAGATTATCTCCATCTATTAGAAGAAATCTTGCTAATGAGTTTAATGGTATGTCACTTCCAATGGCTAGCTTAATACCTTCTTCTGCTCAAACTGGTCGTTATCTATTTATACAGCCTATAATTGCAAAAGAGTTTGGTCAGGAATTTGATAAAGAATTAGCATTTTTAATTTCATCTGTAAATCAAAGACAAGTTTATGAAACGTTAGCCATTGAAAGTCAAAAGAAAGAATTGAAATCTGGAACTTATGCTTATGGAAACCCAGATTTTGAGCAAAATGAATACTGGGAAGGAATTGAAAGATATAGAAACAAGTATCAAGAGTATGTAAAAAAAGGCATATTTAAGTCCAAAGAGGTTTTACCAGAGGCTATGCTTTTTTTCCATGATTATGCTATCAAAAAATATTTTGATTCATTCATGACCATTATTAAAGACTTCTACTTTGAAAAATTTCGTACAAGACTAGGTGATGCACAGCTATTAATACTTCCTGAAATAAATCCCTTTTTTAATTGGTGGATGAGAATTTCTGCTACTAATTTAAAAAATAAAATAAATATAATTAATTCCCTAAAGCTTCGTAAGGATTTAGCAGCTATTGATGTAGATATGCAAAAACTTATTGACGAAGTAAATTTGATAGTTAATAATGCAGCAGATTGGAATAATAGTTTTGGGCAAAATTTAAAATTTTATCTAGGTGATATTGCTAATGATATATTAAGAATGTATTCTGTTTATAATAATAGAAATCGTTACGCATTTAAAAACTATATTTTAAGTATTACAACTGAAATAACTACCTATGCGGAAGGGGTGTATTATGCAACGCCACAAGAAGATATTGACAAAAGAAATGACCTAGTTGAAACAGTAATCAACGAACTACAAAATTTTTAATATGACACCACAAATAACCACAAAACAGCTTTCTTCAACCAGACAACTTTTAAAAAATCTCAAAGATTTTACAGAAAAACGGTATGGTAACATTACAGAATTAATCATTATGACTAATCGTATGTTACCCAACACCATAATAATAAAATATGAAAAGACATTTACAACTGCTGGAAATCAGGATTATGAATTTAAAATAGCAACCATAGACCAAAGCGGGGATATTGCATTTATAGATGACAAGTTCAAGGACGTTTTTGAGAGAGCTGCTTTTTTAGCAGAGTGTAAGTTTTTGAATCTTGAAAAAGTAGACGAATACGGAAAAATTGATTAAAATGACAGAGCAACAAGAGAAAATACAAACTATACTAGACGATTTCATTTTAAAAAATGATGCTGAAATAGAAAGGGTTTCAGCTGAAAACCCCTTGTTGCTAAAGTCCGTTTTAGATGTAGTTGATATTTTATCAAAAAAATATGGTACTGGCAAAACAACTGAAGTTCAAAAGCAAGAGCCAGTAGAAGAAAAGTCAGAAGAAGTAACTAAAACAACAGACTCACTTCCTTTTAAGGAGGGCGATTATTTTTATCATATAGAAGATAAAAGGTCTGTTTACATGATATTTAAAATACTATCTAACAAATACGATAGTTCAATACTTGAAAAGGTCATAATACAACTCCCTGATGGTAGAACGGTTACTCAATATCCAATAGAAGATGTAATTAAATATTTTAATCAAGGTCATTGGTTATTGACTAGGGAGCCTCTACAAAAAGTAGCTGAACCTAAAGAAACCAAAGTTGAAAGTGTAACTGAAATCAAGCAAGAGCAAGAAGAACAGTTATCAGCTGAAGATATTAAAGCAGCTATTAAAATATTAAAATCTTTACCATTCATTGATGAAGATGACCAAAAAGAAATTGAACGGCTCAAACAGCAACTCAAAACTTTAAAAGGCAAAAAATCTTAATTTTATAAACAATTTCAAATTATTATGGCAACTGCATTAAAACTCCGTAGCGATATAAAAAAGCTTAAAAAGGCTTTAGATACTAAAGGTATCTCCGCTTCTATTAAGGATAAGCTCAAATCCCAGCTTGCAAAAGCAGAAAATGAGCTAGCAAGTATGAAAAAGGGTAAAAAGCCCACTGTAAGCTCTACTGGAGGGACAAAAACTGCCCTTACAAAGTTGCAGAGCCTGATAAAAAAGAAAAAGTTTGGAGTTTATCAAGGTCAAGGTGTAGACTTGAAAAAAGATGCAGACAGACCAGCATTACCAACGGGTAAGCGTAAATCTAAATCAGGAAATACCTACTACGAATACCGTGCTAACCGTATTGATGTGAAGCAACCGCCCAAGCGATTCCCTAAACTTGAAGACGGTGGAGAAGTTTCTAAAGAAGATTTTTTGAGCAAAAGTATTGTCTATGACAATGGTGGAGAGTCTTTAGACAGATATACTGTTTACACTCCTGATGGGTCGGTTTATGGTATGAGTGAAACTGGGGGTGGCTTTAATCAGTATTTAGGAGAAGCAGATGAAATACCACAAGGAAAACACTTGGGTAAAAAACTAAAATCTGTGCCAAAAGAAATTGAATCAGCCGTATTAAATAGAATGGAATTCGCTAAAGGTGGCTACATGTCTGGAGGTGGTAATGTTTCCAAAAGCTACGAAAAGATTGAGGGGACAGATTATGAGCTGAAAATTCAGGTATACTATGACAAGGGGGGTATGAATTACTTTACTTCAAGACCAGAGGCTAGGGGTTATTACTTATCCGTAAGCCCAGTCCAAGTAGAGAGAAGAGATAACGGTATTATGGTGGAAAGCTACGCAGCCTTCTCTGGAATTAAAGCATTAGTGTTACCCGTGCAACGACAAAGCCCTAAAGCTGAAAAGCAAGCCGAAGAGCTAGCACAAAAAATGATGCCAGAACTGAAGGAGCAAGTAACAAGCAATCTGAAAAGAAAGCTAGGTATGATGGCTGAAGGGGGAAGTATGGAAATGAGAGATGTGGTTACTGAAGAGCAACAAATGGCTAAAGGTGGTCAAATTGATGACCTATTAGCAAAGCAAACAGAGTTTTTAGCCCAGCTAACTGACATTAAACTTGGAGCTGACTTGGAGACAGAGGAAGGGGTTTTGAACTACAGAAATCAAATTTCACCGATTCGTGAGAAGCTGTTAGTAATTGAAAATGAACTTGAAGAACTTGGTTATGAAGCTTATGAGAAGGGTGGTTACATGAAAAAAGGTGGTATGACACTTGGCGAAATAAGCAATAAGTATGACGAAAACGAAGATATAAACTACCACACCGAAAATGTTGTGCTTCTGGCTACTCACTTTGGCACAGCCAATGAGTTACTGGATGCAAAGATAATAAAGTCTAAACACGATGCAATAGGTCATTTGCCATTTAATCTTTATCAAGAAAGAAATGAGCTAGGCGATAAGCTATACCAAAGAATGCAAGAGCAAATTAGAGAAAATGGTATGGGAGCCAAGCCTAAAAAGATGGCAAAGGGCGGGTATATGGCGATGGGCGGTGAAATGCACCGCTACGAAAAAGGTGGTTATATGGCTGGCGGTGGAGAATCTCAAGGATATGATGACAGAGAAGACGAAAGATTATCTATGGAGCATGGAAAAATAGCTGATAAAGATTTTGTTGGAACTCACTCCGATATGGAGCATTCAAGAAGAGATGATGCCCGTTTTGAAGAAAGAATGGCTGAAGGTGGTGTACTAGAACATGGTCTTAAAAAGGGAGACCACATTATGGTAATTAAAGGTAATATGTTGGGTATTAAGAATGAAATCACTGGAGATGTAGTTACCCTAAATATTGAAACTGGTGAAAGAAAAGAAACTAAAGAATAATTTATGAAGCTATTCACTAAAGACATAGATAAAAAACTATTTGCCCAATACCCAAAAGGTAATAATCTGGAAGAGCAAATGGCAGTTGCAAAGATTTTTAACCCCTACGGTAATGGTAGGTGGTATCTTCTCAATTCTGACCCTACAGACCCAGATTATTTATGGGCAATTGTTCAAATGGGTAAAAATGTTGAGATAGGTAGTGTAAGCCGAAAAGAACTAGAAAATATCCGTATATCTGCCTTCCGTTTCCCTTTGGAAAGAGATTTAGGCTTTAGACCCGTTAATGCCTATGAGCTTTGGAAAGGATTAAGAGACGGTAAATTCTATAAGGACGGTGGTTTTATGGAGCAAAGCGAAAACAAGGAAATGCTTCTTAACCAAGCGGAGGAAATTGAGCACCATGTTGAAGAGTTTGAAGAAGCTGCAAAAAAATCAGACCACGTTCCAGCATGGGTAGTTGCTAAAGCGGAAAGGGCTTCTACCGATTTAAGTGATGCTAGCCACTATCTGGAAGCTGAAAATGAGCAAAAAAGAGAAGAAATGGAAGGGGAAGAAGAGTATGCTAACGGGGGCGAAGTAAAATGGCAAGAGGCTGAATATGGGGATAGTGCCCTAGTGGTTTCAGAAAACAAAATGGGTATTATCATGAAACCCTATGGTCGTAAGTTCCACTTAAAATTTGTTGATGGCACTGAAAAGACCTACGATGCCAATGACCTGAAGTTTTTTAAAGATATGGATGAGTTTGATTTGGGCGGGGAAATGGCTAAAGGTGGTTGGATAAAATCTGATAAACAAGAAGATTTTTATTTGTATTCAACTCCTGATAAAAAAATTAAAACCCCATATTGGTATTCAGTCCACGAAGTAAAAGATATTGGAAATAAAGAAACATTACATTGGGCTGTAGAAAGGGGTGGAACAAATGATATGGGCTATTTAAGAAACTATACCCGTAAAAACTTTAAGTCTAAAGATGAAGCGTTAAAATATGCTAAAAGTTGGGAAAAAGAAATAGCTAACAAGTATAAATTGTCAGGAAGTAAAATGGATGACGGTGGGGATATATCTTCTCCAAACAGTGAATTTATGAAATGGTTTGATGATTGGTCAAATAGTGTTAATAAATACGTTAGTGTCTCAATAAGCATACCAAATGAATTTTCATCTCCAATCAAAGATGATAATGGTAAAATTGTTATGCTAGATTTAATTGAGAAAAAAGGTGATTGTGATGCAAAAAAATACATGAATGAAATATTAAAAAAAGCTGATGAATTTGGAGTGTCAATTTATTTGCAACCTATACCAAGAACAAATAATTTGAAATCTGAAGAGCATAAAAATAAAATCACTAAAGATTATCTTATAAAATACTATCAGAAATTCGGTTTTGAAAACACGGACGGTGGATTTATGGTTAGAGCACCTAAAATGGCTGAAGGTGGAAAAATGGAAAATGGGGGTGTTACAGAAAAAAAATATTTCATGACCATTTATTTTGAGCAAAAGCAGCCAAGCGGTGGATATGGTATTAATAGAAAATCTATTAGTGTTAGGGCAAAAAATGAAACTGAAGCAAAGTCTAAAGCAAAAAAATTGATAAAAGAAAGTTTTAGAAGTGGCTTGCCAATAAAAAATATGCGGGTTTTAGAAGACACAATAAAAGTAGAAGAAATTAAATATGCTGAAGGAGGAAAGGTCAAATTTAAGGACAAGGTAGCCTCAATTAAAGCCAGCCTTCTCAAACGCAAGAAAGTGCCCAAAGCTGTCCAAAAAGACTATGGCAAGACTTTCTCCCCAGCTGAAGCAGAAGACTCCGCAAAACGAATTGTAGGAGCCCAAACGGCACGGGAAAGGCTTATGATGCGTATTAAGTCTAAAAATAAGAAATAATGGCTAAAAGTAACGACCAGATAATATACGATGTTGCAATTTCAGAGGGCTTCAACCCTACAGCTGCTAAATTAATAGTGGCTCAAGCCCGTTTTGAAAGTGCTGACTATTCCTCAAACGTATTTCAGAAGAACCTGAATACTAGCGGGATGAAGTTTATAGGTCAGCCCCTTGCAACAAGAGGTACCCCAGCACCCGCAAATGAGCAGAGGTGCGGAGGAGGTTGTGATAGCGATTACTATGCCAAGTTTAGGTCAGTAGAAGACAGTGCAAAAGACAAAATATCTAGGCTATACAATATCACAATGCGTGGTGTAACTCCAGAGCAACTTAAAAATGTCCAAAATGCTGATGAGTTTGCCAATTTATTGAAAAAAAGAGGTTATTACGGTGCTCCAGAAAGCCAATATGCAGCTGGTCTTAAAGCCAAGCTACTTCGGATTCAAGTTGTTGAATTTGTAACTAAAAACAAGAATAAACTCTTAATAGGTCTAGGATTATTAGCTCTTGCTGGTGCTTATTACTTATATACAAAAGGTAAAAAATGAAATTAAGAAATATTATAATCGTACTTGTACTAGCGGGAGCTGGGTTTGCAGTTTATAAAATGATGCAAAAAAAGAAAAAAAGTAAACTTATCAAGGATAGGTCGTTTGAATTTGAGGTAGAAGAGGACGAGAACGAAGAAAATGACGATTAATGGCTAGCTATTCAATCATAAAAGTTAAAATCCCCGACTTGCCTAATTCATTTAGGTCAGGTAAAATTGACTATTCTAACCCTTCAGTAAAACAAGGAAACATAGAAATGGTCAGGACTATCAACTCAAAATATCAATCTCAAATAAACACATGGGGTCAGGTATTTCAGATACCTAATGCCGTGATTATTGCTTTTATTGCTACTGAAAGTGGCGGGAAAATGACCAACCCCAACGCATATAAGGCTACTGGACTTATGCAAGTAACCCCAAGTGCTATTTGGGAATCGGCTAGGAAGTGGCAACCAACTGTTTCATCCCCCTTACCTAGTCAGGCTGTCCAGTATTTGAATAGAATGATTCCAGAAATATTTACTTCAAATTCAGCTACAGTACCTTCAGCAACACAAAAAAAGATACTAGCCCTTCTAGAAAAGGATGCGAATTTCAACATCATGGCTGGTACTATGCTTTTACGCTGGTTACTGGAACGATTCAGCACTCAAGCTACTGGAGGGCAACTAAATAAGGCTATGGTTGCTTATAATGCTGGGGCGTATATTAAAGTTTTAAACCCTCAAGGGGCTTCTAATCCTAATAAAGTTCCAGTTGATACGCTTTCTTTAGCACAAAATAGAAACGTACCTTCAGAGAGCAGAGGATATTTATATAAAATGTTAGGGAAAGATGGTTTCCTATCACTAATAATAAAAGAAAGAGTCATCTAAATTTTAATTCATAAACACTAAAAACCAAAAAAATGAGCAAGCATTTAGAAAAAATCAATGAAATGGGTGGAATTGATAAATTCCCCAAAACGATTAAAGCTCTTGTAAGAGACTACAAAAACGCAGAAAAGTATCTTAATGAGCAAAAGGCTAATCTAGAGAACGCATCTGAAGAAGAGGTAGAGGCAATTCAAAAAGAAATTGAAGAAACTGAACTAGCTCTTGAAGAAGGGGATGAGGAAATTCTACGGAAGATTGATATTTATTGGAAAAATAAAGAGGTCTACCAGCGGACAACGCAAAAAATGCGTGAAAAGCGGGATGCTGCTAGAGCTGAAAGGGGAGAAGAGCCAATAGGCGTTAAGCCTAAAAATGAGGCTGCTCCAATCCCAGCTCCAGTCCCAACTCCAGTTGCAGTTACAGCTCCAGTTGCAGAAGCCGTTATTACTAAATCTGGTGGGGGTGAAACTCAAATTCTAACAGAAAATCCTATCGTAGAAGAGAAAAAGGCAGAGGGTTTGGGTAGCTTAATTTTATGGGGGGCGATTGGGTTTGCTGGAATATTAATTGGTGTAAATCTTTTTAAAAATAGAAACTAATGGCATATCGTATTAAGCCATACACTTACAGTCAAGCGAAGAAGCACGGGGTAGTTGTTAAACCCAGTAAAACAGAAGGCAAGAAAATTGATGTCTTCAACTCTAAAGGAGAGAAACTTGCCTCAATTGGGGCTATTGGGTATGGTGACTACCCTACTTTTATGTCTCAAAAGGGTAAGGAATTTGCTGATGAGAAGCGAAGACTTTACAAAATGAGACACGCTAAAGATAGGATTGTAAGAGGAACGGCTGGTTGGTATGCTGATAAACTACTTTGGTAATGTTTAGTGCTGGCGGATATACAATGATTGCTGGGATATTAATGGGGCTTGCCTTCATTATATTCTCTGTTTTCTTTGTTAACAGAATATTTGTAAAACAGACTAAAGATGTTTTAGTAAAGTTTGTCATATTAATTTTCACTGCTCTTGTAGGCTTATTTATTGTTGATAAAGTAATTGCTTTCAAGATAAAGCTACTGCCCGATGACCAAAACGCCCAGCTTTTTGATTTAATTAAAACGCTAGTGCTCATGATATTTAGTTACTATTTCGGAACAAAAACAGTAGATAAAAAAAATGAATAATTATGGGAAACGGATTATATAACTTTTTAGGTAGCCTTTTAGTACTACTATTGGCTATTTTGATATTTTTTACTTTGATGTCTTCTGAAATGCCAGACAAGAATAGAGAATTGCTAATTGCATTTATCTCTGTTTTATTTGGTGGAATGGCAGCATCAATTAAAAATATTATTGGAGACAAAACCGAATCTAAAGACGAAAATAAAAACGAACAACAATGAAAGAGTTAATAACAGTTGCTTCGGCATTTATTATTGTGGTTGGATTAGCTTTATTTATGTACACGGGTAACCAAAAGCATACTAACGCAGTAATCAGCAATCAAGAGCTTAAAGAGATAGTTGAAAAAAACTACGAAGAGCATAAAGCTGAACTAGAAGCAATCAAATTACATTTGAACGAAACAGATAGTATTTATCACAAAAAAATAGCAGAATAACATGAAAAAATTTTTCAACTGGCTGGGAAGTTTCGTAAGCGAAAACGGACAGCCTTCAAGCAAAAGGTTAGTTGGGGTTATTTGTAGCGGATTTTTATGCTACACCCTTTATGCTAACCACGATTCTACAAATGAGCCTAGCGAAGCATTAGTGTATTCTGTAGCTTCTTTGGCGTTTGCTGCTCTAGGTCTCACTAGTGCTGAAAAAATATTTAAAAAGGAAAAAAATGAAAGTTCAGGCTCTTAATTCTATAATACCCGTACAAGTTCTTGCAGAAATTAATGTTTTGGTAGAGAAATTTAACCTTAACAGCGGGTTACGACTTTCTCACTTTCTTGCTCAATGTGCTCATGAAAGCGGAAATTTTAAATTTTTGAATGAAAATTTGAACTATTCTGCTGACGGGCTATTAAAAATATTCCCTAAATATTTTAAGGATAAGGCAACCGCTGACCTTTATGCCCGTAAACCAGAAAAAATTGCAAATCGTGTGTATGCTAGCCGTATGGGTAATGGCGATGAAGCCTCTGGGGATGGGTATAAATTCAGGGGTAGAGGATATATTCAGCTGACTGGAAAGGATAATTACAAAGCATTTTCAACATTTATTGAGGAAGATTGTGTTGCTAGCCCTGACTTAGTTTCTACAAAATATCCACTTACTTCAGCTGCGTTTTTCTTTGAAAAAAACAAACTTTGGGACATTTGTGATAGAGGCAACACTAACGATGTAGTTACAGCCGTCACCAAAAGAGTAAACGGGGGAACGCACGGTCTTGATGACAGATTAAATAAATTCAATACCTTTAACTCAATATTAGCGTAAAATAATTGAAATGGCGTACAAATTCAATATTTCAAAAGGCGAAGAATTTCTTTTAAAAGCAGCCAGTATTGGAGCTGCAATTTTAGGGGTGGTTGCCGTATTCAACTTTTATAAAAACAATTTATGGCAGCCCAAAATAGAGATTAAGGACGTAGATTATAACGAAGGGGTTGCAAATCTTGTTATTAATGGTAAACCCTTTACCTTGAGGGGAGATTCCTCTTATCTCATAGGTTATGATTGGGGTATAAAGTTTGGATTTACTCCAAAAGGAACTACCAGAAAGGCTGATAGGATTGAAATATTGAAGCGTGGTATGGTTCACAAAGTTCTAAAAAAAGAAAACGAAAAGCACGAAGCTGGCTTTACTGGATTTGATGAAAGAACCTTCTGGAATGATGCTTTTGACGGTGGCAAAGGGGGATTGACAGCCGTTCCCAGAAATTTTACTGGGGATGAAAACGCTATAGTTAATGACGTTTGGGGTGTAAAATCAGGAGACGGATTCTCAATTTTCAATGACAAATAATTTGAATATGTAATCTTAATCAAAAAGAAAAATAAGATTTTGATTTTAAAAACGAATTAGTAATTTTATACACGAAATCAACTTTAAACTAAAAATTAAAAAATGGGAGATAGTAAAAATTTAGTACCCGCTTTAATAGGATTCACAATAAGCCTTGTTGGTATTTACATCATAGTCCGTGTCGCTTCTGGTGCATGGGCAGCTGGACAAAAATAATTTTTTAACCCTTAAATTAAATACAATGCAAAACGGTGGTAAACTTTTAGGCTATTTTTTGGGACTTGTAGCTCTTGGGCTAACTGTATATGTAGTTTCAAAAAGTTGGAAGACTGGTCAAAAGTAAAATAAAACTAATGGCGAAAAGCACAAAGAAGATAAGCGTTTCTGAAATTGCAAAACTTGCAAAGAAAATCAGAAAGCCCAATGAAAAATGGACTGATGCTATCAAAAGAGCATCTGCCCAATTAAAATAATAGTATGGCTAAAGAGAGTGTAATCGTCTTTGCGGGCGAGGATAAATTTATTGCCAAAAAAGACAGAGACTTCAATAAGCAAACTGGTTTTTCAAACTTGGTTGGTGCTAATGGAGAAAATGTTGTTCCGCAAGAAGTTACACCTAATCCACTAACCCCTCCAGATAAGGTAGCTGTACCAACTCCAACTGATTCAGATTTTTGTGAAAAAGCACAACAATTTATCAGCACAAACGGAAACGGTACTGCAACTCCAGATGAGGTTATGAGTGTCTATGCTGCTTTTCAAGCAAACTGTCAAAGACCTCAATCTGATGTAGAGCCCTCTTTGCTTACTGTTGATTGGGCTAGCCTTTCTTCTTGTGATGAAGTAACCGCAAAGGTTATAGAGCTAGAAAACTTACTTGCTACTTCAAGAATGCCTGAAGACCAAAGAGCAAGATATGAAGCAGCGTTAGAAAGAGGTCGTATGGCTAAAACCGAAAAGTGTGGAGTAACCCCTCCCGCTTTACCCGATGTACCCCCACCCCCTCCTAAACCCCCAACGGGTACTGGAGTGGTTTTAAGTGGCTTGGGTGTTCCCCCCGCAAGAGGCGGTGGTGCACCAAGTGGTGGTGGCGAAAAAAAAGTAGAAAAAAAGAGTAATCTGTGGATTTGGCTTATCGTAGTAGCTGGAGCATATTTACTCTTGGCAAGTAATAAAAAGAACTAAATGAAAGCACCAGCAACACCAGCGGTACCTGAAGTAGCAGCAACGGGAGCACAAGTTACTCCTCCAGCCCCAGCTGTACCTCCAGCTCCGCCAGCTCCAAGCCCTCAATATACCCCACCCCCTACTAATATGCCTAGTATGGCTGAAGGTGGTGATGTGGGAGGAGCACCAGCAAGGAAGAATCCTTTCAAGGACTTCTTTTCTGACATAAATGTTGTTGATGTAGCTATTTCAGCATTTATCGTAGGGGCAGTTATTTATTCCATACAATATCATAAGTTTATGATTATGATGGAAAAGACTGGTTATGCCGACCTTTCTACCCGTATTAATAGATTAGAAAACGACTTAGCGGTAGCGAAAAGGAAAGCAGCAACTGAAGCCAACGCATCTGGAAGCATGAAAATGAGAAGGAAGCGGGCTTTAGTTACTTTATAAAAAAAAACCATAAAATATGTTAGACTCAATCACTTGGGGTAATCCATCCCAAAAGCATTTGCCGTATCTAGAGCCAGACAAATCACCTCTGGAAAAACTCATTCCTCAATTAATTAAGTTTACTTTCCCTAAAAACTCTTCAAAAGCGTGTAGAGAGGAGTTAAATGAGCTAGTAGATTGCGTTGATGCACTCAAAAAAGATGAGCAAGCTCTGAAGCGTTATATGGCTTACGATAAGAGTCTAACACAAGTTATGGCTCAAGTAATCATTGAGCAGAATTTGGGCGAAAAAGGGGCTGAAATCGTTGATAAGATAATTGACGAGACCATTCCCCTTATTATGAAGCTCAAATTTTACTTCCAAAGACCTAGACCCTATCAAATGGCAGAGTATTACAAGCTAAAACTCTTCCCTTTTTATTCAAGGTCAGCAGCTTCTCCTTCCTATCCTTCTGGACATGCCCTTCAAGCGAGGGTAATCTGCCATGTTTTAGGCAATCACTTCCCTGATAGGTTTGAATATTTTGAGAGTTTAGCCACCGATGTACAGCACAGCAGAATATATCTAGGTGTTCACTATCCTTCGGATATTGACTATTCTCTTTTCGTTGCTGATACGATAATTCGGGATAAAGAATTTAAGGCTAAATACTCTCTTTAATGCAGATTCACCTAAAAAATGGCAGAGCCACTTGGAAACAAGACTGGGCTGAAATAGGTGGTAAACGAAACTTTTATCGTAGTCGGTGGGAATATCGCTACGCCCTTTATCTTCAGTTTATGAAAAAGTATGGATATATTCAAGAATGGGAGCATGAGCCAGAAACATTTTGGTTTGAAGGTATCAAGAGAGGAACAAACAATTACAAACCCGATTTTAAAGTAACATTCCCCTCTGGTGCCGTAGAGTTCTTTGAAGTAAAAGGGTATATGGATGCCAAAAGCAAAACAAAAATTAAGCGAATGGCAAAATATCACCCTAACATAGTATTAAGAATAATTGACAAAACTTGGTTTAAAGACAACGCTGCAAAACTTAAAAAAATACTACCAAACTGGTAAATTTCAACAGATTTCAATATATTTGGTATGTAAAACATTAGTGATGCAGAACGAATCGTCCGCAATTATTCAAATACTAGAAGAATTAAATAAGAGCATAGAGGTCAGGGGTTTAAAAGCCACTTCTATGCTTTTAAGATTATATGACCCAAAAGATTTGGGAGAAAATTTGAATGACTATGAAAAATATATTTTAACTGAAGTAGCAAAAGCTTTCAATATTCAATTTGAAGATTTATTTTTTGGCAGATATAAAAGAGCAAATTATAAATATGCACTTGGACTTTGCGTTTATTACTTATATAACGTAACAACACTTGGAGATATCCAAAAGCATATTTTTAAGTATAAGAATAAATCATTATTAAGTAAATATAGAAGAGAAATTGAGAACTTTAAGCCAATAGACGAAGAGGATAAAAAATTTTTCAAGATTAAAAAAGAACTAGATAAAAAGATTAAAAATTTTAACATAGGAACTAATCATGAGTAATACAGAAAATAATCAGCAAGAGCAACAACAACCACAAGTGGTTCAGCCAAAAAGCTACAATCCTTTCATAGATGTAGTAAATGAGAAGCCGTATACTACGATGTCTGTTTCGGCTAATCCCTCACAAGTTACTGCTCCAATCCCAGAGCCAGCGTATCAACCTAATTCTATTCGTGCTAACGAAAACCCCTACAGTATGCTAAATGAGGGTATGGGTGGTGGTATGGGCGGTGCATCAAGTGCTCCCCCTCCAATTAACCCAGCCTTGAATAATGTTCCCGAATCAGAATTAAAAATGGGAGCTGAAAATGTAGCAAAGCTGATGGTGGATGGTTATGAGCAATTGCATGTTTTTGGAAATAAATGGCTTCAAATATCTCAAAGAAAATTAAGAAAATTAGTTGCAGAAGGAGATATTGACTTATCAGTTCAAATTCCATACGACTATGGTAAAACTATTTCAGCTGGTGAGTTTATTCAGGAATTTAATGAACAGAACAAAGATACTCTAACTGTTTCTAAAGAATTTAAAAAGGAAGTAACACCCGTTCTGACCAGAGTGCTTCAGAAAAGAGGTGCTGTAATGACGGATGAGCAGTATTTAGGATTTCTAATTTTAAAAGATGTAGGTCTAAAGGCAATCATTGTAACGCAAGTAAAGTCTTCAATGAATGAAATGCTGAACGTAATTAAAGATTATACTCAAGCATTGAGAGAAAATACCTCATCCACTCCTCCCCCAGCCCCAAAACCTTCTAGTACTAAACCTAGCAGACCTAGCCCTTCACCAGAGCCTGAATTTAGCGAGCCAGACCATACTTCTGAAAGATTCAATTTTGAGGATAATGAAACGGTAATGGCTGCAACTGTACAAGCTCATAAGGTTCCTAATTCTGGTCGTGCAAATGCTATTGCAGCAAGAAAAAAAGATGAGCAAATGAAAGCTGCTTTTGAAAAAACTCAAGGAGCTACCTCATACGAGCAAGCTATGAAAAGTAAAAAAACGGGTAAGCGTGGCAGAAAGCCAAAAGATTATTTACAAATGGACGAAGAGCAGATTGCAGAGGCTATTGTATTAAGAGAAACAAAACAAGTAGATAAGGATAAAATTGAAGGTTTAGATTAAATTTATTTTATGAAAAAAGAATTAGAGGAAATATATGAATTTCTAAAAGTTAATTACAGATTTGGTAATGAAATGTGCGAAATTTCAGAGCCTAATCAATGGGAGGATAAACCCTACGTTGCGTGTGACGAAAAAATAATTAATTACGAAGATGGTTATTATCACGTATCTGATTTATCCAATATACACAAAACGCTACGATTTAAAACTAAAAAAGAAGTTTTAGAATTTTTTAATGGACATAGTGAAGGGTATCAATTTTATTTTGATAATCCAGAAGATATTGCGTTTGCAATTGGTAAGTTAACAACTATTATCAGTTTAATGGGGGACAAGGAAACACAAGATGCTTTTAATAATGCAATATCTCCTTTACAAAAAAAGTACAATTTAGAAAATGCCGATGCGGATAAAGAGTAAAGAATGGCTTGCTTTCAAGGAGCAGTTCTTAAATATGCTCTCCGTTCTAGGGGATGAAACAGAGAATTTTGATTTTCCTGAAGACCCAGAAAACTTTGAAATATTTGTAAGTAAATGTGAAGTACACCCGACTTTTATGAAAAAACAAGATACTTTCAAGGTGGACTATGACTTTACTTTATGTGACACAAAAATAAGAACTTTATCTTTTTCAATATTCCGAGATTCGGCAAGAATTGAAATGACTTTAAAGACTGGAGAATTAAAAATTGACGAAGAAAAAGTAACATGGCAAGAGAACCCTTATTGATGGCTGCTTGCGGTAAGAAAGGTGTGGGCAAGAGTTATCAACATATGATTTTAATGAATGGATATGTCATGGGAGACCCCTATAAGGGAGTGCGGGGTAGAAAATCGTTAATTATGGACGTTAACGATGAATATGGCATGTATGGTGTGCCCGCTTTATCACTCAATGATGTTCCGCTATATACAGTCCACCCACAAATAGAAATTCGTAGGATTAGACCTTTTCACCCAGATGGGCGTAGAATGACCTTAGACGAGTGGGCAAATGCCCTTTTTTACGTTTTAAATCGGTTCCAGAATGGTCTTTTGCTTATTGAGGATATAAATAAATTTATTGGAGACCATCTTCCTCATGACTTGGTTGGAGCTATCGCTACTAACCGTCACGTTGGTTTAGATATAATTCTTTCTTATCAATCATTAGGTCGTATAAATACCAAAATATGGGGTAATATGAATTTAATGAGATTTCATAAAAACGTAGAAAGCGTAGAAAGACACAAAAATAAATTCCCTGACAAGTATGAAATGATGCGTATTGCTGAAATTATAGTTAACAATGAATATCATAAAGGAAATAATCGTTTTTTCTTATATGTTGATATGGATGAAGAAAAAATTAGGGGCGAATTAAATCAAGACCAAATAACATCTGGAATAGAACAGTATGTTAACGAAAAGCACAATGAGCTAATTAAATCCTATTTAGTTCAAAGAGAGAACGGTAAGAAAAAGCATAACTCTGAAACAGCTAAAGCAGAGGTAATGAGCCGTCTACAAGCACAATATTTTCAATAAATTTTCCTGACCTACCCTCAAAAATCGCCCCTTTCTTTCTAGTTAGGGGCTTTTTTATTGAATTGTATACACAAATTCAACATACACAAAGGTGTAGAAGAAAGTCAAAAAAATTACTTGAAAATGTATGCACTGTATTGAAAACGAATACTAAATTTACAATGCTTTGATTCTGTAATCGGGCAAAACAAAATTTTTTAACCCAAATTCGTTCAAAATGAACTTTAAGAAAATTGTTGGAGACGTTTTAGTAGTTACCGCTGGTGTAGCTCTTTACATGCTGGCTGTGAAGCCAATGCTTGATAAGGCTAAAATCGGTAGCTAATTAGAAGACATTGAATTGGTTTTGTAATCAAATTCATCTAAAATTTAAAATTCAATAAAATGAGTTCAATCCAACGCTATCTTCAAATGGCGAATCGTTCTGTGAACGAACAGTTTGTCGGTGTGGACGGCTTTATTGACGATGACATGTATTTTGCTGGTGACATGAATAACTGGTTTGCTGCTGAAGGCGAAGGTGCTATGGCACCCGCTGCTGCTCCCTCTGTTATGCGTTCACAGCCTTACATTATCACCGTTTCTAATGCTTCTAACGCTGCCGTTACAATTGATGTTTTCGGTGCATACATTAATTTGAACAACGCTGGTTTCTCCAACGGTTCTTTAACTGTAAGCAACGTAACAATCACTTCTAACCTTTCTAACGTTACCTACTACAACCTCTTGAATCAGTCTAGCATCAGCCCTTTCACAATTGGAAGCACGCTGATTAGCTCTGTAAATGGTACTACAAGCCAAGTGCTTCAGCCAATTACATTGACTACTCAAGATGCAAACGGTAACCAAGCGGTGAAAATCTTAACACCAGTAGTTGACCCTTATCAGAATCAGTCTGGTATCGTTGACCTGAAGCAACCATTTAGAATTGACGGCTTTACAAAGCTGACATTCTCTATCTTCGCTTCAACCAGCGTCCAGTTCCAGTTCTATCCTTCTGATACAATCAACGTTGCACGTGGATTGGGTGGTAACCCAGTTAGCAAGCAATACGGTAGTCCAAAGATTATCAGACCAGCTGCACGCTAATTTTAGCGGAAAAATAAAAAAGGGGCTGAAGCGGGAATTTCTCTTGCTTCGCCCTTTTTTACATTGAAATAGTTAAATTTGTTGTATGTCAAATTCAAGAGTAAACTTATATAGCTATACTGCTGCTTCAAATCCATACTTTGTTAAATCTCTAGCCCATAAATATGGGTATGAGTTTGATAAAGAACAAGGGTTAGCATCTGTATTACAACAACTTGTAAGCTATGAAGGAGAGTCAGTTTTGATGGAGATTATTGAAAATAATCCCGATAAAGACCTCTTTATGGAATACTATGAAAAGAAGTATGCCAAAAAAGAAGAGGAAAAGAAATTAGCACAGCCAACTGAACTTACTTCTTATATGAACTTTACTGGTCAGCTTGCTGCTGTGCAGCAACTTCAAGAAAATAAAAAAATTACTACAGAGACTAGCTTAATGGTTCTTGCTGGTGCTGTTTTGATTGCGTTTGCAATCGTAACTACAAAAAAGTAAACTATGGCTTTAAATGCTTTAGAAATAACAAGAAGCTTACTGGCATATCAAGTTGTTAATGATAAAGGCTCTTTGGTACGTCTCTTAAAAAGAAACGGAGTTGAAGTTCCTGAAACTGCTAGTAATACTGAAATCACTTCTGCTGCATTATTTGCTGCGGGTAAAAGTGCAAATTTTAAAAAGGAATTAGCTGACCTTTTATCAGGAAATGCAAAAACAGCGGGAGAAGAGTTTTCTTCTTTTGTCGGTCAAGAAATGGGCTTTACTGGTCTTGATGACTTTTCTTTTACTGGTATAGATGGATTTAAAAGTTTTAATGGAGGTACCCAGCAGTTAAGTTTAGCTGTAAAGAAAGGTATTGATACTGGTCAAATAAAAACTAAAAAGGATAAATCAGGTGCTGGTAAGGTGTTGTCATCAATAGGTGCTTTTTTTAAAGAAAAAGTTCTAACTAAAGAAAATGTTGATACTGCCGTTCAAATAGGACTTACAAAGATTAATACCCAGACCCAAAATAAAGCTAATAAAATAGCTCAAGAAGGTTTGGTTATCCAGCAATATCAAGATGACATAAGAAATCAGCAAGCCTCTAAAGGAAAAGGTGGCTTGAGTACGGGTGCTTGGGTAGGCATAGGATTGGGTGTAGCTGCAATCGTAGGTATAGTAATTTATTTTTCAACTAGAAAAAAATAAAAGATGAAATCAAGAGATATTTTACTGATTACAGTTATAGGTCTAGCAGCATATTATCTACTTATGGGTAAGAAAAAACCCTTAAAGAAAGAAGACATGCCAGCTGGAAAGGGCGGTTCTGTTATCCCCCTTTTTAAGGGTAACGGTGCTCCTAAACCGCAACCTAGACCAACTCCAACCGTAGTTACTGTAGACGATTTGAGCAAAAAGGTAAAGCCAGCTTTCGTTCAGACTGATTATGTAATGCCTGATATTGAAAAGCCAGCATACAAAGAGCCTATTCAAATTCCAGCTCTTAATCTTGTTCCAAATATTTATGATAGGGGTGTAAATCAACCTTTACCAAATAAAGATGCTTATTATGCAAGCTTTGCTGGTCAATGTAGTGAAGATATACAGACCGCATGTGCATGTGCTTCTACAAAAAAAGAAAAATTTAGTATAGATATTCCAAAATTACCATAATGGCAGAGGCAAAAGAAATACTAGATAAATTAAAAAACTTAAAGTCTACTTCCACCTCTATGGAAATGAAAAGAAGAAAGGGGTTGATTAATGGTGGTTTAATTGGTATGGCTGGTGGTGTCCTTATTGGACTAACCAGAAACTACAATCTTGTTTCTTCAGCTGTTGTGGGAGCACTAATTGGAGGTCTGGTAACCTTTGTAATCCTTCCAAAATCGGATGACTAATGGCAAAAAATGTTACTAAAATAGTTGCTGGAGCACTTGCAGTTGTAGGTGCTTATTTTGTTTTTAAATATTTCCAAAAGCCAAAAGTAAAGGCACGAGACCCTGAAAAGGAAAAGTCTGATGTTACTACAACTCCTAAACCAACTAACGGATATCCTATTAAAAAAGGAAGTTCTGGTAGATTAGTTTCCTCTGTGCAGCAGTGGATTTTAAAAATTGACCCAACCCTTCTTCCCAAATTTGGAGCAGATGGTAAGTTTGGCTCTGAAACAGAAGCTGCTTTACAAAAACTAATTGGTAAAAAATCAGTTGACTCTAACGCAGATATTGACAAGCTAATTTTAAAATATAATCAGAAAAAATTTCCTTTAGTTGCAGCTCCAACTGATGGAACATCACCCGTATATAAACCTTTTGGAACATTTTAAACAAAAAACAACCATAAAATGCAAAACACGGTTAAAGAAAAAGATTTAACTGCAAACCAATTGTATAAAGAGTATAAAGATGAAGGAGGAACTTTAAAATTTTCGGACTGGCTAACAAGGGAAAAAACAAAAGGAATATTCCCTTTAAATGGTAATCTAAATGAAGAAGTTCAAAAAACTCTTAAAACAGTAAAAGAAGAAGAAATGAAAAAAACATATCTAGGATTTCCCGTATCTACTCTGCTTATTGCGGGTGGAGTAATTATATTGGCTGTAGTTGCAGCAAAAATGTTTAATAAGAAAAAATAATTTTTATGAAGTATGGTCAGTTTTTTATCGGTCTTTTAGTAGGTGCTGTAGCTATGCACGTCTTGCATAAAATGGGATATATGTCAAACAAGGCTAAAAATCCTGAAAATGTGGCTCCAGAAGAAAAAGAAGAGGTTAAAAATTATTCTAACCCAATTAGAAAAAAATACGATATAGTGTTAAAGCCTAATAAATACACTAAAGAAGTTGTGCAGAAGGCAAAAACCCTTACTAAAGGTCGTTATGAAGTTGATTTGAATAGAGTTAAAGAACCCGTATCAATTTAATATGAATTACAGCCTTTGGACAAGATACGAGCCGATTATGATTAAGGTGGTGGTGCAAACAACATCTCCGCAAGAAATCGTATTAAAAGTATATGACCCTAATCAGGCAAATACCTTTTTCACAGATAGGCAAAAAACAGTCAACGGAATTGAAGAGCTTTTTGTAAGAATGCCTCTTTCTCCAAACGTTGTAAAATTGGAGGTTTACAACAAAAAAAGCGGGAATCTTCCTAAAGGTCAAGACCCTACTTTTACTATTTTAAATATAAAAAAAGAGGATTTAGATATCACTCTTTCTAAAACTAAAATGGACACCTTCGCTGTACGTAATTTTGTTGCTTTTGCTCAAAAATTTGCTTATAACGCTGGGTGGCTTTCTGCTCCCAAAGACTATTTAAGTTCTGTAGGGGCGTTTAAGATTGAATATTTGCCTCAAATTATTAATTTCAAAGGAGAGAAAATGTCAACTCCCGCCCGAATCAGTACAAAAAATGGTCGTATTCAGGTGTCACAGCAAGCGTTTCGTGAGTATACTATACCTATGCGTATGGCAATCTTGCTTCATGAGTTTAGCCATTTTTACTTGAATTCAGATATTTCTGATGAGACTGAAGCAGACTTGAATGGACTTACTATTTATTTAGGTTTAGGATATCCTATCCGTGAAGCTTATCAAGCCTTCACTAGCACTTTTGTTGGGCATCCAACCGACCAGAATAAGCAGCGTTACGATATTATTGATAAATTTATAAGAGACTACATTCAAGAGTACAAACTCAAGGATGTTTATGCTAAATAATTAAAAATGGCACAGAAATACAGCTTTTATAGAGATTTACCGTCATGGGCAAAAGGTGTTTTTGTCATTGGTATTGGTGTAGTAGGATATATGGTTTTAAATAAAGTTTACAAGGGCATTAAAGGTGCAGCTGATAAAGCCAAAGAATCCAAAACAACAAAAGATATTGAGCAAGAATTAAAGGATTTGCAAAATCAAGGAGTAAGAAAAAGTTTTGCAGATTCCCAGTATAAAGCTTGGGCTGATGTTATTCAGCAACAATTTGATGGTTGTGATTCCAAGCAAAATGTTTTTGATATGAGTGACCCACTTTTAGGATGGGCTGGTACTTTTAGTGGAAGTGGAAAGTTGGTCGCTGGTATCTTTAATCAATTAAAAAACAATTCTGACTTCGCTGCTCTTGTAGCTGCTTATGGAGTGCGTACATACGACCAGTGTGGTTTATGGACTGGAAATGTCACGGGTAATCTTTATAAAGCATTAGCAGATGAACTAGACGAAGGAGAAAGAAGAGAATTAAATAAAAAATTAGCAACAAAAGGAATAACCTATAAAGTATAAATTATGCCAGCACCAGTAGCAGTATTTGTAGCACCAGCATTTGGCGGAGCTGCACTTTTAAGTAAGAAGAAGCAAGCAAGAAGAGCTCAAGCAGCCTCTAATAAGTGGTCTACACAATTTCCTTTGGTGGACGATTATGCCTCACAACAAGGTATGATTAATCAAGCTCAATTGCAACTGAAAACTCTTCAGGGTCAAGGTATGAAGTCCAAGCAAGTAAAAGCTGAAATAGCCCAATTATCAAAATGGATTGGAGTAATGAAGGCTCAAGCAAAAGACTTGAAAACGGGTATG
>SXGQ01847718.1_pt1 | contig 43500 bp, 55 predicted proteins | sample 3178371 | NCBI WGS metagenome assembly SXGQ01 (sample SAMN11356859, study PRJNA531348) | freshwater metagenome | isolation source: freshwater sample F1-20 | place: China: Fuxian Lake, Yuxi | collected 2017-12-25
AGAATGGTTCCAGCTATGGTTCAGTCTGCCTTACTTGACAGGAGAAAAACCAATATGATTACAATTACAGAAAATGCGCAGACTAAGATTGCAGATATCTTATCGGAAGAAAATGATCCTAATTTAAAGTTACGTACATTTGTGCAAGGCGGAGGATGTAGTGGTATGAGTTATGGATTCACTCTTGACCCAGAACAAAATGAAGACGACTTTGAAATTCCTGTAGGTACCTTCAAAGTATTAGTTGATGCGTTGAGTATGCAATATTTGCAGGGAGCAAGCATAGATTACAAAGAAGATTTATCTGGTAGTCAATTTAGTATTAGTAATCCCAATGCAGAAACATCGTGTGGTTGCGGAAGTAGTTTTAGTGTAGCAGACAACTATCAAGACGATCATCAATTTCACGAATGAAAGCTGTAGAATTTATTACTGAAAGAAAACGTAGGCGTAGACCTAGGTATGCTGCTTATGGTCCAGGTCCTTACGGCGGCTACGGCTATTATGCAGGCTACAGCGGAGACGGCGGTGCAAGTGGCGGAGACGGTGGGGGAGGTGGTGAAAGCATACATCGTGAAGCCTCATATCCCGGAAACATAGGCATGATGGAGTTGGCCAAATTCTTCTCAATTGCAGATGAAAAACAGAAAGACACCTTTAAAGAACTGTTAGAACGTGGTAAAAAAGGTCTAGCTTGGAAGTTGGTACAGGACATAGTTGGAGTTAAATTACAGGGATCTGAATTCGAAGAAAACTTTGCTGATGGTAAAAAGCCCGGACGCAAAGGACTGGCTAAACGTTCAGGAGTTAACACCAAGGCATCAGTCAGCAGTCTGCGTAAAACAGCTAAAAGTTCATCTGGCGAAAAGGCTCGCATGGCTCACTGGTTAGCTAACATGAAAGCAGGCCGTGCTAAGAAAAATAAATAACTCTATGAAGATCAAAGAACTTTTAGAAACAGCTACAGCAGGTGCTACAAGTGCTGGTATGGGAGCTACTTTGATCAAAGGGGGCTCGGGTCCTGCTGTAGGCACATTATTTGGGGGCAGTTATAAACAAACTACCGCATCTAAAAAGAAACGCAAGTCTCCCAACGAATCTATTATAAGAAGATAAATATATTTATGGACCTAGAAAAACAACCAGTTGACGATCACGAAGCCAAAATGGCCAGAGCTGAGCTTTATAAGCTGAATCAGTATTCTGCCAAATTGTTTAAAATGATTGGAGAAAACGACGAATTAGATGGCTGGGTACAATCAAAAATTACCAAGGCTGCTGATTATATCAGTTCTGTATATCACTATATGGAATATGAAAAGATGGCAGCTGGGCAAGTGGAATCAGGACCTCGAGATTTTGAAGAATCTATTCAAAACTCAGTAAAACAAAGCCTCAGAGATCAGTGGCAGAACAGAAAAAATCAAGGAAACTAAAATGGACTTTAAAGCAATACTAAGCAAACTTGACGGGATGGAAGCTCCACCGACAACTCCTGCAGCACCTTTGCTAGACAAAGCTGTGCAACTCAACGAAGATGCACAACTTCGTGTTCTAGCTGGCCAAACAACTTATGTTGCTGAGGCAAAGAAAAAGGCAGAAGACGAAAAGAAAAATGAAAAAGTCAAAGAAGAAAAATCGTCTACCGGTGGAACTATCGATCGTTCTACAAAAGGTGTCACCAAGCATAAAGAAAATCCAAATCGTTTCAGTGATGAACCGCATTCCGAACCTGCCAGTAAGGCCAAATCACAATCAGCTGCTGATAAGGCAGCAGACAAGGCAGCAGACAAGGCGCACGCCAAAGACAGCAAAGACTACGAAAAAGCACACGGCAAGGGTTCAGTGACTCGTGTCAAAGATGGTAAGAAAGTAGAAAGCGTCGAACCTGAATTCAAAAGCAAGTTCATGAAAATGGTCGAAGCCAAGAAAGAAGAAGCTGACAAAAAGAAAAAAGAAGAAAAGAAACAGAAGATAGCCAAGATCATGGACGAAGGTGCCAAACCTGACTTTTTAGATCTTGACAAAGACGGCGACAAGAAAGAACCAATGAAAGGCGCTGCCAAAGGCAAAGACGACGACAGCAAAGACAAAGACAGTGATTCCAAAGGTCTAAGTGCAAAACAGAAAAAACTACCACCAGGTCTACAGAAAGCCATTGCTGCTAAATCAGAATCCAAGATGATGCCAAAAGGCAAGAAGCAGACAGTGAAAGAAAGTGTAGAAACAAATTTGTCATTCAAAGAAATGATGGCACTGGTTGTTGAAAGTGGCGGGCAACAACAGATTGATCCAGTTGACAATCAATTGTGGGCTTGGGCTCAGCGTGTGGCAAAGACCAAGATTGGCGAAGGCATGAAAGCTGATATCTATGCTGGTATGGTATATGAGCGTATGGGTGGTGCATTTGAAATGTACGATGTACTCAGCGAACAACAAAATAAATAATTCCAATAAGTATCTAAAAAGCCGGCAATTAGTTGACCGGCTTTTTCTTTGACTATATAATAGATTATAGGAGAGAATTATGTCAACAAGAATGTACGGTCCTGAAGAAAAAGCCAAACTAGAAAGATTGATCAGTGAAGGTTCTAATGTGCTTCGGGAACTGGAAGATCTTCAAGAAGGCCTCAAAGAAACTGTAAAAGCTGTTGCAGAAGAACTGCAGATCAAACCATCCATAATCAATAAGGCAATTCGAATTGCACACAAAGACAACTGGAAAGATCATGAACAAGAATGGAATGACATTGAAATGATCCTTGGAGTCACTAAGAGGTTGCCAGAATGAGCTATTGGGGCTACCACTTACTATTAGATTGCAGTAATTGTGATATTGCTAAAATTTCTAATAGAGATAATATCTACAAATTTGTCAAAGACCTTGTGGTTAGAATAGATATGACTGCACACGGCGAACCAATTATTGAACATCTGTTGCCTGGAGATCCTAAACAGGGATTCAGCCTTATGCAGTTGATCACAACGTCAAATATCAGCGCTCATTTTATGGAACTAGATGGCACAGCTTATTTTGACATTTTCAGTTGCAAAGAATTTAATATCGAAATGGCAAAGACTGTGGTCAAAGAATACTTTGCTCCTGGCAAAATAAGAGTGAATTTCTTAACTAGGCATGCAGATTGATTTTATAAAAGTTCCATACACCACAGGTCCTGGAATGATTCGTAATACAGGACCTGTTTTTGTTTACCCACCCAGTCTAGAAAGAATTATCAACAAGAAACTGGAGTTGGAAAAATACGGCACAGACCTATGGGCACAAGAAAAAGGCCTAGAATCAGTGATAGCCAAAGCAGCAGAATACTGTGGTATTTTTTCCGACAACATAGTTGATCTTGCACTTAGTCTTGAAGAGGATGTGGCAGTGATGTATCAGGGACGATTGGCTGCTATTTGTTTTTGTTTTCCCAGTGGATTCAAACCCTGCAACATAATCAGCAAGCCTTTGGAAGACATACATAGTGCAGTGGCAGACAACGAAATGTTGGTCAAGGCCAGTCCCGGTATCGCTAGAACCATGACTGAGCAACCCAGTTTCCGAAGATGGGTTTGGAGTATTAACAAAAATCCGGACCTGTCTAATCATCCTAGCAACAAAAAACACGCAGATCCGCACAGCATAGATGATCTATATTTCCGAGTAGAAACTCAAACCACTGCCAAGGTTGATCACGAAACCAGCCTATTTTTTGTCAAGGTTGATGTGGTGCCATTGAAGCAAGTTTACGATAAAAAAATCTTAGACAGCATTAATTCAATGAGCGATAACGTATTGGAATATAAACACTTGACAAAAATCAAAAACCTGTTAAACTTACTAGATGCACAAAATAATCAAGTTTCATAGTAGCACGTAACAAGATTGATAAGTAATAATGAGAAAGGTAGGCCGGGCCATAAACCGCACATTTGGTATTTGTCTGCCACAAAAGACATAGGAGGAAAATTTGAGTTACGTAGACGCTTTCTATGATAGAGAGCAGGATATGATCAATGTTGTTGAACGTGATGACAAAGGTCAAAGACATTACAAAGAGTATCCAGCCCGTCATATTTTTTATTACCCAGATGCCAATGGTAAATTCACAAGTATTTTTGGACAATCACTTTCGAGAGTCAGTTCCAAGAATGTCAAAGAACATCGCAAAGAACTTGCAATACATTCAAACAAAAAACTGTTTGAAAGCGATATCAATCCCATTTATCGCTGTCTAGAAGACCACTATCTTAATGTCGATGCGCCCAAATTAAATGTAGCATGGTTCGACATTGAAGTAGACTTTGATCCAGAACGTGGCTATGCATCGCCAGAAGATGCGTTTATGCCTATCACTGCGATTGCTGTCTACCTACAATGGATGCAGACTATGATCTGTTTGGCTATTCCTCCCAAGACCCTAGGCATGGAAGAAGCCAAGAAGCAGGTTGAAGAATTTCCTAACACCTATCTGTTTGATAACGAAGCAGATATGCTAGATATGTTCTTAGATCTAATACAAGATGCAGATGTACTAAGTGGTTGGAACAGTGAAGGTTTTGATATTCCTTATACTGTTAACCGTGTGACTAAAGTTCTCAGCAAGGAAGATACAAGACGTTTTTGTCTGTGGAATCAATTCCCTAAGAAACGTGAATATGAAAAATACGGCAAGGCTGCGGTTACATATGATTTTATAGGTCGTGTACACCTAGACAGTCTCGAACTATATCGCAAGTACACATATGAAGAACGCCATACCTATCGACTAGATGCTATTGGTGAAATGGAGATTGGTGAAAACAAGACTGTCTACGAAGGCACACTTGATCAACTGTATAACAATGACTTCCGTAGATTCATTGAATACAATAGACAAGACTGTATGTTGTTAGAAAAACTAGACAAGAAATTAAAGTTCTTGGCCCTTGCTAACACACTGGCTCATGAATGTACTGTGCTACTTCAAACAACAATGGGTGCGGTAGCTGTAACTGAGCAGGCCATTATCAACGAAGCTCACAAACGTGGAATGATAGTTCCTAATAGGATATCTAGAGAAGAAGGTTTCAGCAATCAGGCTGCTGGTGCTTATGTTGCCTATCCCAAGAAAGGAATTCACGAATGGATCGGCTCGCTAGATATAAACTCACTGTATCCTTCAGCAATCCGTGCTTTGAACATGGGTCCTGAAACTATTGTTGGACAATTGCGGCAAGATGGTACTAAAGATTATATTGCTGCTGAAATTGCCAAAGGTAAATCGTTCGCATCGGCTTGGGAAGGCGTATTTGGATCATTGGAATATGCCGCTGTACTAGAACGAAATGTTGGTCGAGAAATTACTATTGATTGGGAAGATGGTGGAGTAGATATGCTAAGTGCTGCTCAGGCCTATGATCTAATCTTTGAAAGCAATCAGCCTTGGATGCTGTCAGCAAACGGTACGATCTTTACCTATGAACGAGAAGGTATCATTCCTGGTTTGTTGAAGCGTTGGTATGCTGAACGTAAAGACATGCAGGCCAAGTTAAAGGATTGTATTGCAGCTGGTAATAAGATTGAAGAAGAATACTGGGACAAACGTCAGTTGGTCAAGAAGATTAATTTGAACAGTTTGTATGGTGCCATTCTTAATCCGGGCTGTAGATTCTTTGACAATCGTATCGGACAATCAACTACGCTTACAGGTCGTGCTATTGCTCGACATATGGCTAGTAAAGTTAACGAAATTATCACCGGAGAAAATGATCACGTAGGCAAATCAATCATTTACGGTGACACAGACTCTTGTTACTTTTCAGCGTATTCCACGCTTAAGAAGGACATTGAGAAGGGAGCGATTCCTTGGACTAAGGAGTCGGTCGTTGAACTTTATGATACTATAGGAGAAACTGTCAATGCTACTTTTTCAAAATTCATGCAAGATGCATTTCACTGCCCAAAAAGTAGAGGAGAGGTCATCAAAGCAGGTCGCGAGATTGTTGCTTCCAAAGGACTTTTCATTACAAAGAAACGATACGCGGTCCTTTACTATGACAAAGAAGGAAAAAGAACAGACATTGGGGGCGCTCCTGGCAAAATCAAAGCAATGGGACTTGATTTAAAAAGATCCGATACTCCTGTAGTAATTCAAGATTTTCTAAGCGAAGTGCTTACAAAAGTTCTCAACGGTGCAGGAAAAGAAGAAGTACTAGAATACATCACTAATTTCCGTACAGACTTTAAAACCCGTCCTGGTTGGGAAAAAGGCTCACCCAAACGTGCCAACAACATTACAGAATACGCCAGCAAAGAAAAGAAGGCAGGCAAGACCAATATGCCCGGACACGTTAGAGCAAGCCTTAATTGGAATACTCTAAAGCGTATGATGGATGACAAGTATTCTGTAGCCATTACAGACGGTGCAAAAGTTATTGTCTGTAAAGTCAAAGATAATCCTATGGGCTATACTAGCGTAGCATATCCTGTAGATGAACTTAGACTACCGCAATGGTTCAAAGACTTGCCGTTCAACGATGCTGAAATGGAAAATGCAGTCATCGATGAAAAGTTAGAAAACTTAATTGGAGTCTTAGAATGGGACATCGGTTCAACCCGCAGTGATAATACATTCGCAAAACTTTTTGACTTTGAGTAAATTGCGGTTGCTTTTTACTCTAGATCTAAATATAATCTTAATATACAGGAGAATTCTCAATGAAAGATATACTACAAGACATCGTGTCACACACACAAAACTTAGGCTTCTTGACCACAGTAAAAGTTACCGGCGATCAAAATAAAACCGCGATCAATTCAATGGCTGATGACCGTTCAGTAATTATGGAAGCTGAAACCAATGCACCGTATGCAGATATGATAGGTGTGTTTGGCATGCCACAATTAAACAAATTGAAATATTTGTTAGATGGTGCTGAATATAAAGAAAATGCCAAGATTAGTATTACTACAGCAGATCGCAATGGCGAAACAATTCCAACAGGTTTACACTTTGAAAACAAAGACGGTGACTTCAAAAACGATTATCGTTTCATGAATACAGAAATCATCAACGAAAAGATGAAGACTGTGAAGTTTCGTGGCGTTAAGTGGGACGTAGAAGTCGAGCCAACAGTTAGTGCTGTGCAGCGTTTCAACTTTCAGGCAGGCGCTAACAATGAACATCCAACATTCTTGGCAAAAACTGATGGTGATAAATTAAAATTTATCTTTGGTGATGCTAGTACACACGGAGGCGAGTTTATATTTGCTATGGGTATTACCGGTAAACTTGATCGCGGATGGACTTGGCCGGTGTTGCCGATCTTGAGCATTCTTAAGATTGCAGATGTCAACAACACCAAGATGTCATTGTCAAATGAAGGTGCCATTCAGATTACTCTAGACAGCGGGCTTGCCACTTACAAATATATCATTCCAGCACAGGCAGCTTAAATGAAACAACCAGTTGATTTGACACCCTTACAGAAAGACTACGCAGTCTACTTGCCTGCGATTAGTAGTTTCTACAGCACTTATATTGCAAAACAACGTAAGGAAGAGTTTGTACCCGAGGATCGTATTCCAGTAGGATTCGATCGTGGTATTGAAGGTATGAACTTCTTGAACCCAGAGCAAGGATACTTTTATTACAAGTATGGATTGTATTCAGCAGGTCATGCACAGTTAGATCTTAATAAAACTATGGATCACGATGCAATGATTCAACAACGTGATCGCAACAAGACAATGATCCTAGGTGACTCTGGTGGATATCAGATCGGTAAAGGTATTCTTAAGTTTGATTGGTTGGACTTTGAAGGCAAGGCTGCTAACAAGACTCGAGATGACATACTTAACTGGCTAGAACTTACCGCTGATTGGTCAATGATGCTTGACGTTCCTACTTGGGCCTGTGATCATATTCATAGTCCGAAAACTGGATTGAAGTCATTTGAAGACTGTCTAGAAAAAACTCGTCACAATAACAAGTACTTCTTGGAAAATCGTTTAGGTGCTACTAAGTTCTTAAATGTTTTGCAAGGCAGTAACTGGGATACAGCGGAAGCATGGTACGAAGGTGTAAAAGAATTCAGTGATAAAAACGTGTGGGGCGATAAAGCCGCCGAAGGTTGGGCAATGGGTGGTGCTAATATGTGCAAGATGCATATTACACTACGTCGATTAATTACTATGCGCTTTGATGGAATGCTAGAAGGCAAGGATTGGATGCACTTCTTGGGTACTGCACAATTAGATTGGTCATGCTACTTGACCAGTATCCAACGTCAGATACGTAAACACATAAATCCTAATTTTACGATCAGCTTTGACTGTGCCTCGCCGTTTATTGCAACTGCACACGGACTGGTTTATACCAACAGTCAGCATACAGCTAAACGTTGGAGTGTTATAATGGACAAGGCTCCAGATAATAAAGCACTGGCATCGCGTCCAGACATTCCGTTTCCTTTCGAAAGCGAGATCGGTCGCAGACTAAATGTTGCAGATATCTGTCATTACAAACCAGGAATGTTAAACAAGATTGGCAAAGAAGGCAAAACATCTTGGGACAGCTTTGGTTATGCACTCATGATGGGACATAATGTCTATCAACACATTGTTGCTGTACAACGTGCCAACAATTTAGCCGATATTGAACAAGCTAAGATTCGTCCAGATTGGAGAATGTGGAAGAAAAACAAAGATCGCGACATGAGTGATGAGTATAGTGATTGGGTTCCACGCAACATCTTGTACTTTGATCGATTTGTCGAAGAGTTGTTTAATTGTCAGAACAAAGAATCTGCATTTGAGATGATCGCCGATGCCGAGACCAGAGGCTTTATGCAGAATTTAGAAGGCACACGTTTGCGTGGTGGTGTTACAAACATCTCTAATGACCTGTTCTATGAAGAAGGCAGTGAAGATAAAGACTCTTGGAACGATGACCGAGAAGATGGTGAATTAGATAAACTTGTGGCTGAATGAGGAGTAACCATGTACGAAAATAAAATTAAACATCTAGAAGAATCTCATAGAGTGTTAGATCAAAAAATTGACACTCTTGAAAAGAATGGGCTGTTTGAAGATATAAAAATGCAGAAATTGAAGAAACAGAGGTTGCTTTTCAGAGATGAACTTGCTACACTAAGACTAAAGCAATGGGAACACGATCACGAAACTGTCGACTTTCATGACAAGCGATGAAAAAATATATTCTAACACAAACTCAGATTAAAACATTGGCAGATATCGCCGAACGTTTTCCAGAGGTTCCTCAATTTGAAATCGTTGAGGAAAGTTCTAGTGGTATCGGACTTACCACAACAGTGCAATTTGAGATGTTGGGCAAGGAAGTCAAAGTTGACAACACTGACGTGAGTAATTGGTAATGCAACTAGAAAAATATGATGCGTTTGAATCACGTATGCTTGAACGTTATCCAAAAATGTTTAGTGGTAAGTATGGTGGATTTCAGTGTGGCGAAGGCTGGTGGCCTATTCTCGAAGCACTGTGCTTTAACATTCAACATCATATTGATTGGAAAAACAGACAGTCAGAGATTGTTGTGCAAGTAGTTGTAGAACAGATTAAAGAAAAGTTTGGCGGACTGCGTTTCTACTATGATGGCGGCGATGAATATATTAGCGGATTAGTTAGTATGGCAGAATCGTGGGCAGATGCCAGTTGTGAAGAATGTGGTGCTCCAGGTAAGAGAAGAGATGGCGGATGGATTAAGACTCTGTGTGATACACACGAAGCAGAACGTCAACAAAGAAAGAAAGTATCTGAAGAAGAGTATGCTAAACAGAACGGACTAGAACTATGAAATGTGAAATCTGCCATAAAGAATATACAGCTGCCTGTGACTATCGGCAAGGACGATGCCCCTATCATCCTCCAATGTATACCAGTTATCATTACAGATTCCTCAACTTATTCAACATTATCAAGAAATGGTTCCAACGATGAAAAGAAATTATGATTCCGGTGTCGCAGATGCTATCACATTCTTCACAGGCGTAGAGATTGAAAAAACTCCTGCATACGGAATGCAAACTCTATTCGTAGTAGGTGAACACGATCCGTATGTGATTATGGAACTGGCAAGAAACCACAACTGTGAGCACATCTACTTTGGTGCTAATCAAAGTTTCAAAACTCAAGGCATAAATGATAGCGAAACTTGGAAACCTTGGGAAAACATGATATACGTGTGCCTTGACGCCGAAGACGGATTCTGGTGTACCTTAGACTTCGATGTGTCAGAAACGGAAGGACTGTTAGAAAGCGGTCTTACAGAAAAGCGTAGATTTATTCCACAGATCAGTGTAAAATTACCTTATATAAATCAACTAGGCTACAATGCTACACTAAAGATTGACGACAAAGATTTTTCTGCAACTAATCCTGGAGTTTGGTGCCATAACCTACAGGATCTAATGGGTAGAGATAAGTTTACCAATTGGGATCAATATGGCCAGGACGAGATACTAAAATGAGTAGTGCAGGATACAACACCGCAAAGGCTGTTAATCGTTTACAGCGATCAATGACCAAAGCTTCTGTAATTGGTTCAAGACAATATGATAAAGATAAAGCAAGACCTATGAAATTAACAGTGAAACAAAAACTTCGCAAATGGCTAATGGATGACTCAGACGAATATATCACAATTCCTGCAGCCAGCCAAGACGTAAACATTCAGTCACAGGGTTTTAGACTAGATGTCTATAGTGCCAGTGGTGGAACTATTATTGAAACCACCAAGTATGATCGTCAAAAGGATGATCATAAACACAGTCTACACGTGGTCACGGACGACAAAGAACTGGGAGAAGAATTAGCAAAAATCATAACTATGGAGAGTCTAAGATGAAAGACAGAATTATAAAAGATACCGCCGGATTTCAACTGCGTGTAAAAAAATGGGAATGCCAAAGCCCTAAGGGACTATTTGCTGTGCATTTTGTTCAGGCATCCAAAGATAAACAAGGTAATATAGACAACGAATCTACCTATGAATTTTTTATGAATCAAAATGATATCAATAACGTTGCAAAGGCCTTAACAGAATGATTATTCGACAAGACATTCGCCCTAACATGATGATTTGGGTCACCTTCCAGAAAGAAGGTATGCACAAGTATCCAGCCGCACTTACAGATCCTAACTTGGCAACTGGTGATGAGTATGATGTAAGTTTCCTGGGCTATCCGCATCGCCACATCTTCCATTTCAAAGTTTGGATTGGTGTTACACACGATGATCGTGATATTGAGTTTATTCAGTTCAAACGATGGATGCTGAATCTCTATAAAGATAGTATACTAAGTTTAGATTATAAAAGTTGCGAGATGATGTCAGGCGATTTGTATGACGCTATCTCACAAAGGTATCCTAACCGTGAGGTTTGGATTGAAGTCTCCGAAGACGGAGAAAATGGTTCATTTATCAAGTATTAATAGGAAAAGCTATAATGGCTAAGAATTATAAAAACGTTTCGTATTTTGAAGACCGTCAAGACATTGTTAAGATCTTTGACGACTTAGAAAAGTTTAAAGACTTCTGTCGTTTCGAAATGTGTGAGTTTAATGAAGCTAATCTCTATAACAGAGACAGCCAAATTTGGAATAATTATTACCACAGCACACGCCCCCGCAAACCTCGCGGCGAATATAATCGCAGTGGAAATAACAACTTCCGTCAGCGTAATGACAATTTTTCTCGTTGATTTAGAATCAGTTGAAACAAGGTACACAGGTCAGTGGAAGACTCATGTACCTGCACTCCTACGAAAGGCAGGTCACGATGTTAAAATTATTTCAGGTCCTACAGATATACCTAGTGCTACCACTCCAGGAGCGTTTCTTAACTTTGGTGGCACTAATATATACAAGGCTAGTCAAGTGGAGCAGATGGGCCGTTTATTTTGTAACGGATCCGTTGGTCCCGGCGATCATTTTGTGTTTACTGATGCTTGGCATCCAGGTATCATTAATTTAAAGTACATGAGTGAATTACTGGGAATTCCAGTAACTACACACGGACTTTGGCATGCTGGCAGTTATGATCCTCAAGATTTCCTAGGACGTCTTGTTGGAAATAAGCCGTGGGTTAGAAATGCTGAGAAGAGTTTCTATCATGCTTTTGATCATAATTATTTTGCTACAAATTTTCATATTGAGTTGTTTATGCGATGTCTTCTCAATAATAATATGGAAATAGAAAATCCATGGTTTGAAGAAGATTTAGCCGATGCACTAGAAGGCAAAATTCCTGAAATTGTGCGTACAGGTTGGCCTATGGAGTATATGCAGGATACGCTAGCGATGTACAAAGGCATGCCCAAGCGTGATCTCATCTTGTTTCCGCATCGTATCGCTCCAGAGAAACAGGTTGAAATTTTTAGAGATCTCAAAGAACATCTACCACAGTATGAATTTGTTGTCTGTCAAGATCAACAGCTGACAAAGAATGAATATCATAATCTGTTAGGTGAAGCCAAACTGGTGTTCAGTGCTAACCTACAAGAAACACTAGGAATCAGTTGGTACGAAGGTGCTATAGTAGATGCTGTTCCAATGGTGCCGGATAGACTCAGCTACAAAGAAATGGCTTTCGATACATTTAAGTATCCTAGCAAATGGACTGAAAGTTTTGATGCATATAAGGTTTATCGTACAGATGTATGTAAAACAATTATAGAACATATAGAAAATTATAAAACTCGTTTACCTAGCCTAAATAAACAAGTAGATGCGTTGACAGAACATTTCTTTAGTTGCAACGTACTATTAAAGATGTTAAAATAAGATAAATGTCATCCACGACATAAACTCGGAGAAATTAATTGACAGATAAGAAAGAAACAGCACTTGACGCTATGGCAGGTGATAAAGGATACGAAGAAGCGTATCTAGCAGATGCTATTCGTTTTAAAATGAAACGTGAAAATAAACGTTTTTGGGCAGGCGACAATATATCAGATTATGTTACTGAAGAACATAAAGACAAACTTATCAACGAAGCCGCAGAAGCGTTTGAAACAGTTCTTGATCGACTGCTCATCGATCGTGAGAACGATCCTAACAGCAAAGGCACAGCAAGACGGCTGGCCAAAATGTACTTTAACGAAATAATGGCAGGTAGATATGAACCAGCACCAGACGCAACCTGTTTCCCAAATGATTCAGCAGACCGTTATGAAGGCATGCTGGTAGTTCGCAGTGAGCTTCGCAGTATGTGTAGTCATCATCATCAACCTGTTAGTGGCGTTGCTTATATTGGTCTTATTGCGGCTGAGAAACTTATCGGACTCAGCAAATATACAAGGATCGCTCAGTGGTGTGCCCGACGAGGAACTCTACAGGAGGAACTGGCTAATGATATCGCTAGAGAAATTGCCAAAGCCACAGGTGCCAAAGATCTAGGAGTTTACATTCAAGCAATACATGGCTGCTGTGAAAATCGTGGCATTATGGCACATAGTTCATTGACACAGACTACTGTATTAAAGGGTGCGTTCAAGGAAGATGGAAATACAAAGAAAGAATTCTTTGACAATATCAAATTACAACAGGAGTTTGCCCCAAGATGAGAACACAACTAATTGAAGCAAGTAAACAACATTATCAATCACACATTGAAAAGCATCGTGTCAATGTAGAAGTAATGTTAAACAATCCCACTGCTATACCAGAACACAGCGATATAATGACCGCTATTGAAAAAGAAGTGGCATTTATCGCAGAATATATGGATAAACTAGAAGTTTTAAACAAATATTTCAAGGAATAATATGCGAGTGACGTCAAAAGAAGAAGTAGGTAGCTGTGGCTGCGGACGAAGCCCCACAGGCAAATGCATAGGTTGGCACGGGTTAAGCGAAGACATGTATAGACACCAACTGATGCTGTATCTTGAAGAACAGATGCGCGAAGATAATGAAATAGAGTCTAAAAGAGGTAAACAATGAAAACAGCCAAAGACATATCCGATAATCTCATACACAGAATGAAACACTTACAGGAGTTTGTGGTTGAACGTGATTGGAGCCTTATACCTGCGGGCACTATCAGATTTAACATACAACACACTCAAGGACAACCTGCAAGGATATTCGTGCATGCCATGACACAGGAAGAAGCAGAGCGGCAGGTAGATGATTGGTTTGGAGAGGCTGTAGAATAATGTTGTTCAGTCTAGGCATGATAATTGGAGTGGGCATTGCCATTCTACTGTATGTTTTCTTAAGGAACAGATGATGTTTTTTAACCCATTGCGTGATGATCTAATGGTCCAACAACAGGTAGACAATGCTTGGCAGCATTTTGTTGGTGTAATTATGTTAAATCAAACTGGAAGGCGAGCAGTAAAGACCACCCTACCGGAATTCCTTTACTGGTTTCCTGCACCTTTGGCGCTGTTAGGCGCAGAAGAATCCTTTGTGAAAAGCATTATTCAGCCGTTAGGCATGGTAAACGTGCGATACAATCGTTTGATACGTATGACGCAAGATTACTTGACCTGGGACGGAAATAATGCCGCTGTGCTATATGGTATAGGCAAGTATGGGTCTGACAGTTATGAGATATTCTACAAACATAACTTCAGTGTAGAACCAACTGATAAAGAACTAAAACGCTATTTGCAACAAGAGGTATTAGATGTTGTTGAAACTGCTTGAACGACTAGGTCGAAAACGAATCATTATGGATCGTATCAACGATCAACCATATCTCGAAAGATATTATGTCTTTTTAAAAGATAGAAATTGGTTTCCTTTTAACATCTTTATTCATAAATTCCTTAAATCAGATCCGGATGATGTTCATGATCATCCATGGCCTTACGCCACTCTAATTTTGAAAGGTGGTTATTATGAATGGACTCCTTGCTTTGATTCACAAGGTGTCAAGACCAGCGAAACAAGGCATTGGCGTGGACCGGGCCATGTCCGCATTTGCTCTGCTAATAGTTATCATCGCGTTGAGCTAAAGCCATACGTAGATTGCTGGACATTGTTTATGCCCGGTCCCCATAAACGTGAATGGGGTTTTTTAGTAAATAACAGGTGGATTCATAATGAAACATATCTATCTATAAGGGCAAAAAATGCAAAAAATCGATACTGGTGAAAAATGGCGTAGCAGCGACTTTGAACTTTTTCGAGTAATTGACACAGTGAATATAGAGGGTCAAACTTGGATACATTATATGCGTGTTAGAGATAGTCTCGAATATTCGTGCCTAGAAGAAAGTTTTATACATAGATTTTCCAAAGATGTATCAAATGAACGTTATTAACCTAACCTGGAATTCACAGACAGACAATTGGTGGACTGAAAGTTGTGCATTGATAGTTGAACATTTCGGATTGCCGGGGCATAGATACACCACAGAAGTTTCTGCAGACTATATGAAATTTTTTTTCCTATCAGCAGAAGATAAACTGATGTGTGCAATATTACTAAGTGATAGATTATGATGAAATTATGGAAAAACATTGATATTGCAATCTTGGACAGTTTGCCCAACACTGCGGTGGGATATGAACAACGTATCCGCATCCCAGAATTTACTTTTTTAGGCAAGCATAAACAACCAGATTTTGGCAGTATCACGTTGTGGTTTTATGGACAGGACAAAACCATTGAACTAAAGAGTTTGAAAAATTATATTTTCCAATATAGAGATACAGTAATAAGTTATGAAAGATGTATAGATGTCTTGTATAAACATCTTATGCAAACCTATCAACCCGTGCGATTGCGTGTCCAAATAGATTTTCAACCACGAGGCGGTATCAGCAGTTGTATGACAGCAGACAGTGATTGGGGACATTTAGGTGGCAGTGATAAACTTTGGCAAAATCACAAGGACTAATGATAAAATATCTAGTGGGATTTGCAGTAGGATTTTTGCTATGGGTGATAATCCTCGGCCTAACTCCGATGCCCGAATATAGAGTATACGATTGCGGTATGGCTGAATGGCATCCCGATATTCCTCCTAAAGTTAAAAAAGAATGTCGCGAACTAAAACAACAAGAATGGAAGAAACAACATGAAGGCAAAGTTCAAACAAGCGTACATGAAGACCGCGAAGATATTCGCAGAACTAAGTCAAGCACGTAGACTACACGTTGGTGCTATTGTTGTCAAAGACGATAGGATTATTAGTATTGGATACAATGGTATGCCGGCTGGTTGGGATAATAACTGTGAAGAGACATATTATGATGAAACTGGCAATGAGAAATTAAAGACTAAATCTGAAGTACTTCACGCAGAAACAAATGCCATCGCAAAGCTGGCCAAATCCAGTGATAGTGGATTTGGGGCTGATATTTTTATTACTCATGCCCCCTGTATTGAATGTGCTAAACTTATATACCAGTCTGGCATAAATGGTGTCTATTATAGTGAAAACTATAGAGATGACACAGGAATCGAATTTCTAAAAAAATCAGGAGTTAAAATTGAAAAATTGGATAATTGAACTGCAAGAAGATCCCACAACGGGCGATGTTATTTTAGAATTTCCTCCAGAAGCAATGACACAGGCTGGCTGGAAAGAAGGAGATGAATTAGACTGGAAAGATAATCAAAATGGCTCTTGGTCTTTGACAAAAAGAGTGTATACTAGTAATATGAATAATAAAGAAAAAGAAATCCTAGATATTACCCAAGAAGAATGTGCAGAAGTAATTGTTGCTATCAGCAAGATAAGTCGATTTGGTTTAGATAACATCAAACCCGGCAAGCCACTTACTAACAGACAACATCTAGCAGAAGAACTAGGAGATTTACAGGCTATGATTGATCTTTGCATTGACCACAATCTAGTAGACAAACAGGAAGTGCTTATTGCATCTGCTAACAAAATTGCTAAATTAAAAAAATGGTCTAATATATTTGAAAGTGAAAATAAAGATGAGCAAAATAAAAATAGCTGAGTTATTTTATAGTATACAAGGTGAAGGACGCTATATGGGTGTGCCTTCTGTTTTCTTACGTACATTTGGCTGTAATTTTAAATGTCAAGGCTTTGGCATGCCACGTGGTGAATTGAGCAAAGAAGCAAATAATATCAATCCTTTAGAATTTAAAACATACAATGAACTTCCGCTTGTAAGTACTGGTTGCGATAGTTATGCTTCTTGGGATCCACGTTTTAAGGACCTTAGTCCTATGCTTACAACAGACGCCATTGCAGACAGAATCACGGAGATACTGCCCCACAATGGGTGGAAGGACGAACATTTAGTTATTACAGGTGGCGAGCCATTGCTAGGGTGGCAACGTGCTTATCCAGACTTGCTGGATCATCCTAAGATGGCAGAGTTAACGGAGATTACATTTGAAACAAACGGCACCCAACAACTATCGCCAGAATTTAAAGAGTACTTAAAGCAATGGCAAATGAGAACTTGGCATAGCGGTGGTCCTGTACGTGAAATTACATTTAGTGTAAGTGCTAAACTTCCTTGCAGTGGCGAGAAGTGGGAAGATGCTATATGTCCTGAGATTGTTACCGAGTACGAACAAGTTGGCACAGCATATCTAAAGTTTGTGATTGCAACAGAACAAGACTTTGCGGATGCCGAATGTGCTATTGCCGCATATCGCCGAGCAGGATTTACTGGACACGTTTATCTAATGCCAGTGGGCGGCGTTGAAAGTGTTTACGCGATGAATAATAAAAACGTAGCAATATTAGCTATGAAAAACGGATTACGTTACAGTGACCGTTTACAAGTGCCACTATTTAAAAACGAGTGGGGTACTTAAATGCCATCTGTATCTCCTAATCCGACCTACGAGAAATAAAATGAAACAACTGATAAAAAAATTATTTGGATTAGACAAGTTGCAAGCTTCTATTCAAAAAGCAGAACAGGATTTAGCCGAAGCGAACCTACGATTAGCAGCAGCAGAATCTGCATCCAAAGCTGCTGAAGAGCAAGAAGAAATTGCCAAATTGACACCAAAAGATCGTGCAATCAAATTAAAAGAACCTTGGGTTGGTGTCCTTAATACTCACATCAACAAAGATAACATACGTAACGGCTTTTTTGAGCTTGACTGGAACGAACATTTTGTGTTAAAATTAAAGCAAGAGGGATATGGTTTTGATGGGGATCTAGACGAAGAAATCGTAGACCGCTGGTTCCGTGAGCTGTGTGCCAATGTTGTAGTGGATGGTGATTTTGGAGGCGCTGTCAACACTGGTGTAATTGATATTAATTCTGTTAGAAAAAAGAATCTATGACATATATTTTAGTTGATACTGCAAACACTTTCTTTCGTGCTAGACACGTTATCAACGGTGACGCTGATATCAAACTAGGAATGGCTTTTCATATTACATTAAACAGCATCAAGAAGGCCTGGCAAGACTTTGGTGGCAGTCACGTGGTATTCTGTTTGGAGGGACGTAGCTGGCGTAAAGACTATTACAAACCTTACAAGGCACAAAGAGCTGCTAGCCGTGCTGCTCACACAGAACGAGAAGCAGAAGAAGAAAAAGTATTTTGGGAAGCATTCGACACGTTCAAAGAATTCGTGACGGAAAAGACCAATTGCACCGTTCTACAAAATTCTCAGTTAGAAGCAGATGATCTTATCGCAGGTTGGATTCAGAGTCATCCTAGCGACAATCACGTGATTGTTTCTACAGACACAGATTTCGTACAACTTATTGCACCAAATGTAAAACAATATAATGGCGTCACAGAAACCACAATCACGCACGAAGGTTACTTTGATAAAAAGAATAATCCCGTTATTGATAAAAAAACTAACTTGCCAAAAGCCATTCCGGACCCCCAGTGGTTACTCTTTGAGAAGTGTATGCGAGGTGATACCTCAGACAACGTGTTCTCTGCATATCCAGGAGTACGGGAAAAAGGTACAAAGAATAAGGTTGGTCTCCGTGAGGCCTACGAAGACATGAACGGTAAGGGCTTTAATTGGAACAACATGATGTTGCAGCGTTGGACCGACCACGAAGGTAAAGAACATAGAGTTAAAGAGGACTATGAACGCAATCGTCAACTTATCGATCTAGCTGCTCAACCAGAAGATGTCAAAAAGATAATGACAGAAACAATAACTACGGCCACATCAGCTAACAAAAATATCAGCCAGGTTGGTATTAGACTTATAAAATTTTGTAATCTTTATGATCTAAAGAAAATTTCTGAACAGGCGCAGGTCTATGCCGAACCACTTAATGCTAGGTACACAATATGATCGAATTACATGCTAAACCAATTATCGAAAACAAATTCTGGATCGTTGAGAAAAACGGAGTAAAATATGCTACTCTAAGAAAAAATGAGGATAACAGATTTGTTATGAGTAACAAATTAGGCGTAAAAATCTATGACACAAAAGAAAGCCTCACTAGACAATTTGGTCGAAATTTCTTTGTGGCTAAAATTATCAAAGAAGCCAACGATGCATTACCCAATGAAGTTCACGGTTATGCTACAAGTGCTGAACCGCATAATGCCATGTATGACATTAAAAGAAAGTTACCGCTGTTTACAAAAAGCAGTGATTCAAAAAGTTTGTATTGTGCTGGTTACTATGTTATTAAGTTTGACAAAGGATGGGTCAAAAGTTTTTGTCCTAAATTGATAACATTACAAAGGTACAAGTATCAAGGTCCGTTTCAATCCGAAATTGAAATGAAACAGGTATTGGCCAATGTCTCAAAATAACATTCCAAATACTCTACCGGGTGTTGAAAAACTTATTCAACGCATAGCAGTTGCAGAGCGTAGTCAGCAAAAAGATATAAGAATTACGATTCAAGAAGCCAGAGAGCTTACCCAAGAATTAGCAGTGATGACTGCTAGATTGGGGTTGACCGTTAAGGAAATACACGCAATGCTGGCGGAAATACGCGAATCTACTACCAACATCAATGTTAAATTTGATGGTGGTAACTTTAATTAGACATAAATATATACGTGCTTTATAATAACACGTATAGATATGAGTCGACCAAAACCCAAAGTTATTCTTGAATATACCAACAAGGAAACCTACAAAGTTGAACAAATTCTCAACAGCGATGCCATTTGGGCTGTGTTTTACAAAGACCAGCCTTTTAATCTAAAGAGTGGCAGTATGGTGTCTAGTTATCCTGGACCAAAGTACAAAAAAGTTAGTTTTAGTAATCCGGGACACGCAAGAAATTTAGCCAAGAAACTTAACAAGTTGTTCAAGACCACAGACTTTGCGGTGTTTAGGTTAAATGCCGGAGAGCGAGTAGACTAAATGGATCTAAAGGATACCTATACTTCGGTATTCCTCAAAGCTGCTGGTCAATCCGTTGACGAGAATATCATAAAAAAATTCCGTGGAACCTGGTGGCAAAACGTCAGGGGTAAGGATCACGGCGGACTTAGACTTACAGATCAAGGACTAGAATTTGTAGAAGAGTTCTCTCATATCAAAACATATAAAGTTGAAATATTAAAAGAAATCAGTATAACTCCTCAAATATTAGTTTGGTTAGATAAATTTATAGAATCGCCATATCATTTAAGTAAAAAATATATTGTTGTTCTAAAAGAAAAATCAGCATTCGAATTATATCTGTTTCACGGAGATGTAAGGAAAATGGGCTATGCCAAAGCAATGCATCAAAGGTTAAGCCAAGAATCCTGAACAATTTATTCTTAATCTATAAATATTTTCACAATGATCGAATATAATCCTTTAGAAATTTTAAACAAAAGATCACTTCAAGTGATGCCCCCACATTTTGGAAAAATAAAACTAGAAGAGATAATTTTTTTAAAAGACGAAATTGAAAACTGGATTCGAATCAAATTAAAAGGTAGATATGCTGTTGTAAAACTAACTAGTATAGAGAACGACAGCAAATTGAAATCTGCAATTTTTGCAGGATTTGAAGATCATAAAGAATTGACATATTTTATGTTAGCGTGCCCATATCTAAGGAGAAACTAATGGACCAAGAAGTAACAACAGCCCAAGAACAAGAGCAACCGCCACAACCACCAAGTCCTACTGGTGCTGAACTAAATCTCAGTGATCTAGCATCCTTGCGTAGTATATTAGAAGTTGCTAGTAGTAGAGGCGCATTTAAAGCAGCAGAACTAGAAGCGGTAGGTAAGGCTTACAACAAATTAAACACATTTCTCGAATCTGTCGCAGCCAAAAAGGAATAATATGAAAAATCTCAAACACGTAGGTAAGTTGAAAAACTCAGGATCAAAGGTTCTTGTGGTTTTTAGAACATTGCCAGGTGAATCAAATATGGCATTGGTTGTACAAACATCACCCTTGCCAGATCAATATCACAATGCAATTATTGATCTAGTAGATCAAGATGTTGCACAGGATTCATGGGAATTCGGAGAAATTCTTTTTACTCGCCCATTCCCTGACGGACGTCCTATGTTACAGGCACTTCAGGCGGATAATCGTTTGATGAAAGTAGCAACTGATACTGTTATCATGACACCTACGCCTAATTCAGAAATTTCATTGCACGAACTAAATTCCTTTATTGCAGAACAAAAGAATTGTGCCATAGATGATCTGTACACGTTTACCAAAGGGGCCCCAAGCAAGAAAGAACCTACAACATCAGTTCAAGCACCTGCCAGCACAGTTGCCTCAACCAATGAAGTACTTACTGATCGTGATATAGCTCGTAATTTTAGAAGCCAGGCAGATGCCATGTACAAGGAAGCGGCTAGACTGAGGAAACAAGCAGACGATTTAGATCCACCGGCAAAGAAAACAGCAAAGGCCAAAGAAGAAGCAAGTGCCTAAACATTTATTCAGGCCGCCGAGCCAATTAGTTAAAGAATGGCCTGAAGTTTTTGAAGATATGTATATGAATACAATGCCAGTGGCATATTTAAAAAACGTCAGATTAGAATTTAATAATGGAAGAATATGGGAAATAGATATCCAAGAGCAACTTGATAATGCAACAAACGATATTGTTGCTGAAAAACTCCTGGATACATTTCAAGAATACAAAGAAGAAATTACTAAAGTTGATTTTGCTATAGACATCCAACGGCTAAAACAAGACATCACTGATAAAACTAAAAAGTTGTTTTAAAATTGAATCTCTACAATATGAATATTTATTTTGCAGGCGTTTCTTTACAAGAATTATAAAATTCCATAAGTTCTGGAAATGTATTTTTAAAGTTTGTGCCTCTACGACTATCATGTTCGTCGACAAATTTAACAAAATCCTTTCTAAATTGTACTTTTTCTGGGTATCCGTCTTTTATCTTAGATTCAAATACAGTAAGTACACGCTGTAATTTTTCTATCTCACTACTTACAAATCCCATACGATTGCTTTCATCTTTATCACTGTTGTCTTGCATAAAATCAATCTGTGCTTGTATATTAGTAATAAAATCTTCTGATAATAGGCCCACAACTTGGTGAGAAGGATGATTTAGATAGGGGATATCTATATACACAGAATGATTATTATTAATCCTAGGACTACAATGTTTTCTTTTCAAGACTAAAATATCTTCTAAGAACTGTTGATAACTAATTACACTCAGTAAATTGTAAGTGCTCATAATATGAATTTGCGAGTTTGAAACGGAACTGAGATAACGATCACAATTTGTTAACCATTGTTTATAATCCAAGCCGTGCCGTATGTACTCGGCCTGAGCTCCATATGCCTCACAGCTGGTATAAACCAGGACATTCTTTACAGCCTTGGCTGTTTGTATATGCTGTATTTTTTCAATGAACTCAGCTATCAATTTCTCTGGTACACATAGATTACTGTTTATGCCCAACTCTAATTTTGGATTGGGATTTTCTATGATATAGTCTAATACTCTAAAGGTATGTTTGGTCATTAACGGTTCGCCACCGGTGATTCTAAATGTATGAAGTGTAGGGTAAAGTTCAGGCCACCATTGCCAAAATGCTTCTACATATGGATTCTGATCACGCTCCAAAAAAGGCATCTTGTTCTGTACCTTTATCCATTCTATATTGTTAAATTTTTGGCTGGTAGGATATGCTCCAAACTTTTCGATTTCTTCCATCCATTTGCTACTGACATCTGGACTACAATAACTGCATTTAAAATTACATACATTGCTGAAACTTATTTCCAAATAATTTGGATTAACATGATTTAGGCCTTGAAAATCAGAAATACTATTCTTACTCCATGGCTCATAACTTTTTAAAACTCTATCACTGAGAACTTCTCCACGATCTTCTACTTGCCAGCAATATCCACATTCTGCAGGACGTTTGCCGTTAAGCATATCTAAACGTTGTTCAATTTTAAAAGATGTGTTATGTAATGCACTAGGACTGCGTTTAATTTCTTCTAAGGGTATTAGATGCGTTCTTGGATGATGACAACTATGAGTATGACCCGACCCAAGATGTATGGTGACTTGACTCCACTTTGCTGCGCAATAACTAGGACTAATAGGGTCGAGAATTTTTTCTTTAAACTCTATTCTTTTTTGGCGCCGGGTCATATTATTATTTCACTTCTGGTTGAGATTTATTTTTTGTTTGTTGTTCATAATATTCTTTTAACCAATCAAAATCATTAATCTTTTTTAGTGCTTCTAAATTGTCTTTATTTGCACTACCATATTGTTTACCTGCTATTGCTCCGGCAATGGCTTCTTGTCCAAACGGTTGATCAATACCTAGCGTACACCATACGTCAAGTCTATACAATGTTTCTTCGCTTTTTTGTCTATCAATAATTTTACTAGATAATTTACAACATTCTCTAAACGCTGATTTCCAAGTGTTAAACGGATCAGTATTAAATGCTGTGATATTTGATATGGATTTGACTGCCCTAAATTTACTAGATATACTGGTTGTCATGTCTGGTTTAGATACATCCATACCTATAGTCATTGCTGTTGGTAATAGTTTTACACCACCGTACCCATATACTAGATCATTGATGGGATTTTTACCGCGCCAAACGTGTACAATATCTTGTTCATAAACAGGTACCACGTAATCAAAATTAAAATCATCGACAATTTCAGCATCACCGTCGACTACCCAAAACATATGGGTTTTGGCTAGTTTGGCCGCAGTTATGTGCGCTTGGTGGATTCCTTTCACACCGTGTACTCTTTTTGCTCTTGGAAATCTAGATTTTAAATTTGCAAAATTATCATCGGCTGTATGCTCATTATAGCTGATAAACACTATATCATATGGTTCAGTGTTCTTTGGTATACTGGCTACTATATCTATTTTTTTGTGGTTCATGTAAAATCTTTTTTCAAATTCTTTGTTACTTACATTTGAATTTTTTGAGAACAATGTTACACCATCAAAATACTCTGCATTTTTAAAAACATGAATATATTTTTCATCCCATTTTGTAACAATATAACTAAAATCAAAATCATCTACAATAATCAAATCGTCCCAAACGGTCCAGAACGATTTAGTAAATGATTTGTTAGAGATATCTGAGAAATTTTTTACATTTTCAATTTTTTGAGACAACGGAAATCTTTTTTTAAAAGATAACCAGTCGTCTTCGTTAATACGTTTTTTGCTTATATAAAAAATATCGTAGATCATTTTAAATAGGTATTTGTTAAATTTATTGTTTCGTTATACAGGTCTAAAGTATACTTACTTTGTTTGGAATCTAGATAAGGAAAATCAAATCCCAATCCTAATTTAATTTTGTCCCCAAGTAATTTTATTTCGTCAATTAGACCGTCTCCATTGACCTCTTCATAAGGCCGTCCGTACTGATTCCAAATACTTTTAAGAATTTCAAAATCTCTCACTTCCACATAATTCCAGTTGGTACAATTTGCCAACCAAGTACCTAGTCTAGCTCCGTAAACGGCATATATGCCATTTTCTTCATGTGCGCCTACAGTTGACCACATTCGCAGTCGGTGTATGTTATGCCACCATACTCGTTTTTGAATTTCGTCGGGCGGTACTTTGACTCCGTCCAACAAAGTCATTTTTACTCCTTCACGAAATCCAGCCCTCCAGGCCTGAAAAGGTGATCCTGTGACAACTGTTTCGCTATAACAATCTTTAAACTGTTGATAACCTTGTTCCCAACAAAAGTCTACCTGTGCTCTTTCATTGTCGCTAGATTCGTGCGTTTTCATATTTAAAATAAAATCTTTACGCCAAATTTTAAGGCCGCCATTGCCGTATCTTAGTCCATTAATTTTATTACGTGCTAACCAGCTAACTACTTGTAAATTTTCTTGATCAGAATCAAACTCTGTGTTAAAAAATCGTGTGTCAACAATGTTGTCTGCATCTACCGTTACCACCCAATCTGTTTCTGATTGTCTTGCGGCTTCTTTGTGCGCTTCATCGCTGCCTTTTATTCCGTGTACTCTTTTAGCCCAAGGAACTTTGTTGCATAAATCTGCGTAATGCAGATCTGCATTGGGTTCATCATAGCTTAGAAATACAATATCTAGTTCTATAGTTTTCATATTTTTTCATACACATAATTTTTAAATATTCTTTTTGTAAAAATACTAAATCGATTGTGTGGACCGCTGTAAATAAATTCTTTAGAATTCGGGACTAGATCTTTTAACTGAAAAGTTATTGTTTGATAAAGGTCGTGTGGATCGTTGTAGGCGGTGATAAAAAACTGAATTTCAGTGTGTCCGACCCATTGAATCTGTCTAGTTTTGATGGCATTTTGTAAAACAAAAATTATTTTATTTTCTAATTCATTATATTGAATAACTATATCATTTTTTTGATCGGGCGCATATTTTATATCAATTACTCTATGCAGCACATCGTCAATTTTCACAAAACTGTGCTTGGTGACAATCTCAACTGTTTCAGAACCCATGTCTACAACACAAGAATTCATTTGCACAATTCCATTATGTATGTCTTCCGCCAGATCTCGATCGATTTTTATTTTATATTGTTTTTCATCAGCAGCAGTATCGGGATAAATTCCAGTGACTTCGCCGGTAGTAGGTTCAAAAATTGCCCAGTATTCTACCTGTGGTGCAATATATTGCTGTAACCAACTGTCAAAATCAATTACTTCTTCCATAATATTTTCTCTAAAATGCTAATGACTTCATCGGTTATGTATTTTTTTTCGTTATAATGAACAATGTCTTGTTGCTGATAATTTCCAATTTTTAATTTACCGTGCAGATCAAAATAAAATCCCACATGATCAGAAATTTTATCAGCCGGCCAGGGCCAATTTTGTATCATTGGTTTCAAATGTACCACTTTGGGAAAATCTAAATCATAACTGATGGTCTCTTGAATGTCTAAAATTTTTGCAGCTAGAGCAAATGCTTCGTCCGTACCTACTACTTTTGGAAGATAACTTTTCAGAAATAGATTTTTAAATTCGTTGGGATTTTTTAAAATATATCTACCCAGTGAAAAGAATTCTTCAACTAGTTTAGAATCTTTTTTAAAGAATGTGTAAAAAGAATATAAATTAGGGAGATCATTTTGTTCAAATGTTTTTCTATAATAAGAATCTTTTACAAGCTCTCCGCGATAGGTATATGACTTGTTAGGGATATATAACTCACAGTTTTCAATAAAATATTCCACCCAATGACTGTAGTCTCTAAAAAACAACATGTCTGCATCTAGGCATATGGTCTGATCCCAAGGATTTAATTTATCCATCCAACTTCGACCATCCCAAAAAGTTTCTTGATTCCATTCAATAATTTCATTAAATACCCAAGGACTTTTTAATTTTTTTACGTCTTCAATATTATCGGTTACTAGTGCAACTTTATCGAATCCTTTTCGTTGAGTATTTTTAATGCTTAGTGCTAGAGCATAAGCTAATTTCAAATAGTCAACTGAATCGTTTTTTGCAATAACAATAAGGTATCCAAAGGTCATTGTATCTCCAAAAATTCTTTCGCATTTCTAACTATGCTTTGTTTATTCATTACATGAACATCTGAATCTTTAATCGATGCAAGAACCACATGATCTTCACTCATACTGTCATTTAGATAAACACGCAGTTGATTTTTGTCAATAGAATGAATCAGGTCTTTGTCTAGCAGTGTTAATATTGGAGGAAGATCTTCTCCTCTATTTTCAAAACCATTAAGCATATGCTTGGCTATGCTAAAAGAAATATCATTTCGATATTGGTTGGGATTAAATCTAAATAAATCTGCAAAATAATTATAGTTTGTCCTAATCACATCCACAAGATCAAAAAATATTTTAGATTCATTATTTTTAGTAAACATCACGGTGGTAGCCCAATATAAGGGAATTCCAGTTTCAGACACCCAAGAATCTAAAATACCTTTTCTATCTCCTCTTACATCTTTCATAGATGGAGATAACAATATGCTTGAATCAACTTCCCAATATTCGTTGAGTCTATCGGACATTATTAAAAAATCACTGTCTATTAATAGTGTTCTGTCATATGGGGTAAGATCCCAAACAGACGCTCTGTTTGAATTTACAAAAGGCACTGTTTGAAAAGAATAACCATCGTGTAGTACACGAGTATTTTGAGTAACTGGTCTTTCTACAATAATTATATTTTCAAATGTTTCTTTAGCTTTTGGTAAAGAGCCAAACTCATACATCCAATCAACTGTTGCTTTGTCTGTGACTAAAGATATTGGAAATTGTAAATTTGATTTTGCAAACTTTGCAGATACCAAAGACATCAAGGCATAATCAACATCTCTACTGTTGTGTGCAAATATCAATATGCCTTTGTTCATAGGTCAATTAATTTTTCAACTGTTCGGCTTTTTTTAATAGAGTCATATTCGCTCATGTATTGAAAGCTGGCTGAGAAATATCTATCAAAAATTTCATCTCGGAATTTTATTAAATCATCAATCAGCACAGGGTTTTCATTGCTGTCAATCAACGGTATACCTGAAACTCTTCCTCGGTCAATGCATAATTGTACAAAAGCAATTAAAGAGTGGTCGATGTGAAAAATACCACCGGCTGTGCCATAGGTCAATTTAGCCTGTAGCTTTTCTTTCAACATTCGTCTTTGTATTGCCAGTGTTTGGCGATACTTGGAAAAATCCAATGCAGTTTGTAAACGGTCGTCCATAATCATCCTCAGTTATAGTAGCATATTATTTATATGCTGCTGTGATTGATGAAAAATTATGTTCCGCCGATTGCAGTAATTGAATATGTAGGCCTAGTAATGGTGAAAGTTCCCGATGGCACTAAAGGTCCTGTTGCTCTTTTTTCAGTAACTGTGACTGTCAGTGTGCCGTCTACTTCATCGCCTGGGGCGGGTGCACCTGGATCAGTATAATTGTCAACAAATCTAACTCGGATAAACACAGTGGTAGCGGTACCACCAGAATTATCTGCAACATCACACTTGGCATCTAAATTATAACTGTTTCCAGAATAGGGCGCCGATGACGACAGGGTATAGAAATTTTGATAAGAATTAGTTAGTCTGTAAAAATTTTGACCATTCATTGGACTAAATCCAGCAGTCGGTGTTTGACTGCCAAATACCTGCTGGCCTGCAGAAGATGTAAGACTAGACCAATCATTGTTTTGAGCAGTGCTGGCTCCGCCGGTGCGTGAAGATTGAATTCTAATTTGTCCTCCGGTGTTGAAAAACCAACGGCATAAATTGGCATTGGCAAAGGTTGCTGTGACTTCACACTGAACCAGTGTGTTCCATTGCGTAGATCTTGTGCTACTCACTGCACTTTCTGTTAAAAATCTACCTGAACCTATATTGAATCTGTTTGATATGGCTGTTGTGATCAGGCCACTGTACTGTGTATTATTAGTAAAAGAAAGAAGTTCTCCCTCATTAATATCTGTGATTGTTGGTGCTACTCCATCTTGATGCGTTCTCGCATTAACAATGTCAAATCTTAAAAGATCCCAATCATTTTGGCTGATTTTTTCATGATCAACTTTGGCTGAACTTTGCAGAGTTTGACCATATCCATAGGTAGCAGAACCGTTGCCAATAATATCGATTATGTTAGCACGTAGATTATTGTAGTCTATGGTCTTTATAAGATCATTAACAGCCATTGTAGTCCTTAATCCTTATCATAAGACTATTTATACGGGTGTTAAGAGCCAGATATGCCAGATATGGAGTAACCAGGTCTTGTTAAAACAAATGGTCCAGTTCCTAACGGTTGTAGTGTTCCCGATGCTCTAAGTTCGTCTACAGTAAGAGTCAACGTGCCGTCAATGTTATCCGGAAAACTTGAGCTGCCGCTGCCGGTATATGTATATGCATCAGTGTAAGTGACTCTAAAAGTAAGTACAGTTGCGCCGCCCACACTGTTGTCAGCTATGTTTGAAACCACTTCGATTCTATATTGATTTGCTGAATACGGAGCACTAGAGGCCAAGTTGAAAAATGTTTGATAACTATTTGTTAAATTATAAAAATTCAATACTGCGGTATTGCCACCAAAGGCCACTGTGCCGGCAGTATCTAGTATACTTGACCATGAAGAATTTTGTGGACTTGCTGTGCCACCTGTCCTTGAACTTGCACATCTTACCTTACTACCGCTGTTAAAAAAATGCCGAGCCTGATCGGCGGTGGCAAAAGTCACTGTGACTGTTGCTGTACAAGATGAATTCCATGCTGTAGTACGAGTGGCTGATGTCGCCGACTCAATAACAAATTGGCCGGTACCTATGTTAAATTTATTTGCAATTGCAGTATCTGCTTGAGTATTGTATTGATTGTTGGGATGTCCTGCACCAAATCGCACAGGTTCTCCTGATACCGCATTGACAATAGTTGGAGATAGGCCATCTTGATGAAGCCTTGCATTAAATATGTCAAATCTCAAATTGTCCCATTGTGCTTTTGTCACTGTGTTGCCAAAGGCCACAGCGGAACTCAACAATGTTTGACCGTAACCAGATTGACCGGCTCCTGTTCCCATAATACCAATAATTTTTGTTCTTATGGTATTATAGTCTACTGCTTCAATTATTAATCCGGTACCTGCAGCCATTTTAAATCCTTATAATATCACAGCTTCGACAAGTTTTAAACCTGTATCATTACTGGATTCTAATGCCACTGCAAACACTTCACTAGAATGATGAACTGCCACAGAAGCACAACCATCATTGGCTGCTATTAGATTGTCTCCTTTTTTAATCGATCCTATTACTTTCACTGGCACACGACCTTTGAGTGCAATATATGTACCGCCTTCTAGCTCTCGATTCATCATAAATGCAGGATTGGCACTGACTACTCCGATAGCTCGTTTTCCCCATGTACTGGCAGTTACTTCTTTGTCACCACCAACTACAACCACTGTGCCAATGTCATATTCTTGATCTGTTAGGTACTTTTCTGCAAGGTCAGCGTACTGTGCTGAGGTAGCAGTTCCATTAAGTATGTTACAATATATGTTGGCACTAGAATCTCGGGCCACAATTGTATTTGCTGTTGCTGTATGTACGGCGGTTCTGAAAGCTCCATTGTACAATAATGTGTTTGCCTGTGTGGCTGTACCTGTGAATTGATTGGCCACTAAATTACCACTAGCATCTCTTAATGCAATGGTATCGGCGGTGGCACCAGCATCTTGAGTTTTACTGTTTAATTGCAATGCATTACTGGCAGTTCCGTTGACAGATCCAACATATACAGCTGTGCCGGCGCCAGCACCAGAATTCAATACAGTAACTCCTGTCGACGAAATTATATTACCAGTCAAAGATCCGTTGACTGACCCGGTAACATTGCCAGTGACATTGCCAGTGACATTGCCAGTGAGAGCACCATTGAATGTGGTGGCAAACACAGTGGCCCATCTTGCAGATGTAGCTCCTAAATTTCTTGCATTATTTGCGGCTGGATAGATAGCATCTGCACCGAATACATAGTCTCTATCACCGCCAGATGTCACAATTCTCACAGTGACTGTTTGAGATCCAGAAGATCCTAATTGATTAGAAATTATCGGGCTATCACCGGATTCGATAAACACTCTCAGATCATCAGTATCACCTAAGGTGTAGCCAACATCATAAAACTTTGCACCGTTTGGAAACAGTGCATTAGTATTTCTTAGATACTCACTGGCTGCAAATCCTCCAAGTTTAGCTGCATTTGAAGCTGTGCCCCAATGGATATGATCATCTGTGGTAACTCCGGTAGACGGAGTGTTAATCAAAGTAAGACCTTTCTTTATTTCACTGAAACCAGTAATAGGATTCACTGACGGATTCAATGTAAATGCAGTCTTACTCATTATATATTGTGTATCGCTGCTAACAGTGAATTTGATAATTGTGTGATTTACGTTACTGACATCTTTGACAACTACAACTTCTACCGCAGTGGCGCCAGGATCTTCTGCAATTTGAGGGCCTACAAGCACGAAAGATGTGCCATTAGACACATACAGTTGCTCAGTGGTAGTGTCTAGCCAAAAATCTCCTGCTACAAGACCTGAAGGTGCTGTTGCACTTACTTCAGATCCGCCAGATGTTCTAAATCTAGATCCATCATAGAATTTGATCTTTTTGTTTGCACTGTCGTACCAGACTTGACCTAATACAGCTCTTGGTGGAGCAGAAGTATTGGCAAAATTCTCTAAAAGGTGTAAGAAATTTTCGTTCTGTACTTCGCCATAGCCTGCGTAATTTTTACCTAAGAAGCGTAGATCAGTAGTGGTATCAATGGTACCGTCTTCTACTGAGACTAAAAACGTGCCATTAAATCTGTCTACTTGATATGCCATCAATCTACTCCAATATTATTCTATTATTTATCTGAGTAGATTTATTATAATCTACCCACTGCAACTTCAATTATGCCTTCTAAACCATCGAAATTACCAAGTGCTTTGCCTATCACAGTACCTATTTGTGGAGTTTGCGTGCTTCTAGCAAACCCATTGCCTCCGCTGATCAACATATCACCCTTTCTTATCGTGCCTTTAACTTTACAAGGTGTTCTTCCCTGTAACGCTACGGCTGCCACATATGTGCCTTGGCAGTTACTGTTCATTAGATATGCAGGTTCTGTAGTAACAACACCCGCCACTCTGTTAGTACTATCTTGTGCCAGTGTGACTTCAAATTCACCACCAAATTCCAGAACCGTACCCGGAGCATATTCTGCATCTGCAACATAGTTTTCGGCTAAGTCAGCATATTGTGCTGAGGTAGCAACGCCGTTAAAAATGTCTGCATATACACTACCAAACGTTCGACCTGGTAATCCTATGTTGCATTTACTATTAGCATCTCCTACGAAAGTAGGATCTGATGTGCCGCCGTTGGCTAGAGCTACCGAGCTGCTGATAAATTCAAAACTTGCTTCGTCACCAGTTTGAAACGCATCATTAATAGTGATTGCAAGCCCTAGACCGTTGGTAATAGCTAGAGTAGGAGCGTTGCCATTTATAAACAGATGTATTTCTCCGGAATCTCCTATGGTCGCTCCAGCGTCTGTGACTTCTACTCCTGCCAATGTTCCCACTGAAGTCAAAGATGAATTCACTATTCCAGCAGCTAATGTTGCTCCAGTCAAAGTACCTGCAGCGGCAGTGACTGTGATGTCTTGTGATCCGTTAAACTGCACGCCATTGATAGCTCTACCAGGTGCTAATACACTGGCCTGAGCTGCAAGTCCGCTAAAAGTAAAACCCTGTATGTTGTTAGCTACCAGACTGTAGAATGTACTGGTGCCAGCTATTGCAGTAACATTACCTATCAACGGGCCTATAAATTGATCGGCTGTGATTGTTCCGCCGGCAAAACTACCAGTGCTGTCTCTGGCCACTACCTTACCTATGGTATTTGCCGATGATGCATCTACTGCCCACGTAGCAGCGGCACTACCGTTAAAATTACTGCCTGTTAAATATGTTCCTCTAGTAAGGATAGCAGACGTATTAGAAGTAATGGTAATATCATTATTACCATCAAAGTATACACCGTTGATATATCTTCCGGTCTGCAACCTAGTGGCGGTGGTTGAATTACCTAAAACATTGCCAGCAATCACTGTATTTGTTGAAAGCGTAACACCTTTTTGTAATTCATTGAAACCTGTAATAGCATCTAAAGCATTAATTGTAAATGTATCTGAACTGTGTATAGACAATACTTCATCATTGACCAATACCAATAACACTGCATGATTAACATTATCGGTATCTCTTAAAATTGCTGCTTTGATTCTTGTTTCACCAAAACCGGATACCCCTTCGGGTCCTACCAATATCCATCCTGATATATTAGAATATACGTACAGTTGTTTGGTTGAAATTTTATACCATAAAGCGCCTTCAGTAGGCCCGGATGGTGCTGTTTCTGAAGATGTGGCAGCTCCTACCGGCGTCCAATTAGTGCCATCATAGGTATTCAATTTATTGTTTACACTGTCATACCAAGTTTGACCTTCTAAAGCACGGGCTGGAGGATTTGTACCGGCAAAATTTTCTAATAGAAATAGAAAATTTTCATTCTGTACTTCACCGTAACCTACATAATTTCTACCTAGTAGACCAATACTTGTAGAAGTATCTAAGGTTCCGTCTTGCAGAACAACAAGTTCTGACCCGGCATATTTGTTTATAATGTATGGCATCTATTCGCTCCTTATGTATTTAACTTAAGAGCTAAATGTCCAAGCACCTGCTTGTAGTATGTATGTTTTAACAACTCTAAAAACACTGATAGGCTGTGCAGAAACAGTAATAGGACTTACAATTGTTTGATTTGTTATAGCAAATGCGGTACCTGTTGGAGTAACAAATTCAACGGTAGTAGGGGCTGCTAGACTTGTAGTAGCAGTAGTGCTTGTATTTGTTAGTCGTGTACACAAAATTCTAGCTAACGTGCCGTTTTCGTATTCGTTGATCGGGGCCAAACTGGTTAATATTATAGCAATATCGCCGTCTGTGGGGAAATCAGATACGTCTATGCTGAATACCAGTGATCGAGTTCTTACAACATTTAACACATATTTTTTGTTTGTGGCTTCAGATAATTCAGTAGCACTAAGAGCTGTGCCTATTGATCCAGTATTTTCTGTAGTTTGTACAGGTGTATTTTGATTTGTTGTGACTAACCCTGTCAGCAAAGGTGAATTGAATAATACAATATTTCCACTGCCGTCTGGTGCTAACTCTAGATCTTGAGAACTTATAGTAGATATTCTTTGATTGTCTATAAAAATATTGTCCACTGACAAATTTATCAAAGTTCCTATATTGTTTAAATTAGGAAAAGAACTTGAAAAACACTGCGTTGCAGTTAACACTGTATTTCCAGCAATTTTATAATTTTGTCCCGAGGCTAAATTAATATTTTCTGTGCTGAACCATCCAATATTTTTGTCCCAAGTGAATTCATGATCACTGTTTCCTCTAAGGATAATTCCACCACCGTCGGCATATTCGTCAGTATTAGAAGAACTATCGCCGAGACTGGCCAAAATCACATTCTTGTCTTCAATTGTGAGCACACTGGTATTGATAGTGGTTGTATTTCCTTGAACCAAAAGATCTCCCACCACTGTGAGATTGCCGCCCATTGTAACAACACTGTCTGTAAATCCATCATAAATTTTTACTTCTCTAGTTGGCGAAACAATATTCACTGCTGTTTCACTAACCACCCCCTTTTGTACGGCGAAACTAAGATTTTTATTAGAAGCTGTGTTGTACAATCTCACATTGCCGGCAGCAACATTAAATGCTCCTTCAGTACCGGCTCCTACATTAAGTCCGCTGTTATTGGTTATAATTAACGGTTCTGCAAAGTTGTTTGCTTGATCGCGACGAGCATAAAGAGACGCAATAATATTATCGAGTCGATCTGCGTTGGTTGCAGTAACATTGAATTTGATGCCTGCTAGTGTTCCGGCATTAAATCCAGGAACAAGGCTGCCGCTAAAACCTTCAATGTTTAATTTAGGCGTAAATGTGTCTTTGGCAAATATTCCCAGCAAAATACCATTGTTGTATAGATAGGTTACAACACGAGATAAATTAAGTGAATCTAAAATAGTTTCAACTTTGAATCCACTAAGTCCCTGAGACTGAGAATAAGCAGGACCAAGTAAAATGAACCCAGTTCCGTCATAGAAATATAGTTGTTTTCTGATATTATTGAACCATAGATCACCAGCACCAGGCTGCCCTGGTTGACTGTTTGAAATACTAGCCGAGCTGACTGGAACAAATCCTGTACCTGTATAAACTTTTAATTTTGCTTCGCTGGTGTCAAACCATACCTGTCCCCTAATTGGATGTTCAGGTCTACTGGTACTTGCAAAATTTTCTAAAAGTTTTATAAAATTTTCATTTAACGATTCACCAAAGCCACTGTAATTTTTTCCTATCAAGGTAATGTCAGTTGTTAAATTATCAACTTGACCATCAGCCACAGTAGCTAATAGTGTTCCGTCTGTTTTATTAATCGAATACGCCATTTTTTATCCTTTAGAATGCCGGAGGTCCTGACCTAATAATGTAGTTTATTGTTTGAAACGGATTCATCAATGAAAATGCTTCGCTTAACGGATTTGTGGTTTTAATACCTCCCGAATTAGGAAGGTAATTAAATTTGCCTGCTGCTGTTGGACCTGCATCTAAAAATGCACCAAAATCAGTTGGCAAAGCGGTGTCTAGTTTAACCGCAGCATATTGGCCGCCTGTGCTACCCACCATATCGTGTTCGTGATCTGGCAAGTTTCTAACCAACAGTGTTTGAGTTGATGTGCCGCTGCTTTGACCAATATTCTGAGGTTCAGTTCCAGATACTCTTCCCACTGCTCCTCCACCGCCTTCTACATATCCACCAGTGCTGTTGGGCACTGTAATACCGTTGTCCATGTTATCTCGTCCTAGTGCGAATCTTCCTCTTAGATCAGGAATTCTAAAAGTGTTGACTCCAACCAACGGATCGCTACCGTTGTAGGTGGTACCGATAATATCGTATAAATCAGAAAATTTTCCTCTTTCTACTTCACCGCCGTCGCAAAACAAAAATCCATAAGGAGCACTGGCACCTGCATAAGGTAATATAGCACCGATTGGCAGTCCTAGATCAGCAATAAATGTATCTCTAGATTGTTTCAGTAGTCCACTGGTGCTTGACCTAAATACCAAAACAAAGTCATCCGTTTTAGATCTATTGGGACTTGGTTCGGCTTTGCTGCTGATAATAGAAGAAGAAAGTGCAGTATTAAATGTTTTTGTATAACCTCCTGTGCTGCCGTTAAAAATAACTGGGGCAGTTGAGGCAATGTCTCCTGTAATAGAAAATGCTGTGGTATTTTGTAAACTTGTGGCGGTGACAGCATTACCACTGATGTCTCCTCCTAAAACTCCTTCTACAGTTTCTGCAATAATAGTCTGTGCTCTGATGGTCTTCCATCGCTTAGTTACACTGCCAAATTCAAAAGTATCATTCAGTGCTGGATCAATATTCCGTGTGGTAGTGGTACCAACTACTTCTAGAGTGGTGCCAACTAATGCATTTTTTGTCACAGCTAGGCCACCGGCGGTTCTAATTGAGCCGTTGCTGAGATTGGTAGTTCCTACGTTGCTGGCAACAATAAGATTTCCGCTCATTAAAGTGTTGCCTGTGATGTCTAGAGATTCTTGTGGATTGAGATTATTAACTCCAACCTTATTATCTATCACTCGCAGTACTGTATTGGGAATGCCATCACTGTTTAATTGGATATCAATGCTGCTGCCTGATGAAGAATTGTAGATTTTGGCGGCAGTGGCAGAGTTAGAAAGATTAAATGAACTGTCTACTCCGATATTGATACCTGAGTTGTTTCTAATGTTTAATCCAAATTCAGTGATATTAGTGATATCTGATCTAAGAAATTTGCCGCTGTCAATTACTACACCACTGACATTCAATCCGTCTGATGCAGTGGCAGTTCCATATAGTTTGGGACTAAATCCACCTAGTCCAAGATCCGAGGTAGATGATATATTCACTCCTGATCTTACTGCAAGGAATCCTGTGATAGAATTTTTTGGAGTAAAACTGTCTTTGCTGATAATAACAACTGGTTTATCTTCTACATAGAAGGTTAAAACTACTTTGGTAATATTGTTGGTATCTATTATCTGCTCTACTAACGGACCACTTAGTAGTCCTGTTGAAAAATTAGGACCAACTAAAATCCAGTCTGTGCCTGAAAAAACATATAGTTGTTGATTTACAGTGTCTACCCAAAGTTCACCAACTTTGCTTTGTTCAACAGAAGGAGCTACAACACTCTTTTGAATGTCGCTGGCTGCTTTCCAACTGACACCGTCATAGATTTGCAGTGTTCTTGTGTTGGTGTCAAACCATAACTGTCCTTCGATAGGGTTCACTGGTTCATCTGGACCTGAAAAATTTTCTAACAGAGCTAGGAAATTTTGACCAATGGTTTGACCATATCCAGTGACGTTTCTTCCTGGAAATGTTAAACTGGTATCTGTGTTAGAGGTGTTATCATACACCGTGATTGGTGTCTTATTTTCATTATCGGTAAAATTAACAATATATGGCATTTATTACACCTCTGTGAATCCAGTTAAACTCTGTACACGAATCGTATAATCAATCTGTAAAAGCCTGTTTAGAGATTTTTGAACAGGGTGAAAAATCACGTGAGTAAGTAATTTGCCTGTGCCTGTTTCACTGTAAGATCTTAGACCTAGCTCATCAAAAACAAAATTACCACTCATATCTTGACTGTTGTCAAATGCATCTTGTCCGTCTGGTTCACCATAATCTAACAAACAACTTACAATAATGTCACTGTAAGTAGAACCACTTATATGCCTAATTTCCATTTTATTTCTCACAGGATCTGTATTTTCTGTAGCATTTTTATCTACTACCTTAGCATATGTTTGATTATACAAACTGGTATTAACTCCCACAGTGTTTGGTGTTAGATAACTTATCAGTCCAGTTGGGTCTACTGTAGTGCCGCCGTTGCCAAAAACCATTTGATAGATCCAACCCTGTCCTTGATTACTAAGACTGTTGACCATGGCCACACTCATATTTTCATAATGAATAGCATTTCGTTTATCTTGAAATACTTCACCTGTTTGAGGATCAAATATTTTTATGTGTCCCTCGACGTGGAATCCACCACTTTCGTTGGGCGTTTTTTCTGGTAGTTTTTGTTCATTTGGCATATCGTGCTCGTTGAAATTATTATTCATAGTGTATTTATTCTGGTATGATAGTTGTCTTTTGTAAAATAAAATTGCTGATCGCTGTGGCATTTTGCTGTAGTGTTCTTCCAGCCGATGCGGTTGTAGCACCTCGATCATACCAAGTTCTTCCTGTTTTTCTAATTACCGTGATACGTGTGCCCGCCGGTATTGCTTGTGTGAGTCTTATATAAGGACTTGCGCCATCCACACTGAATTCTGCTTCTATTTCTTTGCTGCCATTGGGTCCTAGATCTTCATCAAATACGTCAACGGGATTTTTACGTAATCTAGTGCCTGCCACAAATATTTCTGCTTGGTCGCATGGTCCATATGTCAAAGGAATATTGGGACCTCCTGTCAACGCATCAATTCCACGAAACCATGAACTTCTAGTTCCCTGTCTAGGAACAAAATCTAAGGGTCCAACCAACAAGGTGCTTCCATCGCTGACAAAATCCAAGCGGTGTTGCGTTTCGTTGTAAGGAATAGTTTCCAAAGGTCCACTGTCTATGACAAAACTATTCGCTGCGTGAATTTCAGCAATAGCAGTTCCTAGAATACCTCTACGAAGTTGTGTAAGCACATTTCCGGATTTTTGTAAATATTCTATTCTTTCATTGTTGATGTATACGATGCCCGATACTGGTCGATCAGTAGGATCATACAATTGATCACCATTGATCACGGTGATACTTTGATCATAGTAATACAACGCTACGGCTAGTTTGACATCATTTCTGCTGTAGCGTTTGAAAGTGTATATGTTGAACATGTCTTTGTAAATTTCATATGCGCTAGGAAATTTATATACGTCATTGCCAAATTCAACAATTTTTACATCATCTTCGATGGTTGTTTCAACATTAAGATATACCACACCTCTTGGCAAAGATACACTGAAATCACGATCTTGTGTTTGTCTTACTCCGTTTACATAGACCCATACATAATTTGAATTTATAGGAGTTCTAGAAAGTTGATATTGAACTTTTCCGCCTGCAAATTGATCAGACACAATATCCATGCTGGGGTATTCACTGAACCAAACAATTTCAATTATATCTTTTGTGGTGCTGTCATCATTGTTTTCCAGAGTGGCCATAATTGCATCTGTAAAAACAATTTCATCGCTGTCTATTTGATAATCTGCAAATGCTGTGACAACTATTCTTATTACATCATTTATATCTAGGATGTCTTGACGCACCGTAATAACATTAGATCCAGAATTTAATGTATAGTCTACAACCTGAATAGTTGGATTGTTGTTGACAAATACTTTAATATCGGGATAGGTTATAGATCCTGGAAATCTAACAGGATCAACCCCGATGGTGATTTGATTATTGGTTCCGTCGTAGACTGTCAACACAGTATCAGGACCTCGGATCTGTTGTCCGTTGATGTTTATCAGTAGGTTAGATACGGCTGACGCCCTAGACAAATTAACGAATTTATCTACCACGAATCTAGTAGTTGATCCATCGTAAACAATAGTTTGATTATTAACACGAATTATACTTTGTCCTGTGGAGTCTGTGTCTAGACCAGGTCCTAGGCAAACTACCTTAACCACGCTGTCTGCGGCAGGAGCAATACCAAACTGAACCAAAGTTTTATCAGGTGTATCTGTGAGGTCTGCACTGTCAACAAATCCTACATCGATGGCGTCGCCGTCAACTGTGACCAATATTGAAGCAGTTTGACTGAAAATTGCTTTGGTCAAAAACAATGAGGTAACTCCGTCTGCAACAAACTCTTGATAGTCTAATAAATTTATACCGCCTAAACCAAATGCCAGTATTTCAATAATAGTATTGCTGATAGGCACATAGGAAAATACAACCTCATTTGTTTCATAGTCAATGGTGTAATCTTGACCTAGTTGTTGTAGGATTTTATTGATGTAAACAATCACTGAATTATTTTCTACTACATCAATACCTATGGCATATCTCAATTTTACACCGTCTGAATATGCAATGGTGTTTTGTATTAATGCAGATCCTTGAGGATAGGTGTGGAACACTTTTATGCTAACACTTTCAAGTACTTGACCTGGGATGTTTTCTTCAGGTGCTGGAACTTGGTCGGGACTTATGAATTTATCACCGTCTATGACAATTTCTTCAGCTGTTAGACCGTTGGCCGTTTGGTATGCCCCACTGATATTTGATAGAGATCCGCCACTAAGTCTGGTATCTAAAAGATTTACATCAGAAATAGTAACTGATCCGTCACTGTCTAACTTGCGGAAGATTAATGTATCGCCTGGTTCTACACTGATATATTGTCCTATCTCGACTACTCTAGTAGATCCGTCTCCTACAAATGTTGGCATCTGTGCATTAGGATTAGTAGCATTAGAACTATCCCAATTTTGAACCCAATTTGGATCATCAACTCTAATTGTTTTAGGAGCAGTAATTTCTGATTCTATAATAACCTGTGGATTTGTGAGACCACCCAGTGTTTGTATATCGCCGGGAATTCTGGTTCCTGAGGGTTTCCAATACACAGAAATTTGTTCGCCTACCGTAGGAGTATATGGCAATGTCACTGCAATAGTGCTTCCGTCTGCTACATAGTAAAAATCACTGTTGGATTCAACGCTGTCCCAACTGTCAGTGAACCACGGAAGAGCATCCCAGCCGCCAGTGACATCAAAGGTTGTTCCTTGAATTTGCACACCGCCAAAATCAATACCTGTCATTAATTGCGCTAATTCGTTGCCTCGCATTCCTTCAGTAGGTGCATAGTAGTTTTGAATTCTGTTTATACTGTCGAATAATTCTACATTCTTTTCATAATTTATTTCTATTACATCACCTAGAGTTGGAGTGGTATTAAAAATCAGTTTACCTTTGACCAAGCTGTATGTATCAGTTGTAGAAGTATACAATGTGATTGTGTATTCACTGTTTAATACAATTTGATTATTTTTAGTGATTGAAATCTTGCTCTTGTCTCTGTTTGGTGCATACTGCAATTGAAACACTGCAGAAAATCCTGTGGCTGTGAAAATTTCAGATTTGGTAAAATTTTGATATATTCCTTGTTTGGCAATCCTGTCAAATTTCACTGTGAGGTCAAATATTCTTACCGCAGTCTCACCAATTATGGCCACGGCCTTGGCAATGCTTTGACTGGTTCCGTTGCCGCCAACCAGTCTTATGTTAGGAGCCTGTGTGTAGCCTTGGCCTTTGTTTAGAACCTTTACAGCTACAACACTGCCATTAGCCACAAATGCTTGAGCTGTTGCTCCGGTACCGTTGCCTTCAATTATCACGCTGGGGACTTCTGTGTAATCGGCACCTCCGAAAGATACAGAAATTTCAGACACCACATATCCGTTGTTGTCAGTCCACCATTTCCAAGGATAACTATCGAATCTATCGCTGTTTGATCTAATTGGTAATATTTTTCCATCTTGAGTGGAGTATACTGGAGGTAGGTCAAAATCAGTAGTTCCGGAATACGAAGTATCTCTATCTGTATATTTGGAGATATATTCTCTAATTGTGGTTCTATACGGCTTAATTTCTTCTATGTATTCTTGGAAGTTTTCTAAATTATCATTTTTATAATTTATTTTTTGCACTAAATCGCCAACATTGTGAGTGGCATTCAAGAAACTGGTCTTGAAAGCCCAATCAATATACGGCTGTTCTACAAAAGCGTATCGAATACTGGTAAAGAATAATTTATTCCATTCTACTCTAAGGTCTTCTGTGAAAATATCTTCTTTGGCGGCTTTCAAAATATTACGTAATTCTTGTGTGGGATTTATATCATACACATCAGCATCAAATGCGATGGTATTGTCATATCCTATATTTTGAGCCGCCACTAGATCATCAATAATTAAATTGATGGTACCATTTTTCCTGCCAACAAGAATATAATTATCAAGAATATTACCTTGAGTTGGATCAGTTTTTTCTAACACTGCCCAACCGCCATTGGCAAATTCTTGAACACGTATTAGGTCACCTACCTTGACAGATATTGAACTTTCTTGATAAAGGTCGGTGATTTCTTTGACTATTCTCGAAGTCTCTCCATACCCAAGCTGCCACCAATCGATATATTCCCAATACTTGTTGGTGTCAAAAGCCTGAGACTTGGATCTAAAGAAAGTTTTTCTTATATCATCCCAGGAATAGATACTCCAGTAATTATTGATCGAACTATCTTGTGCTACCAATACAGAAAAATATCTTATTTCTGCCACGGCAGCTGTGTAACGACGACCTTTAGACAATACTGTAACAGAATTTATCCTGCCTTGACTGTCAATAGTTACCCGTGCTGTGGCTCCTTGTCCGTTGCCTTCAATGTTGACAAATGGTGCGTTCTTGTAGCCAAATCCAGAATCCGTGATATCAATGGTATCAATTTTTCCGTCAACAATATTAGCTTTAAGCACAGCTTTTTTGACTCTTGTTGTTCCTACTTCTGCAAGATCGGTAAGTGTGTCCACACGTACATCGTATTGATTTAACACACTGGAAGGTTCTGGGTCAACAGATCCAAGATTTATAAAATTCAAAGTGTCGGAAAATGCACGAGTTTTTAATACTGTATTGATATTGATAATTACGGTTTTTAGTATAGCAAATCTATCTTTGAACATTGATTGACGAGGTCTAAAACCAAGGCCATATCTTTGTTTGACAGGTATGCTGACGTCCGGCACAATGTTGCCGGCAAGATCATATCCCACCAGACTGTCTATCCATTTAGCTTCTAGGGTATCTGTTGGAAGACTGTCTGCTACACCTTCAGTCAACAGTTGATATTCATTGTGTATAGAATTCAAGGCTTTGCGATTTTTTCTATATTGAATATTAATCAACGCAGTATTTGACGATATCAAAGATTCAAAATTAAATGCCAATAGAGTATCAGCGGTGATTGGAGATAATATAGGTTGTCCTGTGCCTATGGGATTTTCTATATAACTTTTTACATCTTGGGCAGTGATTCTTCTTCCAGGAACATTTTTTGGCACTATATTTTTATTCTTTACCCAATAATAGTATTTTGTATCTGTGGTTTCACCAGTTGAAGAGTTAGTTAAAATCTTTACAGAATAAACAGTGTTATTGGGGTACAGCGGCTGTCCTGAAATTCCTTGTGCAAGTCCTTCGGTGGTTTCCGCTAGGCTGGCCCATCTGCTAGGAAGATATTTTGATTCTACCCATTCATAAACATCAATACTGGCACCGTAGGCCAATTGATTCCAGTTGCCAATGCGATAAGATAC
>SXGQ01325448.1_pt1 | contig 43475 bp, 50 predicted proteins | sample 3178371 | NCBI WGS metagenome assembly SXGQ01 (sample SAMN11356859, study PRJNA531348) | freshwater metagenome | isolation source: freshwater sample F1-20 | place: China: Fuxian Lake, Yuxi | collected 2017-12-25
AAAATTAGTATAAAAATACAACTAATAATTTATGCCTAAAAACCAAATAAGAGTAAATTATTAGTCAAAGAATCAAAAAATAATTTAACAGCTACAGTCAAAAGTACTACAATGATTAGAATTTTTAAATTTCTTTCTTTTACACTAAGAGATAATTTTGCACCAACTAATCCGCCAAAAAATGAACCAATTGCTAAAAATCCAGACTGAAGATAATCAGGATGTCCCAAAATACTATGAACAATAATACCAGATAAAGATGCAAACAATAAAATTAATTGAGAAGTAGGAGCAGCTATTTTCATAGATATTCCCATTCCAATTACCATCAAAGGTACAAAAACAACACCACCACCAATGCCAAAGAAAGATGAAATTATTCCTCCAAAAAAGCTGGCTCCAATTGTAAAAATAATCAATTGGTTTGAAATTATTTTATTCCTTGATTCAAGTTCCTTTCTTAAAAAAATGTAAATTGAAGATCCAATTAAAACAAAACCAAATAAAATTTTAAAAATATTAGGAATTGCATCAGTGGAAATTATTGCACCCAAGATAGTTCCAGGAATTGCAAGCAGACCAAGTTTTATTCCTAAAGAGTATTCTATTCTTTTTTGTTTTGAATAGGAAATTGTGGATGCAACCGAATTACTAAAGGCTGCAAAAAGACTATTACTTGCTGCAACAGTAGGAGGAAATCCTAAAAATGTTAAAATTGGAACAATAATTACTCCACCACCAAGACCAATCATGGACCCCAGTACTCCTGCAACAAACCCCAAAGGAATTAACCATAATTGATCAATCATTGTAATCGTCAATCAAATAATTTTATCATATATAATTACACTACTTTAGAACAATTAAAGTCCAGAAATATGAGTCGTTTTTGGAGTTTATTTCAAGAATTAGTGTTTCATCACCAAGCCCAGTAATAGTAGACTTCAAAGGTATGGTTTGAGAGGATTCAGCATATTTTATTTTAGCAGCATTTATCCACTCACTAACAGATTCAAATTCGCCAGGTTGTTTTTCATTCCAACAATCACATACCAAAGTTTCAATCATTGTTTCAAAAATAATTTCAATTTCATTAGATTTTGTATCCAAAAATGGAGATGACTCAACTAATGCAAGAGCCATTATAGGGTTATCAGGAACACCACCCATACTAATATTTCCAAGAGATTTTCCATCGGAGTCTTGGATAGCAGTTGTAGTACAATATGCAATAGTAGATAAAATATCATCGTGAATTGCACAATAATTTCCAATAGTATGATCTGTAATAGGAGTGGGGGAAGACATAAAAATATTTTGTTCTGATAGAGACACTTTTATTTTTTCAATATCATAAAATGTGAAACCATACTGATATAGATTTTCTGATGAAGGTATAGAAAAATTTTCAGGAATTAAAAAAATAACAACTGCAGAAATAAATATAACAATTAGTGGAATGATAATTTTTTTATCCATAAACAATTCATAGGTAGATTACAACATAAGGTTTTGCAATTTTAGATGGATATAATTTCTAAAACAGAATCTTTTGTAATATTATTTTTTTCTACAAAGCCAGAAGCTACTTCTAAAATATAAGTGGCTTCACCATCAGGTACAAAACTAGGACATCCAGCAGCTATTTCAACAGGAATAACACATGGAGGAACATTTGTTTTAATATGTACTACCTTGCCATTATTGTCAAACCAAATCATATCTAATTCAAATTGCATGTTAAGCATCCATAAAGAATACAAACCCTGTTCTGGAAATACAAAAAGCATTCCTTTATCTATAGGTAATTGTTCTTGAAACATCAATCCACGGACACGACTAGATTCATTATCTGCAATTTGTACTTCAAGAGGCACATTATCAACTTTGATCACACCTATAGGAAATTTTACTTGCTCCAATTTTATTTCAGTTGGCAAAGTAAGTAATCCAATTGAACCAATAATTACAGCTGCAATAAAAATAGGAATTAGGGCTTGAGCTCTCGTAGTCATAAATTAGTTTAATACAATCCTTTTAAAAACTCAATGTGTTAACTAATAGAATTTTTAAAATCACTAATTGTAGAAAGGTTACTTTTGGTTTCATGACCAATGTCATGTATTGTACTACTGTTGTATTTTTTTTCCATAAATCTACCGGCAAGTATCAAAGGACCACCTAGAACAGTTGTAATCATTGTAGGTTCAGGAATCCACAGCATCAAAAATCCAATTTTTTGTAATTTTTTACCGGGCGCCGGTGCTTTTTGTAGGCATCTCAAAGAGCCAGCAATACCTGCACCATCATCCATTTTTGCTATATCAGTATAGAAGTCAGTTCTACGTTTAGCAGTATCTGAGAAATTTTGTATCTTTTCTAGTCGTGCCTTTAAAGGATCAGTCATAACAATTTCGCTTTAAAAAAAAATAGTTAAGAATCGGAGATCAATAATGATTACCATCAAGTCAATAAAGTATAGCTCAAATTCACCTAGAGACAATCAATTATAAAAGATTCTTTTAATCATAAGGAACACATGAACTCAAAAAATTTCAAAAGATTAGAATCAATTAAAACAGCACATGAATTTGAAAAAACACAGTCTAGTTCTAGAATGGAAGATTATTTGGAAATCATATCAGAACTAGTGGATTTAAAGGGATATGCAACAACATTAGACATTTCAAGATACATGCAGGTTAGTGCTCCAAGTGTAACCAAAATGCTCCAAAGATTAGATGAAGGAGGATTTTTAGAATATGAAAAATATCACGGGATCAATTTAACAAAAAAAGGAATTCAGGTAGCAGAAGGAATTCGTCAAAATCATGGAATTCTATTAGAATTTTTTGAAATTTTAGGAGTTGGATACGATACAGCAAATCAGGATGTAGAAGGGATCGAACATCATCTCAATCCCAAAACAATTAAACAATTAAGAAAATTTATAACATTTCTAAAAGCAAATCCAAAAATCACTGAAGATTTTAAAAAGTCTAATTACAAATAAAAATTCTAGTAATCGTTAAGAAACAATTGAATATCATTTTGTGAGTTAGTAAAATTTAATAAATTTCTTCCAAGATCAGAACGTTTTGGAATTTTTATTTGTCCTTTTTTACCAATTTTGACAGATGCCAAAAATTTATCATTTGTATAAATATCTGCATGCATAGAAGTGTATTCTCTATTTACAGTTAACAATAACGAAGATTTAGATTCTGAAAAACTAAAAGGAATATCACTTGAATTTAAAGATAGAGATTCAGAATCCTTAGCAACAATATCGATGTGAACTTTAAGTAATTTTTCAATTTCATTAATATTAGTTCCACCTCTTCCAATAATTGATGCAATACAATTTTCATTAACGCTTACTTTAACACGGTTTTCAGATAAAATTTCAACTAATGAATTAGAATCATATTTTTTAAAATAATCTTTAATTTTATCTTCTGCTAATTTTTCAATCCCCATTTTTTCTCCACGTTTTGCTACAGGTACAATAACATTTTCTTCTCCAAAAGTGTAAATCTCATGCTCTAAAACATTATTCTCAAAATTTCTTATCTCGATTACTGGTCGAGCTAAATCCGACTCAGTCATTCCAGATGGAACCTTAACTTTTAATTCCAAATCATATACTTTCTCAATATCACCCTTATTTACAAACACAACAGTGTCCAAAACATTTGGAATGATACCAAGTTCTATTTTACCAATAAAGCGTTGAATTGCATCTAAAGGTGAATTAGCATGAATTACTCCGACCATTCCAACGCCAGTTAATCTCAAATCAGAAAAAGTTACAAAATCTTCTCTACGTCTCACCTCATCAAAAATTGTGTAATCAGGACGAACTAATAATAAAATATCAGCAGAATTATCAAAACTTCCATCCAATTTACTATATTGAGTAATGCCAGAATCAACTTGTAAATCACGAGGAGATTCAAATGTTTTAACAATTTTACCTTGATCATGATAGAAATTAGCCAAAGCAGAAGCCAATGTACTTTTTCCGGAACCTGGAGCCCCAGAAATTAAAATTCCCTCGGCTCTGTCAGTAAGACGTTTCATTAATAATTCAGAAATTGTGTAATCATTAAGAGATAATTTTACCGTTGGATGTACAATTGTTATTTCGTAGGATTCAGAAAATGGAGGATATGTGATTGCAATACGATAATCATTATGTTGTACAACAGTTGCACCAGTTTTAGAAATTTCAACTGTACTAAAGTCAGAAATATTTGTAGCAGATAATATTTGTGACGAGATCATTTTCAAATAATCTTTGGTAAGAATGTCCTCTCCAATTTTTGTAAGTAAAAAATTACCAGGTTTTCCTTTTTTTCCAAGAGGGTATTGGTTTTCTTTAAGATGAATACTCATGGTTTCAGTATCAAAAAATTTTACAAATTCAAGTTCCTCATGTATAATTTTAGGTTTTAAAAAAACAGTGGATACACCTTGAGATTGTGCAACTAAATGCTGTACATTATCTGAAGTATAAAGAATAGCATTATTTTGTTTTGCAATATCAATTATTAATGCATCGATTCGTCCACTTGAAGCAAATTTAATCTCATCAATCGAGGGATGTGTTCCATTCAAAGTAATTTTTAAGCCAAATTTTTCTGATAATTTATTAAGTTTTTGAATTTGTTCTAATCCAATAAATCCCTGCTCCTTATGATTAGAAGCTTGAGATTGAAGTTCATCAAATACAGCTTGTGGGATGATAATTTCAGAATTTCTAACCGATCCAGATTCAATTTGTTCAGATAGATTTCCATTAATAATTACACTAGTGTCAGCGACAATTTGAGTAGTCATAAAATGGTATCAATGTATGAATATAAAAAATATCCAATAGTATCTAGTTAAACAAAACAAACATCATGGATCAAAATGTCTCACACTCATTAAAAAATTGAAAAATATATAGGTAAATCATGCATGAACAGACAGTAAAAAATAAGGAATTTTACAACAATTGTACACAATATTTTGAATTTTTGAGAAAAAAAGGCACTGTTGACTATGATTTTGAAGACGAATATTACTTCACCATGCCTGCAATATCCAGTCATCAATAGTACAAGATTTACGATTGATAATAATTCGTAAAATATGGATGAAAAATTACAAGACCTTACAGATAAAATAATAAAATACGCAGAAAAGTCTGAAGTTCAATATTGTGACGCAAGAGCAGAACAGCAACTAAAAAAATCAATATTAATTGAAAATGGCGAAATTGAACATATCAGAAATTTGGAAGATAAAGGAATAGGAGTGAGATTAATTAAAAATGGAGCATGGAGTTTTTGTTCAATAACAAATCCAAATTCATTTAATGATATAAAAGAAATTTTAGATAAAACAATTAAGAATTCAAATTATACGCAATCAAATAAAAAAAATAAAATTGTACTACATAATAATTCAATAAATAAAAAACAAATTAATTTTAAAGTTTTAAAAAAACCAGAAATAGATGAATTAATCAAAATAGGTTTAGAATATAATAAAATAATTATGAATACGAAAAAAATAATAAAGTCAGTAACCAACCCATATTATACAATTAATTCAAAATATTTTACAAATACTGAAGGTTCAGAAATTTTACAAAATTTTACAGATGTAATAATTGAAATGGTTGCCACAGCACATGATTCAGGTCAAACACAATTAATAAACATTACAGAAGGAGGAAGGGGAGGATTAGAATTAATTGCAAACAAATCTCAACAGAGTGCAAAAGAAATTGCTAAAAAATCATCTGAATTATTATCTGCAAAACCAATAAAACAAGAAACATCAACAGTAGTAATGAATCCAAATTTTGTTTCATTACTTACACATGAAATACTTGGACACCCATCAGAAGCAGATAGAGTACTAGGAAAAGAGATGGCATGGGCAGGAGGAGCCTGGTGGAAAGGAAAGATAGGACAAAAAATAGGTTCAGAAAATCTTAATGTGTTTGATGATCCAACAATAAAACAAAGTTTAGGTTGGTATTATTTTGACGATAAAGGAGTTGAAACTAAAAAAACAAGTCTAATAGAAAAAGGAATTTTAAAAAATCACATGCAAAATAGAGAAACGTCAGAAATATTCAATACAATACCAACAGGAAATATGAGAGCAACAAATTATCGATATATGCCACTAATTCGTATGGCATGTACATGTATTGCTAATGGGGATCAGAAAGTAGATGAAATAATAAAAGATGTAAAAAATGGTTACTATATTTCAAATATGAAAGTACCATCAATAGACATGAAGCGATACAATTGGAGTATATCATGTCAATATGCACAAAAAATTGAAAATGGAGAACTAAGAGATTTACATAGAGATGTTATTGTGATGGGTACAGCACCAGAATTTTTTAATTCAATTGATGCATGTGGAAATGATTTTACAGTAAGACCAATAACTAATTGTGGAAAAGGAGATCCTATGCAATCAATGATAATGGGAAATGGCGGTCCAACAATTAGAGGAACTGCAACAGTAAAAAGTGTAAATTAGAATGGAAAAAAAATTAGAAAAAATAAAAAAACAGGTAACAGAATGCATAAACTGTGAACTTAGTAAAACAAGAACAAATTCAGTTCCAGGTAAGGGAAATTTCAAATCAGATGTAATTTTTGTTGGAGAGGCACCTGGAAAAAATGAAGATATGAATGGTGAGCCATTCATAGGAATTGCAGGTAAAAAATTATCAATTGCGCTTGAAAATGTAGGAATTACCAGAGAACAAGTCTATATTACAAATATAGTAAAATGTAGACCACCAAAAAATAGAGTTCCAACAGAAATTGAAAGAAACACATGTAAAAATTATCTTAAAAAAGAAATAGAAATTATTAAACCAAAAATAATTTGTATATTAGGCAATACCGCATTTAATTCATTACTTGATGGAAAGGAGATTATAAAATTTAGAGGAAAACTAGTCAAGAAAGACAATCAACTCTATTTTTTAACAATTCATCCAGCTGCAACAATCTATAATCAAAAATTAACTACTGTATTAAAAAAAGATATAAAAAAATTATTTAAATTAGTAAACGAAGTGAAAGACAAAAAAGAAATCAAGATAGATATTGAATATGCATCCTAACGAATTCTAATAATTTATATCAATATTATAAATAAAATTATTTTTTACTATTTTTAGTATCGTCATCAGAGTTTTCATCTAACGTCCAAGGAGCAAATTTAACCATAATTCTTTGCCAATCTAATTTTAAAACTAAAATAATTATACCAGTCATTGCGGCAGCAAAAATTAAAAATCCAATATAAATTGGAGTAGCATCATCAATATTCTCTAAATAAGGCTCAATGAATGATAATCCAACATAATGAGCTATAAAGACAATAACATAACTGAGAACTAATTTTCCAGCAAGAGTTGCAACAAAAAATCTTTTTGGATTATATTTTGCAAGTCCTAAAGGTATGAAAATTATATCATCGGGCATAGGAGTGGCAGCGGCAAAAAATGCAGCTGCTGCACCATATCGTTTAACAAGTCTCTCAAATGGTCTCATTCTATTTCTAGTTTTAATATTCATAATTTTACGACCGCCAAAACTTACAAAAAAGATAATTTGTTTTGCAACGGTGGCACTAACTGCAGAGAAAATTGCTAGTAAATGCAAATTATATTCAGTTCCAACAGACATAGATGCAAGTAACAAAAATGCTGGCATAGGTACAAAGGGGATAAGAGAGCCAAAGAAATTAACCAAAATTAGAATAAGATATCCATCATCAGGAGCAAATGGGAAAATATCTGTTAACTCCATTAATCAAATCAATTATTTGTAATATTTAATCAAAACTAACAAGTAGTAAATGGGAGTGAATAATAAACATAGTAAAAAAGGATATTCATGAGTTATGAATTATTAATTGAATATTATCATCAATTACAGGAAATTCTATCAAATAACATATTTCAAGAATATGGAATATTTGGTCTATTTTTAAATTCATTATTATCATCTACTGCAATACCATTACCAACAGAAATTTTAACATCAGCGTTATTGATAGGAGGAGAAAATATTTTTCTTGTAGCAATTGTATTAGCCGTAGGATCAATTACGGGAGGAATTTTAAATTACTTCATAGGATTTGGTGGAACCAAATTAATTGTAAAAATGAAAAAACATACAGATATAGAAAAACCTGAAAAAAAACATAATAAATTATTAGATAGGTTTGGATGGAGTGCAATATTTTTTGCAGCATGGATTCCAATAATTGGAGATCTAATTCTAATTTCAGCTGGAGTTAAAAAAATGAAATTTACAAAATTTGTAATTTTTATGGTATCAGGGAAGATAATTAAAACAATTATTGTTGTATTAGGATTAGTTAGATTATTTTAAAAAAAATAACAAATTAAATTAAAAATTGGTATGAATTAACGACATGATTAAAATAGAATCAAAATAAAATAATGTCCATGGTAGAAAAGAAATTAAAATTACTTTGCAATGATATTGGTTCTATTAGTCCATTTATCAGATTTGTAGGAATTATTGGTAAAAGAGGAGAGTTATTGGCATACACAAGAAGACCAAATTTAATACCACTATTGGATGAAAAAAATACTCAATATCAATTTTCACGTATTGCCATGAATTCAGACTTAGAGGCATTTTTTGATAAAAATTTAGGAGTCATAGAATTTGTATGGGAGGAACGAAAGAAAGTGCAAACAATATCATTTGCAATAAAAAAAGCAAGAGTTTGGATTTCAATAGATAAGAAAGTAATTAGAAGTGAAATGTTAAGAATAATAGATTCATGTCAGCCAATTGTCAAAAAGCATTCATTAAATTAAAAGCATCTTGAAATACCACGGATGTCAAATAAATTTAGAACCACTTAATATAACATTTAGATTAAAATCTATCTTATAATGTAAAAGAGAAAATTGAAGTATCTTAAAAAATTGAAAGAATAAAAAAATTAAAAAAATATTTGCAGAAATCTAATAGAAGTAAAGAAATTTAATTCAACACATGGAACTCAAAAAGAATTTACAATATCAAAATTAAAAATATTATTTTGGATTTTCATACAGCCAACATCTAACATAACCAGTATCAGTTTTAAATTTAGGTGGAAGTTTTTTACATTGTTCAAAAGCTAATGGACATCTATCTATAAATCTACATTCAGTAGGGGCATCAAGTAAACTCGGAGGAGTTCCAGGAATATATTTTGGAATATTTCCTTTAAGACTAGGAATCGACTCTAAAAGTCCTTGAGTATACGGATGTTTAGGATTTTTATAAATTTCCTGTGAAGAACCAAATTCAATCATTTGTCCACCATACATTATTCCAATCTTATCTGCAATTTCAGATAAAACTGCTAAATCATGTGTGATTAACATAAAGGACATTCCATCTTTTTTCAATTTTTTAAGTAAATCAATAATTTGTGCTTGAATTAGAACATCTAATGCAGTAGTTGGTTCATCAGCAATTACAAATTTAGGTTTTAAAATTAATGCCATTGAAATAATCACTCTTTGCTTCATTCCACCGCTTAGTTCATGAGGATATTTTTTTAAAACATTAATATCTAAATTGACGGAATTAATTGAATTTAAGATTAATTCATTAAAATTTCCATCATAGTTGTGTTGTTTTAAAATTTCAACAAATTGTTGTTCAATCGTAAATACAGGATCCAACGAATTCATAGCACCCTGAAAAATCATAGAAATTTTTTTCCAACGAAATTTATTATCAAATTCACTTTGTGACATATCTAAAAGTGAATGGTTATCAAAAATTATTTTTCCAAAATTACTTCCGTTAGATAGCATCCGCATTAATGATAATCCCAAGGTACTTTTTCCACATGCACTTTCACCTGCAATTCCCAAAGATTCACCAGAATCTAATTCAAATGATACATCATCAACTGCGTAGACAGGTCCTTTAGAAGAAGAATATCTTGAAAATAATTCATTAATTAATAACAAAGTCATATTTCTTTTGCATCCAAACTAGAATTATTATTTTTCATTAAAGCATATAAACAACATTATTAAAAATAAAAAAAATAATTTGAATGAATTTTCCAACATGTGAATTTGATGCAAAAAATGCTTTACTTTGTCCTCAATGTGAGAGAAAACCCTGGACATGGTGGTAATTACCTAAACCAGTTGTTTTAGGTGAATGGACACCAAAATTCCTAATAGATATCAAAAAAGTTGTACAAATTGTTAAAAATGCCCGAAACCTTGACATTGAAATAGAGTTTGAGAGTAAGTGAAGAAGATGGTTTTTGTAAAAACTCACGATATATCAGAATTGAGTGAGGAGTTAATTGGAAAGGAAGTAGTATTGGGGGGCTGGATTGAGGATCTCAGAAAATTAGGAAAAATGTCATTTATTACTCTTCGAGATATTTCAGGAATTTCACAAGTAATCGTAAAAGGAGAATTAAATGATAACTTAGGAGAAATTAATCGTCAAAGTGTTGTCAGTATCAAAGGAATTGTTCAAGAAACTAAAGCTAGAGATTTTAAATTTGAAATAAAAGCTGAAGAAATTGAAGTATTAGCAAAAGCAATTCATCCATTACCAGTAGACCCAATTGGAAGATTAGAAAGTAACATTGACACAAGATTAAATCATCGTGCACTAGATATGAGAAATCAAAAAACGGCTTCCATTTTTAAATTAAGACATTATGTATTACAAGTATTACGTAAAACATTAGTTGAAAAAAAATTCATTGAAATTACAACACCAAAAATTATTGGAACTGCAAGTGAAGGAGGTGCTGATTTGTTTTCATTAGATTATTTTGGAAAAACAGCATATCTTGCTCAAAGTCCTCAACTATACAAAGAACAAATGACTATTGGACTAGAAAGAGTATTTGAAATTGCAAATTTTTACAGAGCAGAAAACTCACATACAGGACGACATCTAACTGAATTTACCAGTATAGATATCGAAGCTGCATTCATGGATTATAATGACGTCATGAATATATTAGAAACATTAGTTATTGCAGTTTACAAATTTACAGCAGAAAATTGTAAAAAAGAACAAGAAGAAATTGAACATGTGATAGAAATTCCATCTACACCATTTGAAAGAATTACTTACAGTCAGTGTGTAAAAGAACTAAAGCAGGCAGGAGAAAAAATTGAATTTGGTGATGATTTATTAGATTCACATCTAAGAATTATTGGAAATAATCATCCGGGATTTTTCTTTTTAATGGATTGGCCAATGAAACTCAAACCATTTTACATTAGAGAAAAAGATGAGGATGCCACACTATCACGCTCTTTTGATTTACAATATGGATATCTAGAATTATCATCAGGTGGAACTAGATTACACAATTCAGAGTTATTAAAAGCCAGACTATCAGAAAAAGGATTGGATCCTGCACAATTTGCAGATCATCTTAAAACATTTGATTGGGGAATGCCACCACATTCGGGTTGGGGAATGGGATTAGACAGACTAATGACTACATTAATTGGAATAGATAATGTTCGTGAAGTTGTACTGTATCCACGAGATCCAGACAGATTGTCACCATAACCGAATCTAAAAAATAGATTACAATAAAATTACTTTGAATAATATTTCCACATTTCACCAATAAAATCACATTTGCGACATATGTAAACCAAATTTGCATATGCAGGAGTATTCTGTCTTTCCCATGCCATTAATCCATCACATTTTGTACAGGGTTTAGTTGCAGGGTGCACGTTTTTCATATGAGCTCGACATTCATCAATATCATCAAATGGTTTGTTACAAGCGTCACACTTTTCTTTCGATTTGGCAAATAATTCCATGATTATCTACAAAACATACCACTAAAAAAAGACACTACAAAGAATGGGATTATATTCAAAGACACATATTCCATAAATTTTATTAATAAATATGGCAGAAGCCTCACTATCAAAACTTGACGATAAAGGCGTTTTTACAATAACAAAAATAGAAAAAGTTGAACGTAAAGTAGGAAAAGATACTATCACTGAGATAAATATTGAGACTGAAGAGGAATTTGAGGGTATAAAAAAATTTTACACTTCAAGAAAAATGATAGTTGCAAAATTTTTTGACAATGGCAAACAAACTACACTTGCACAAGACATTCAAAGAGGCAAAAAATATAGAGTAAAAATTATTACACAAAAATTTGGCAACGGTAAAGAGGATTATGATATTGCAAAATCCTAAATTTAATTTTGTTTTCAAAAGAATTTTAAGTATTGGTCATATTTAGTTATATTTAGTAATTTTTAAATAAAATCATGAATGATAGTAATTTTCCCAATGGAGTTTGTAAACAATGTCACCAACCAGTAACGATGCTTATTCGTAAAAATCAATTAAATTTAGGAGACATCAGATATGCATGTAAAAAGTGTGGGCATGTTAGCAAAAAGGAATTAAAAAAAGATCAGAATTAAATATTATTTTGACATAGCAAGAAAATAATCAACTCTGCTTAGTAGTGTGGCGTATGACAAAACAATTCATGTTAGTATTAATTTAGGTACAAGGTTTTCCATCTTTTTTCTCTTGTGTAAAAATTTTAAATTTTGGAATTATGAAATATTATAGTATTAACATTTTATCCAAAACTTAAATCAGGGTTTTTACAAAAAGTACATTTCTCCATTAAACCAAATTCATTCATGTACTTTCCTTTTCCATTACATTGAAGACAATCCAAGTTGATCTAAATTGCAGAAGATAGCAATAACCTTTTTGTAAAAATAATGATATCATAGCCACTAGGCACAGACATTCAGATTTTTATTATAACAAATTATTGATAAGTTATGATAGAAAAAGAGGATGCAAAAAAAGTCATCGAAGTAATTGGCAATAATCTGATAGGAGTATCCCATGATTCAAACAGTTTTCAGAAATTACCTGACTCATTTTGGGGATATTTTGCAAGAGGTCATGATAAAAAAGGCACATTTGGAGTAATTGTCACGTACTCTGAAGACGGAAAGGATGTGGATGAATTAATGAAAATGTACGAAGAGTGGGCAAAACAAAACAAGCCTCAAGCAAAATAGTCTATTTACTACATTATCAAAGAAATAGAGGTTTCATCTAATTACTTGGTATCTTTCAAAAGTTTTCTGTAGCCTTCACATTCTGCACAAACAGGTTTTCCTATATACTTTGGATTACCATCTTTAATCTTTAATGTGCCAGGAGTAATTTTACAGATACAACAAACTACCATACAAAATAAGGAAAATATGCAACTAATAAAAATTGGTAATTTTAGAGATTGTCAGTAATTTGTTTTGTAAATTCGACAGTAGTCTTATCACCACCAATATCTTTAGTTTTAATTCCAGATTTTACCAAATCAAATATAGTAGATTCCAATTTTTTGGCTACTTCAAAACATTTTGGATCATTATGTTTTACACCCAACCAATCAAGCATCATTTTAATTGAAAGTAAAAACGATGAGGGGTTTGCAATATTTTGTCCAGCAATGTCAAATGCAGCGCCATGAACAGGTTCAAACAATGCAAAATTATCACCAAGATTTGCTGCAGGAGCCATTCCTAATCCTCCAACAACCTGAGAAGATTCATCAGATAAAATATCACCAAAAAGATTTGTAGTTACTATAACATCAAATTTTTGGGGTTGACGAATTAAATTCATAGCACATGCATCAACATACATTTCTTCAAATTTAATATCAGGATATTCTGTTGAAACATCATTACAAGCTTTTGCAAATAATCCATCAGTAATACGCATCACATTAGATTTATGAACACAGGTAACTTTTTTCATTGAATTACGTTGTCTGGCAGTTTCAAAAGCATATTTTGCAATTCTTTTTGATGCATGTTCAGAAATAATTCTTAAAGCAACTGCAGAATCACCCAAGCTGAATTCTTTTCCAATGTAAAGATCTTCTGTATTTTCTCTAACAATTACCATATCAATATCATCACGCAATGCAGGCATATGTGGATATGATTTTGATGGTCGAATGTTGGCATAAAGATCAAGCATTCTCCTCAAAACAACAATTACGTCAGCAGCACTTTCGCCAACAGGAGCTTTAAGACAGACATCAGATTTTTTTATAATTTCAATTACTTCATCTGGAAGAGCTTTTCCGGTTTGTTCAAGAGCTTTATCACCAGCAATTAATTTAGAAATTTCAAATTTAATTTTATATTTATCGCTAATTGTATTTAATACGGATATTGCTGATTCAGATAGTTCAGATCCAATTCCGTCACCCGTAATTAATGAAATTTTATACATGATATCACAACAATAACAAAATTTACTTTATCTGTTTTTCTTTAAGCATTTTTTTAAGCATAATTCTATTAATTCCGTCAATAACAGCTTTTACACTAGTAGTAACAATATCCTCACCAATAGATTTTGCAGATACAGAATTACCATGAGGATCTTCAACAGTTATGGTAACTTCACATAATGCAGTTGAGCCACCAGATATGGATGCCAGTCCATAATCAGTTATTTTTAACTCAGAAACCTTTCCAGTAATTTTCTGAATTGCATTTAATGCAGCATCAACAGGCCCAACGCCATAATCAGTTCCAATGAAATCTTCACCATCAATGTTTAATTTAACAAATGCATACGGCATGATTCCAATTCCAGTAGAAACAGAGAAACCAGATAATTGTACAATGCGTTTAATTCCTGTTTCACCTAGAACATCACTTGCAATAGAAAGTAATTCAACATCGGTAATTTGTTTTCCTTGATCACCTAAGAATTTAATTTTTTCAAGAATTTGTTTTGATTGTTCTTCATTAGTTTTAACTCCAAATTCATCAAGCATTGCATTCATTCCATGAATTCCAGCATGTTTACCAATTCGAAGTATTCTAGTTCTACCAACTAATTCAGGACTAATAGGCTCGTAGGTAAGAGGATTATTTAAAACGCCATGAGTATGAATTCCAGATTCATGTCCAAATGCATTATCTCCAACAATGGCCTTATTTGGCTGAACTTTAATTCCTATAATTTTTGAAATATATCTTGAAGTATCATAAATTAATTTAGATTTTATGTTAGTTTCATATTTCTGATCTTGAGGCAAACATTGTAATGCCATTGAAAGTTCCTCTAATGAAGCATTGCCGGCACGTTCACCAATTCCATTAATTGTAACATGAGCACATGAAGCACCAGCATGGATTCCAGATAATGCATTTGCAACAGCTAATCCAAAATCATTGTGACAATGAACACTGACTGGAAGTTTTGTTGCATTAATTGCATCTCTAGTAATATCTGCAATGTATTCAGGAGTAGCATATCCAACGGTATCAGGAATATCAATTCTATCAGCTCCTGCTTTTGCAACTTCACTAAATACTTTATTCAAAAATTCTCTATCAGTTCTAGTAGCATCTTCAGCTGAAAATTCAACTTGTAATCCACGAGATTTACCATATTCAACTGCATCAATTGCTTTCTGAAGTGCTTGATCTCTAGTCATTTGAAGTTTATACTGTAAGTGAATATCAGAAGTTGCAATAAATGTGTGAATATAATTTAATCCTGCATCAACAGCAGCATCAATATCACTTTTGATAGTTCTTGTCAATCCTGCAATTTCACAAGATAATCCTTCACTAGTAATCATCTTAACTGCTTTTGCTTCACCATCAGAAATTACTGGAAACCCAGCTTCTATTACATCAACGCCAAGCTCATCAAGTTTTTTAGCAATAGATAATTTCTGATCTGGAGATAAAGAAACTCCAATAGTTTGCTCTCCGTCTCTTAATGTTGTATCAAATATTCTAACTTTCAAGCTCCGCTCCGTTGCAAAGCAGCAATACCAGTTCTAGCAACATCAAGAATTCCAAAAGGTTTGGCCAGTTCTTCAAATGCCTTAATTTGATCTGGAGTTGCAGTTATCTCAACCATAATTGAATCCTTTTTAACATCATGTACTTTACCGCCAAATGCATTTGCCAATTTATTAACTTCCATACTATCATTAGCATTACTAAGTTTTAGCTTAAAAAGACAGAGTTCACGAAATACAGTTTTGTATTCATCTAAATGCTTCACTTCAACAGTATCAATCATTTTATCAAGTTGTTTTACAATTTGTTCAACTTGTTTTTCATCACCATATGTAGTAATAGTCATTCTAGAATAATTAGGATCATCAGTAGTTCCAACAGAAATACTATCAATATTGAAATTTCGAGATCTAAAAAGATGAGTTACTTTAAACAAAATACCCGGTTTGTTTTCAACTAAAACAGAAAGAATAGCCCACATCATTATCACTAAGAAGGTAAAATCATATCAGAAAGAGAAGTCCCAGGTGCTACAAATGGCAACACGTCTTCTTCAGGATCTATAGGAATATCAATTACTGTTGCAACGTCGCTACTTAATGCAGATTTTATTGCTTTATCAAGTTCATCCATAGACTGTGCTCTAATTCCTTGAGCTCCATAAGATTCAGCTAGTTTAACATAATCAGGACAACCACCTTGATCAACTCCAATCATTCGTCGGTTATAGAAAGTCCTTTGCCATTGAGCAACCATACCCAATGAAGAATTATTTAATACAAATACAATTACAGGAATATCTTCTAGTACTGCAGTTGCAAGAGAATTTTCAGTCATACTAAAACTACCATCTCCAGCTATATCAACAACAGGAACTTCAGGTCTTGCAACTTTTGCACCTATAGATGCGGGAAATCCCCAACCCATAGTACCAAGTCCAGTAGAACTAAAGAAGGTTCCAGGTTGAATTACGTCATAAAACAATGATGCCCACATTTGATGTTGACCAACTTCAGTAGTTACAATAGATTCCTTTGGCAATAATTCTCTAAGTTTTCTTAAAATTTTTGCAGCCCCCATCTCACCAGGATGAAGTTTTAGATTCTCTTTCCAGTATTCTTTAGTTTCTCTAACATGTTTAATCCATAAAGAGTCCTCAGTTTTTTTAACTGCTCTTTGCAAAAGTAATTTTACCATCACTCTAAGAGATGCACGAACATCACCAACTACAGCTACACTAGTAGTTTGATTTTTACCAATTTCAGCTGGATCAACATCCATATGAATAATTTTTAATCGTTTTTCAAAAGCTTCAAAAGTTCCAACAGATCTATCTGAAAATCTAGTTCCAATTGCTAAGACACAATCAGCCTCAGCCATCATTCTATTTGCTTCAGCATGACCATGCATTCCAATTGGACCTAAAGATAAAGGATGATTTTCAGGAAATGAACCCTTACCTTTGAAAGTTGTAACTACAGGAAGCATAAGAGTTTCTGCAATAGATTGTAATTCTGCAAATGCTGATGAAATAATTGTTCCACCACCAGCTAAAATAATTGGTTTTTCTGAATTAAGTAACATGTCAATTGCTTTTTCAATAGAAGCAATATCAGGATCAGTCCAAGGATGATAACCCTGTATTTTAAATTCATTAGGAAATTCCATAGGAGATTCATTTTGCTGAACATCTTTTGGAACATCAATAAGTACAGGTCCCGGTCTACCAGTCTGAGCAATGTAGAATCCTTTTCTTACTGCCTCAGGAACATCTTGAGGTAATCTTGGTTGAAATGCATATTTAACAACAGGGTTTGCCATTCCAATAATATCACTTTCTTGAAATGCATCTCTTCCAATCATTGCAACAGGCACTTGACCAGTTACAGCAATCATAGGAGATGAATCAGCTTGTGCAGTTGCAAGGCCAGTTAAAATATTTGTAGCTCCAGGACCAGAAGTTGCAAAACAGACTCCAGGTCTTCTACTAACACGACCAAATCCATCAGCCATATGTGATGCAGATTGTTCATGTCTTACCAAAATATGTCGGATATTACATCGTGCAAATTCATCATACATTGGAAGATTTGCACCTCCAGGTAATCCAAATACTTGTTTGACACCCTCTTTTTCCATAGCCGTCATCAAGGCTTTTGCACCAGTCATCGTTTCCATAATATTGATTTATTTTTCTCCATAATTTAAAATGTTTTAAGGTATTAATTTTATGATATTATGAGTAATTTTTAGAAATTATATAGTATTTACTAGTAAAAAGTCAATAAAACCAAAACTGTATCAAATTAAAACAAAAATGAGTGAAAAAACTGTAAAAAAGACAAATAAAAAATTAAAATAATTATACGGTAGGAGGAATTTCGAGTTTCTTAGATTGAAGGAGTTTTAAAATATTTCCAACTGTGAGATTTTTTCCAATAGTAGCATTCCAATTATCAGAACCATTTTTGATTGCTTGTCCTCCAACAATAATTGGGATTGCATATTGTTCATTAATTTTTTGAATCATTCTTTGTGCAGATAAAATATTTTCATCTAATGTAATAGAGACAAATATACAATCAGGATTAGTATGTTGAATTGATTCCAAAATAGATGAAACAGGAGTAAATGGAGAAAGATTTGTAACAGTATTTCCTTTGGATAAAAGTTGAAATTCAAGAATTTTTGTACCCAATGTGTGTTGTTCGCCATAAGGCATACAGATTAGAATATTTTTCTTATTTAATGGATAAGAATTATTTTCCAAAACGAAATTAATTAAATCCTGTATTGTATTATAGCATGTGGTTTGAGTACCTAAATCAATTTTTTTAGAATTACCTAATGAGTCTATTTCATAAATCAAAGGAGTTAAAATCTCATTTAGAAATGATTCAAATCCATAAATTTTTGTGTAAGATTCAAGTAAAGAATTTGCACCAATATAATCAGCATTCTTAAATGATGAAAGTAACTCGTTTTGAAGTTTTGCAGAAATTTCATTTTGAACAGTAGGTTGAAAGTATTTTTGATTCATAAAGTATTCAGTGATTATTTTAGAGTCACGAAACTCGGAAGGAATATCGTTTATTGAAACATCAGATTCAATTCCCAAATACTTGATAATAGTCTGTTTTGAAGTCCTTTTCTTAGCATTCCATTCACTTTTTACCAAATAAAGATATTTTTTTCCACGAATAGACTTGATTCTCAAATATGCCAACAAATATTATTATCATTTGTATTTAAGGTGATTACGCACCTAGATGAGTACCAAAGTTTTATCAAAATAAATGAATCTTGAAATCAAAATAGAAAGAAATTATCATTTAGCACTAAATAGAAAAAATAAAAATGCATTAATAGTTCAATTATTGAAAAGTGTTGTTAAAATGAGTTATACAGAGATCAGTAATGAGTATTTAGAGTCATTAGATAATGCACATATTCTATTATTTCATGAAGAGCAAAAAAAAGCAGAAGAGATAGAATTCAAATTTATCAAAACAGGTTTGGATAAAAATAATACTTGTTTCTATACAACCAATAATCCAGAAAAATTAGAACACAATATGGAAAAATTCGGAATTGATGTTAAAAAAAATATCCAAAATGGTTTACTAAATATCATTACAATTCCAAAGGAATTTGAAGATTATGAAAAAATGATTTTAGCCAAAGTGGATTTATTACCACAAGATAAAAAAATTAGAGTAGTTTCGACACATTATTTTGATTTTAATACTGAGAAAAAAACACAATCAATGCAAGAAATAGAGCAATGTGTAGACGATAGTTTCCACAAAATTCCAGGAAATTTTATCTGTTCATTTCATGTTCCAAGTGTTAATAAAGAAATAGCAGCAGAATTTATGAAAAATTTGCTTGATTCACATCATGAAATACTATTTGTTACAAAAGACAATAAAGTAAAAAAATATAATTTTGTTTAGCTAAGTCTTTGAGTGATTTCATTGATTAATTCATTAATACTAGAATAATCCTGATGAAATTTAATACCTAATTCAGTAGTATAAATTTCATTTTCCATTTTGATTAATCCTTTTTCACTCATTTCATCAAGATATTTCAATAGTTTATCATATGAGGTATTTGATTTGTGTTGAAGTCTTGTTTTAGAGACTTGTTCATTATTTTGTTTTTCAAGCAAAATTGCAGAAATAACATCAAAGTAAATTTGTAATTTGCTTCTTTTATTTTTCATTTGTATGTACAGATGATGATAAATTTATCCTCTTAAAAAATCATAACATTTGTATAAATCTAATAAATTTATACTAAAAAATTAGGCATTCATGTAAAATCATAGGAGAACTTTAAAAATCAAATACAGAAGATTTAAACATATAATTTTTGCATTTTAAGTAATCATTTTGACAGATAATGAAGAAATTATTAAAATTATAGAAACGTTATTTGAAGCAGGAATTACAAAAGATCTAAGTAAGTTAAGAGAGATCCATTTGAATGATAATAAATTTTCAAGTTTTAGTGATTTACCACCATATGATCTTAAAGATTATCAAACCACTATTGAATTAGAAGAATTAAGATTTATCAGTATATCAGATTATAATTATGAAATAAAAAACCCAAAAATTAGTATTTTTGAAAATTTTGCAATTGTAGCATTGGAATTAATGCAAAAAGGAATGTTAGTAGACAATAAAGCATTCACCGGAGAACATATGGTAATTAATGGACGTGCAACGTTCGTTTTAGTAAAGCAACCAACATGGAAAATTGCACATATTCATTTATCAAAAATCGATAAGTGATTTAAAATGATTATTTATTTTCTGTAGTGGTGCTTGGTTTTGTTGATTTATTTTGATTAGTGGTGCTTGGTTTTGTTGATTTATTTTGATTAGTGCTGCTTGGTTTTGTTGATTTATTTTGATTAGTGGTGCTTGGTTTTGTTGATTTGTTTTTAGCAGCTAAATTTTTGTAAAGATTGTAAGCCTGTTCAACATTAGAATTTCCATGAATAATTGATCTTGTAGCCTGAATCATTGCAACAGGATGTTCAGATTGCCAAATATTTCTACCCATATCAACACCCACAGCACCAGATTTAATGGCATTGAATGTTAATTGTAAAGCATCACGTTCAGGAATTTTTTTTCCACCTGCAACAATAATTGGTACAGGGCATGATTGAACAACTTTTTCAAAATTATCACAATAGTATGTTTTAACAATATGCGCACCTTGTTCTGCAGCAATACGACATGCCAATGACAAGTATCTAGCATCCTTACCCAACTCCTTACCAACTGCAGTGACAGCTAAAACAGGCATTCCATATCTTTCAGCTTCATTAACTAATTTTCCTAGATTTACAATGGTTTGGTATTCATATTTTGAACCAACAAAAATAGACATTGCAACTGCACTAGCATTTAGACGAATTGCATCTTCTAAAGATACAGTGATATCCTCTTGAGATAAATCATCACCAATAATACTTGAGCCGCCAGATACTCTCAATACTATTGGAGTATCAGAAGTTGCAGGTACAGAGGTTCTTTGAATTCCTCGTGTGACCATTAAAGAATCACAGTATTTCAAAAGAGGTGCAATAACTTGTTTTGGTACTTCTAATTTTTCAGTTGGACCAAGAAAATAACCATGATCTACTGCCAACATTAATGCACGATTATTATGTGGTCTGATAATTCTAGATAATCTATTTTTTAAACCCCAATCCATATATCTTCAATTTTGAAATAAAAAAAATACCCTCTTAAGCCTTTCTTATTTTGTAATAATAATTTTCATAGCATTATCACCAGTTTTAGCATGATCAAATGCTTTTTGAGAATCAGATATAGAATAGGTGTGAGTGATTAATTGTTTAACATCAATTTGTGATGATTCAATTAATTCAAGTGCAGCTTTAGTATCAGTATCAGATGCAGCGTAACTAGTAACAAGAGTAACTTCCTTAGAGTAAACTTTGCTCATGTCTAAATTAATCATGGCACCTTTAGAGGGAACACCAAACATCATCACAGTTCCGCCCTTTCTAACCATGTCAATTGCATCTTCTAGGGCTTTAAGACTACTAGTTGCAACAATTGCAACATCTACACCCAGTCCATTAGTTTGATCAAGAATCTTTTGTTTTCTATTTTTATCCGTGGAATTAATAGACTCAGTAATATGGAATTTTTTTGCAAAATCTAATCTAAAATCATTTACATCAAAACAAAATATTTTAGAAAACTTTTTTGCTTGAGCAAGCATAACATGCATCATTCCAGTTGAACCAACTCCAAAAATTGCAGTAGAATCACCTTGATGGCAGAGACATTTTTTCCATGCTCTAACACAACATGCCAAAGGTTCAACCATTGCAGCTTCTTCAAAACTCAATGAATCAGAAATTTTTAAAACACCACCATGCGAAACATTCCAAGCAGGTACAACATATTCTTCAGATAGACCACAAGGGAACAAATTCGTTTCAGAATATTTTTTGCACATTGTTTCATTGCCATGGTTGCAAAAGTGACAATCATAACATGAAACATGATGATGAGTAAATACTCTATCACCTTTTTTAAAATCAACAACGTCAGAAGCAACATCTAAAATTACTCCTGCAGGTTCATGACCAAGACGCATTGAAGGTTGACCGTATTGGCCAAATACCTTTTCTAAATCAGAACCACAAATCCCACATGCATGCATTTGAACTAAAATATCACCAGAATGCAAAATAGGTTTTTCAGTTTCATCTACAGATATTATTGAGGGTCCCTTTACAGATGCAGTTTTCATGACGTATCTTTAAAAAATTGAGTATAAGTAGATTAAATCAAATGTCAATCGTTTGGTAATTATATGAAATATGCTGACGCACAAAAATAACTAGACACCAAGAATTTTTTTCAACATTACTCTATAATCAACTTCTGTTTTTTCACTTCCAGTTGCAGGTAATGCAAAAACGAGAGTAGATTTTTTTGCCCTTAAAGTGGTTAATTCATCATTAATTGATGAAGTAATATCGTCACTAACTAAAACTAACCCAACATCAGAATCATCAGTTAATTTTCTAATTTCAGTCAAAGCCTTATCAGGAGTTTCAGAAATAATACCAGGAATTCCTGCCAATTGGAAACTAGTTACAAATGACTTACTTCCTACAGTAAATATTTTCATAGTTGAAATTTCGTTTATTGTAATTTAACCCTTTTTGGCACACAGTAGATCAGGAAAGATTGATTTAGCTTAGCAAATTATTGGGTTTATGGCAAAAATCGATAATCAAAAAGATGTCTATTTGTTCCTACATGGAAAAATGAATCTTAGAGAAAAAGCAATGAATGCTCTAATTTCAAAAGGATTCACAAATGAAAAAGTCATAATGGCAATACCAACTAAAGTTGGAAATGTTGGCGACTACATGGCAATGTTGTGGATGCCACCAAATCCAGATCACATAAAGATTCAACAAATCACTAAAGTTGATCAAGTTGAACCAGAAGGAGTGATTGGTCTTTGGAAGGGAGTTTCAAAAGACGATATAGACACAGTTCAATTGTAATTCGTCAACTAAATCCAGCACCAAAATCAGTGCCTTTTTCTAACATATCACTGGAATCCGAATTTTTTAATTTTCTATAAATCAATGTTTCATAAAGAATCTCCATAGCCTCCTCATCATTAAGATTACAATCAATTTTAATTTGATCCCTATACTTTTCTAATTTTGTTACGTCCTGTTCATCTAAAGATAGATCATCATGAACCATAAGATTGGCAATTTTTTCAATTTCTAAATTTAGTTTTTCATCATTCATAATTATGAATTAAATTTCTACTTTATAATACGTTCTAATAATAAATAATCATAAATCAAAAATTAATCCAGATATAAAATCAGAAAACTCATCATCAGAAAAAATAATCTGTTCAACTTTATTTCTATTTTTAGCGAATTGAATAGAATCTAAATGATAACAAGTATTTTTACCGTTTATGGATCCAAAATAAAATCCAGGACAAGAGCAAAAACAATCATCAGGATCAACCCAATGTTCTTTACCTTTTCCAACAACAGTCCAAATTTTTCGTTTACTAGGCTCAAAAAAATGCAATTTAACACGTTTTTCAGAAACTAATAATTCAATCCGGTCATGATCCTTACTCATATGGATTAATTACATATCTCAGGTATAACCTTGATGTTTGATAATAATAACTTTGAAAATATTCAATTTAAATAATAAAATAAATTATTCAAATTTATCATAAGGTTCAATTGCTTCCCTAGTAGTGTGATTGTCTTTAAGCCATTCTAAAGTTTTGACAAAAGCATCTGCTAGTTCAAGAGTAGTTAAAACAGGAATTCCCAATTCCAGAGATTTTCTTCTAATTAGATATTCATCATTTAACATTCCAACATATTTTTCTAATGTTGAAGTACTTGGAATATTAATTATAAAATCAATTTTTTGCTCATAAAGTAAATCTGTGATATTGGGTTTTCTTTCGGGTTCTGAAATTTTATGAACAATTTCAATCTGACCAACTTTTTCTTCAAAAAATTCGGCAGTATGTTCAGTTGCCATAATGTTGAATCCCAATTCTTTTAATTTTGCAATTGTAGGAAGTAGTTTTTCTTTATTTTGTGAACCGCCAATAGTTACAAGTGCATTTCCAGTACTAGGCAAACGATATCCAACAGATATTAGTCCTTTAGATAATGCATCATAGAAACTGTTTCCAAAACATGCTGCTTCACCAGTGGATTGCATTTCTACGCCCAAAGTAATATCTGCACCCTCTAATTGCATAAAAGAAAATTGTGGAACTTTAATTCCATAATTGGTAATTTTTTGCCATTTATTTTCAGGAATTTTAGGTAAAGGTTTATTCAAAATTGCTTTAGATGCAAGAGAAATTAAATTCAATTTTACAAGTTTAGATACAAAAGGCATTGAACGCGAGGCACGAATATTGAGTTCTATCACGTAAACATGGTCATCGTGGATTAAAAATTGAAGATTAAATGGACCACGAATGTTAAAAGTTAATGCAATTTTCTTAGTATATTCATTAATTGTTTCAATAATTTTATTATTTAATCTCCATGGAGGAATTACCATCATTGCATCACCAGAATGAACACCAGCACTATCAATATGTTCAACTATTGCGCCAATTACAACTTCTTTGCCATTACTAATACCATCAACATCAACTTCAAGAGAATTTAACATAAATTTTGAAATTACAACTGGATGATCAGGAGAAACATCAGTTGCATTTTTGACATATGTTTTTAGTTCTTCTTGCGACCAAACAACTTTCATTGCAGCTCCAGATAAAACATATGAGGGTCTAACAATTACAGGAAATTCAACCTCTTGTGCAAAAGTTTTTGCTTCATTAAGATTTGAAAATGCTTGCCAACGAGGTTGTTGGATATGAAGTTTATCAAGTTCTGCACTAAATTTTGAGCGGTCTTCAGCTCTATCAACATCATAAGCACTTGTTCCCATAATATTTACACCATGTTTTGCAAGTCCAGGAGCAAGATTATTTGCAGTTTGTCCACCAACACACGTAATGATACCTTTTGGATTTTCAAAATCAGAAATATCCAAAATTCTTTCTTGAGTTAATTCTTCAAAATATAATCTTGTACAAATATCATAATCAGTTGAAACAGTTTCAGGATTACAATTAACTACAGAGACATTCTTTTCACCATTTTCTTGTAAACCCCAAACCATATTGACAGTTCCCCAATCAAATTCGACACTACTTCCTATACGATAAGGTCCTGCACCAAGCACAACAATACCATTTTCATTTTTAGGAATTACTACATCATTAGAATTGCCACCGTAAGTCAAATATAGATAATTTGTTACAGCAGGCCATTCGGCAGCCAAAGTATCAATTTGTTTAACAGAGGGAATCACACCTAAATTCTTTCTTAAATCACGTATTTCATCAGCAGTTTTACCTTTAGCACGAGCGATTTGCTTATCTGCAAATCCCATTTTTTTAGCCTCCCAAAGTAAAGAGACATTCAATTCAGAATTTTTTAGTTTTTCTTCAATATTAACAATATTTTGTATTTTTTCAATAAACCAAGGATCAACTGTAGATAGTTCATAAATTCGATTTACAGAAATTCCCATTTTCAAGGCAATTGCAACATGATAAAGAATGTGATCATCATGATGAGAAAGTTTGTATTCAATTTCTTCTTCAGTGTATTTTTCACCATTGGAACGATTTAACACCAAACCATCATTACCAATGTCCAACATACGAATTGCTTTTTGAAATGATTCTTCAAATGTTCGACCAACAGCCATGACCTCACCAACAGATTTCATAGTTGGTCCTAATCTTCTATTTACAAGTTCAAATTTTTCAAAATCCCATCTAGGATGTTTACATACAATGTAATCTAATGAAGGTTCAAAACAAGCGGTAGTACTTTTTGTAATTCTGTTTACAAGTTCAGACAAATTATAACCTAACCCAATTTTTGCAGACATGTATGCCAATGGATAACCAGTTGCCTTACTTGCAAGTGCAGATGAACGTGAAAGTCTAGGATTTATTTCAATTGCAACATACCTATCAGAATCAGAATCAAGAGCATATTGTATATTACATTCGCCTACAATTCCAACATGTTTTGTTGCACGTAATGCAGCTGAACGCAACATATGATATTCATGATTATCAATAGTTTGTGAAGGTGCAACTACAATATTATCCCCAGTATGGACCTTCATGGAAAGAACATTTTCCATATTACAAACAATTACATTATTTCCGTCATAATCTTGCATAACTTCATATTCAATTTGTTTCCAATGACCAATGTATTCTTCAACTAATACCTGACCAACCAAACTAGCTTTTAGACCACGTTCAACAATCTCATGAAGTTCAATTTCATTATAGGCAACACCTCCGCCTCTTCCACCTAAAGTGTATGCAACACGTACAATTACAGGATAGGATAATTCCTCCGCAGTTCTTTTTGCATCAATAAAATTAGTCACAGTATTACTTTTTAAAACTGGCATTCCACATTGTTTCATAGAATCCTTGAAAAGTTGTCTATCCTCAGTTCTTTTGATACCAGGGATTTGGGTTCCAAGAACATTAACTCCGTATTTTTGTAAAATTCCAGAATCATCGAGAGTAACACCACAATTTAATGCAGTCTGTCCACCATATGCCAACATTATACCATCAGGTCTTTCTTTTTCTATTATTGATTCTACATATTCAGCATTTACTGGAAGTAAGTATACCTTATCTGCAAATCTCGTATCAGTTTGTATTGTTGCAATGTTAGGATTTATCAAAACACTATTGATACCGTCCTCATGAATTGCTTTCAAACACTGACTTCCAGAATAATCAAATTCTCCAGCTTCACCAATTTTTATTGCACCACTCCCAAGAACAAGAATTTTTTTTAAAGACTCATTTTTTGGCATTTTTTTTAGACTCCATTAAATTTTTCAAGGTTTCAAAAATAAATTTACAATCATTTGGACCGGGTGCGGCTTCAGGATGAAATTGTACGGCAATACAACTTTGTGTTTTATGTTTTATTCCTTCAACTGTTTTATCATCAGCATTTGTAAACCATAAATCAAAATCAGATTTTGCGAGAGATTCGGGAGTAATGCCATAACCATGATTCTGACTAGTGACATATACTTGATTATTATCAAGATCAATGCAAGGTTTGTTTTGTCCTCTGTGACCATATTTTAATTTGTAAGTGTCAGTATTGCCAGCAATTCCTATAATTTGTGCACCTAAACAAATACCCAATGTGGGAACATTATTTTCAATTAATTTTTTTGCAACAATAATAGTGTCCGGACATTTTTGAGGATCACCAGGACCGCTACTTAATACCACACCCTTTGGGTTGTATGACATTATTTTTTCATATGAAGTATTCCAAGGAACCAAAATTGCCTTATAACCAATTTCACGAACATTTCTTAAAATTGCATTTTTAGCACCAGTATCAACTACAACTACGCTTTGATCCTCATTGCCAAAAATTTTTTCATGTTTTGTAGATACAGCATCCATGAACTGCTCAGAGTCATAATGTGTTGCAGATGCAAGTTGTTTTTTTATTTCTTCAACATTAATTTCTGAATCAGATACAACTAATGCAGCCATCATAACACCGCTATTTCGAAGTTTCATAGTTAATGCTCGAGTATCAATTCCAGAAATTCCTGGAACTTTTTCGTTATACATCCACTCGTCTAAAGTCATAAAAAGATTCCAATGACTTGCAGTCAAGGATAGTTCGTGAATTACTAATCCACGAATCTGAATTTTATCGGATTCAAAATATTTAGAAATTCCGTCTTTGTCTTTAATAGAAGGATCAGGTACCCCATAATTTCCAACTAAAGGATAAGTTAGAGTTAGTAGTTGACCATTATATGATGGATCTGTTAGAGCTTCAGTGTAACCAACCATCCCAGTATTAAATACAATTTCACCAAAAGTTATTGTTGAATAGCCAAATCCTTCGCCATCAATAACAGTACCATCGTCAAAAATTAGCTTTCCAAACTTTTTTGCGTGATTGGATTTCTTTGTAGTTATTGTGACCCTCGTAAAGTCTCAATCAAAGTGAATTTAAGTTTTTTGTCAAAAAAATGATTTAAAAAATGATCGCAGTTAGAAGTCCAACCTGTCAGAGGGCTTGAAATTCTTCACTCCATTTGTGATATGCCCGAATCATTTCAAGTGAAACACTAGGTTTTCTTCTAGACATGATATTTTTAAAATCATCTGCAGTTAAAGACCTTGGTTGAATTCGGGCCTCACCTTCAATAGGTTCGTGATAATCTGGAGAGTCAAAAATTTCATGAACAGTTTTAATTTGTGCAGCCTGACATACATCCTTAATATCACTTGCACTGTAACCATCAAATAATTTTGCTAATTGTGCAGAACTCACAGTTGAATTTTTATTTAATTTTGCAGTATATTGATCAAACAGATTTTCTCTGGCATCTTGAGTTGGAAGGTTAACATAGATTCTCTTTTGGAATCTTCTAAGAAATGGTGCATCAAGGCTCCAAGGCTTATTGGTAGCACCAATTACATAAAGCATTAATTGTTTTCCTTTTCCATTTACTCCATCCATTTCAGTAAGGAATTGATTTTTGGTTCTAACTTCACCTCCAACTTCACTACTTCTAGCACCAAGTAAAGAATCAACTTCATCTACAAATAAAATCACAGCTTTGCCTTCTTTCTCAGCATATTTTCTTGCCATAGCAAATAATTTTGCAACATTTTTTTCTGCTTCACCTAACCATTTGCTCATTAAAGATGATGCATCAACATTGATGAAATAACCATCCATCTCATTTGCGGTCGCGGCTGCTAACATTGTTTTTCCAGTTCCTGGAGGACCATACAATAACATTCCTTTAGGCCATCCTAGTGGAAATAAGTCAGGTCTTTTTGTAGGATAAACAATAGATTCACGTAATGCACTTTTTGCTTCATCTAATCCAATCACTTGGTCCCAAGTCACATCAGGTTTTACTTTCATAACAAGTTCTTCAAAATCATTTTCGTCTTCTTGTCTTTTTACAGATGCTTTTTGGTCAGAATCAGAAGCTTCTGGATCTACTGCAGGCTCCACACCACGAGATTGTTGTAATGAACAAATTCGATTATGATAAGAATTACATCTATCTTTGTAAATTTGATTTAATTTGCTGTTAGGATATAATTGCAATAATTTTACAAGAGCGTCAATTGCTTGTTGGTAGTTACTAATAGCCATTCCACGAGCACCTTGGGAATCAAATTTAATTGCCTGTGAAGCATATTTGCTTGCAGTATTTTCTAATTCTTGTGGTGCTAGACTCATATCATTAACCTTGTATTATGTCCTGAAGAATTTTGTTGGTATTGTACTGTGTTAATCTCTGTCGCAAAATTGGTTAAATTTATTGGACTCGTTTCAGCACTATTATAGTCAGGACCATCACAATATTTCTTATTAAAATCAGATTTATTGTGGATATTACTATGTAAATCCTTAACTTTGTTAATAGAATCCTCAGAAGAAAGAATTAATTCAGAAATTTCATCATCCAAATTACCCATAGAATCAGCAGATGCAGTAATTATCGAGGTAAAATTCTTTAAAATTGAGTACATTTCTTTTTTATCAGCATATTTTGTGAGCATAAAATCAGCAATTCCAACAATTTTATCCAAATCCTGTAATTCATCTAAAGTTAATTTATCAATTTTATACCCATCAGAAGGTTTCATTTCAGAAAGTTTTTTTTCAATTACAGAAGAAAAAGAGCGAACACGTTCAATGTCATTTATGAAATTAGATTTAGAATTTAACATGATCAGACATTCAATAATTTAAAAAAATCAACTAGAGGATACTGCTTATTTAATTTAGAGTTAGCCATCAATTTTACTTCATCAAGTAATGTTGAACAAACATGATTAGATTTACTAAAATCAAAGCGTGCTTTAGTCAAAACAGCAGAATCAATAACAATACTACCAAGATGTACGGATAGTTCAGACAATAGTTGACTACAATTAGGAAATAGTACAAATAATTTTGCACTAATTATTCTAATCATAGGAATGGATGAAGGGAGAAGTTCAGTAATACTATTAATTCCAGATATGGAACCAATTTGATTTTTAATCCTATCTAATATTTCTAAGGAACAAACTAAAAGATGCTCTAATTTAAGACTTTTAAGATGAGATTGTTCATCGTAATTAAAATCAGTAACAAGATATTGGTTAGCAGTTTTTAATTCAATTCTTTTACCTTGAAGTGTTTCAATGATATTATCTAGTAAATGTGCTGAATAACTCAATCGAGGAACTAAAGTAACAGAATGAAAAGTATTCTCAGTTTCTATTGTATGAAGAGTATAATTTACTAACATAATATAATTTAGAAAGATTTTGTATTTGAGGACGATGTAACAATAATTTTCGTAACCACAGTCACACCCATCAGTAGTTACAATTTGGATTTTTTTTGAGTAATAGTGTAAACGAATTTAGCTCTCAATTTTACCTAATAACAAAAATAGGACAAGTATGGTAAATGAGCAAGTATTAACTGTAAGTTTAGAGGAATTTGGGCTCAGTAAGTATGAAGCTCAAGCCTATGTGGCACTAATTTCCAAAGGAACCATTTCTGCAAGTGAATTAGCATATTATTCAGAGATTCCTAGGACTAAAGCTTATCCCACATTACTAAAATTACAAAATAAAAAACTAGTCATAATTTCAAAAAGTAAACCAATTATGTGTACTGCAATTTCTCCAGAAGATGCATTTGATAATGCAATAAATGAACAAATTAACAAAGTTAATGCAATGAACACATTAGTGTCAAACTTAAAAAAAGCAAGTGAAGAGAGTAGAAAATCAAGAGGTTCAGAAGAAAAAAGATATTTTCATATTAGTGCAAACAAAGTTTTGACTCAACTTCAAACAATGATTGAAGGTTCAAAATCATCAATAAAAATAATGACAGACCAAATAGGTTTAGGATTATTGGCAGAATGTAAAGATCAATTATTAGTAGTAATGAGAAGAAATCTAGATGTAAAAGTGATTATCCCATCATCACAAATTTGTTCTGAATCATATAGAGCAATTCCAGAAGGAGTAGAAATTAAAACATCAGAAGTAGTTCAAAATTGTTTTATTTTTGATGAAAGTGAATTATTAATGATAAATAATGATAATGGTAAAGGTGCAATTTTCTCATCAACAGAAATTTTAGGAATAAATCAAGAAAAAGTATTTTCAAATATTTGGAAAAATTCAATTAAAACAAAAGTAGTTGCAGACATGACAAAAACAGACGCATATGAAATTTATAAAATTATTAAAGTTATTAACGAGTCAGGATTAATGCATATTCTAAATTCTACAATCATGTCAAAAAAACCTGAATTAGACATGATAAAATTACTAGAGAAGAATGGAATTAATTTAAAAACAAAATCACTAGATGATGTGATTCAAATAATTGATTCCATTATACAAATTACATGTTCAGGACATGTAAATTTTGAAGCAAATACCAAGAACATTACAATAGATTCAAAGCTAAATAGCGGTCATTCATTACCATGGGTTTCAATTTTAGATGAATATTTGCAAAAACAGGGTTATAAAACAAGAACAGTATATCAAAATAACTCTAGCAAAGGTGAAAGAGTGCACATCAAAATAAGTAAAAACTAAAATCAGGCTCAAAAAAGATTAGCGTGTTGATTGAAGAAAGAATAAAGTCATTACAAATAACATTACCAAATCCACCAACACCTGCAGGATCATATATTCCTACAGTAAAAACAGGAAATCTACTATTCATTTCAGGTCAAATTCCAATGGAAAATGGTAAAGTGTTATTCACAGGAAAAGTTACTGACGATAATTTAGAAACAGCTCAAAAATCAGCAAGAATGTGTGCAATTAATCTTTTAGCTCAAATAAAAAGAGAGATAGGAAATTTAGATAAAGTAACAAGAATTGTGAGATTATCAGGATTTGTAAATTCTGATGCAGAATTTTTTCAACATCCCAAAGTAATTAATGCAGCATCAGATCTATTTTTTGAAATATTTGGAGATAAGGGAAAACATACAAGAATTGCGATTGGAGTGTCAAGTTTACCTTTGAATTCAATGACTGAAATTGATGCAGTAGTTGAATTTTCTGAATAAAAAAATTGAATTATTATTTAATTTTTTTATTTAATTCTGTAATGAATTTTTTAATTTTTAGTTTTGGAACTACTGCACCACATGCTTTATCATGCCCACCTCCAGAACCACCAAGACTAGTAGCTAAGCGGTTTACAATTCTACCCAAGTGAACTTTACAATCTTTAGAGCCACGAACTGAAACAGCATAAATTCCATGGTCAATTCTTTCTTTGTATGCAACACCGACATCCTTTCCAGATAAACCCATGACAAAATTAACTGCACCACTTGCACCAGAATCAAGGATTTCCATATAACCAAGATTACTCATTAATTTCATACCTTTTTTGACTTTAGCAATGATTTGAGATAATTTTTCTACTTGTATTTGTGCAAATTCATATGTGTTTGGAATATCATGAGGAAATTTTGAATCAGCTAATTCCTCAACTAAATATTGTAAATAATCGAGTTCCCTCTGATGACCAACAATATTGTAAGTCATCACCGTTGCACTAATCAAAGCAAATTGTCTATCATAAATTTGAAGTAATTTGGAACCAATAGGTCTATCTTCCATATAATCTGTAATTGCAGCACAGGTTGCAACAAAGGAAGCATGATCATTTAATTTTGATTTGTATGCATGATACACCTGAACAGTAGTACATTCGTTAATATCATGAATAACTTTAACTTTTATTTTTTCTAATGCAATAATCACATTAGGATCAATGTCATGATGATCAATGTAGGTTACTGAAACATTATTTTTTCTTAATCTACTCAAAATATCAATAAATTCATCTTGCGTTTTTTCACTCAAACCTAAATCACAAATGAATAATGATTTCAATTTTTTATCTAAAACAACTTGGTTAAGTGCTTCCATTTGACCAGGATAATCAACTAGTATTGAATCACCACCAAAGGCTTGTCGAATTAATGCAGCTGAACTAATTCCATCACAGTCTTCTTTATGTGAAATACAAATTACTTTAGTTTTTTCAGTTTTAGTTACATTTTTTTCGGCTATTTTTTTAGTTACTTTTTTTGCTGCCATTTTTTTAGTTACTTTTTTTGCTGCTGTTTTTTTACCAATTTTATTTTTAGAGATTACCAATATACAGTCAATTTTTACAAACCCTCATTTAAATGAAGAAAGAAGTTTAAGATTTTCTAAAAGATTTTTTAATATTTGGAGAAATTAATGAATTAGAATCCAAGTAAATATGATAAAATGATTCCCCATCAAGTTGAGTTTGATAATCAATTTCCTGAAGTTTTTCTAATTCCTCTGGAGAAGCATTTAAGACCAATTCATCTAATTGTTGTAAATTTTTACGTTCCTGTATATTCATTAATTTTGGATTAGAAATTTTCATTTATGAGCAAAAGTTGTCATATTAGACTAATTGCTAAATTTACCATTACAATTTTAGAAAAAATATAATAAAACAATTCTATTAGGCTCAACATGGAAACAAAAAATATTGGACTTCGAGACGTGGAAGTGGCAGACACAAAAATATCCAATATTGATGGAGAAAGAGGCAAATTAATTTACCGTGGATACGATATTTTGGATCTTACAAAAAATTCAACTTTTGAAGAAACTGCATATCTTTTACTTTATGACAAGTTACCAACCAGTAAAGAATTAAATGAATTTAAGTTAAAACTAGTCGAAGCCAGATATATTCCCAAACAAATGCAAAAAAATATGCAAAATTGGAGAAGTGATGCTGATCCTATGGATATGCTCCAAGCATTTGTATCAGCACTAGCAGGATATTATGATGAAGAATTTTCCAATAAAAATGCAAGTTATGATAAAGCAATCAATTTAATTGCAAAAGTTCCAACTATTATTGCGAGCTGGCAAAGAGTTAGAAATGGTTTAGAAATTGTTGATCCAGATTCATCATTATCTCATGCTGCAAATTTTCTATATATGATGTCAGGAGAAAAACCAAATCCAGAAGTTGAGAAAATATTTGATATTTGTCTAATACTTCATGCAGATCATTCCTTTAATGCATCCACATTTACTGCTAGACAAGTTGCATCAACAAGAGCACATATGTATTCAGCAGCAAGTGCCGCAATTGGGTCACTAAGTGGGGAGTTACATGGAGGGGCAAATACAGAAGTCATGAAAATGCTATTAGAAATTTCTGAAATTAACAAAGTAGAGTCATGGATTAAAAACAAATTAACTCAAGGTGAAAAAATAATGGGAATGGGTCATGCAGTTTACAAAACATATGATCCAAGAGCCCAAGTGTTAAAGGAATTATCAAGAAAATTAGCTGCTAATAATAATGAACCATGGTTTGAAGTGACTGAAAAAATTGAAACAGCAACAATTTTAGAAATGAAAATGCAAAAAGGAATAGACATTTATCCAAATGTAGATTTGTACAGTGCATCAATTTATTATATGCTAAAAATTCCAGTTGATCTAAATACTCCAATTTTTGCCATATCAAGAGTTGCAGGTTGGGCGGCACACATAATTGAAGAAAAATTTGCAGAAGCCGCACCAAAAACAGCACTGTATAGACCTAAAGCAGTTTACGTTGGAAAATATTGTGGACCTGAAGGTTGTGAATACAAAAAATTAGATTTAAGAGAATAATTTTTAATTTCTATTATGAAGCCATTCTTTTGCTTTAGAATGTACGTCATGTTTGTACAAAACTTCAAAAACCATATCATAAAATGTAATACCTTTTTTTTGTGCCTGATCATCTAACCATTTTATTCCATCAGATAACTCAGGATCAAATTCTGAAAATTGCACTAATTCATCGACCATTTTTGAAAAAAATGTCTGAGATTCAATCATATGTTGACCTTTCAATATATGATCATAAGTGGGGTATTCAAAATATATAGACAAAAGACCACTTTTTGGTTGACAATTGTAACAAATTCTGTATTCAGATGTAGATTTAAGAAATATTTACTGATAATTCAAACAAATGATTCATTATATTCTCAAAGTAGAAAATATACAAAAAATTATAAAAATAAAATCACAAAATTACAACTTAAATATATTGTATTATTTTAAGAAATTAGAAGATTCAATATTAAAAATGAGGAAGTAGTTAAAATAAAATTAGATGAAACCCCAATTGGTCAGTAATTAAATTCAAAGATATCCATACAAGATGAATTTATTAAAAATGAAATTTATTGAAAGTTTAATTAAACAACGAAATCTAAAGGTACAACTTTAAATAATAAATTTAGAAAATAACTTGAAAATTAAAATATAAAAATTAAAGAGATTAAGACCGAAAACGAAGAGTTACTCGGTGAGATCTCTTATTGTAATTACAAAATACGTCACTTGAATAAATCATAAAACCGGTATTTGTTAAACAACATTCACAACACTTAATGTTAATTTACAGCGAAAATATGGAATTTATAAAAGATGATTGAAATTTTTGTAAAAATTTCAAATATTTCAAAAAAGGAGTTTAAAGTAAATTATTAGAGGGAATTTGAGGATATTAGTAAAAAATAGACGATTAGATTTATTTACTATACACATGGAAATGGATCAATCATGGTAAGCATAGACAAAGCAGCAATTGTATTTTCTATTGCAATAGCATTAGTTGGAGTCGCAGTTGCAGCAGTGGGAAGTTCAGCAGACAACTCACCAGCAGCACCTAGCCAACAAATGAGTTCAATGAATACAGATGCAGCTGAAAAAGCAGCAGCTGAAAAAGCAGCAGCAGATGCAGCATCAGCTGATTCAGTAGCAACAGCAGGTCCACAATTACATATTGTGGAAACTGCAATGGGAAGTGGAGCACCAGGATGTGAAACATCTAATGCATGTTACCTACCAGCAGACATCACCATAAGTATTGGAGATACAGTACAATGGAATAACGTAGACAAAGCAGCACATACAATATCAGGTGGAAATCCAGCAGATGGTCCATCTGGAGTATTTGACAGCAGTTTACTCATGGCAGGATTAGAGTATTCATTCACATTCAATGATGCAGGTAATTATGATTACTTCTGTATGGTTCATCCTTGGATGACCGGTAGTGTTACAGTTAACTAACCAAAAAAATTCCTTTTTTCTATTTTATTTTATTTTTACGTACTGTTCTATTATATACAACACCAAATCTATGAGTTTCATCTCTAGCATATTGTAAAATTTTCAAAGACTCTTTATTTTTAGGAATTAAAATTGGCTCTTTTATTTTTGGAACATATACTTCCTCATTTTCCTTTGCTAAAGATATACAAGGTAATTTTAATCCAAGTGACTCCAATGATTTAAGGGCTGCATTCAATTGACCTTTACCACCATCAATTAAAATTAAATCAGGTAGTTCAGAATTCTCTTCTAACAATCTATAGTATCGTCGTTTAATAATTTCACCAATCATTGCAAAATCATCTCTTCCTTGGATAGTTTTTATTTTGAATTTTCTATATCCAGATTTATTGGGAATGCCACCACGAAAACTAGACATGGCCCCTACTGCAAATTCAGTTCCATGATTAGAAATATCAAAACATTCAATGAGATTGGGTAATGTAGGTAAATTTAGAATTTCCTGTAATTCAAGTAATGCAGGATTAGTACCTTTTGAATGAATTAATTGAATATTTTTTAAGATTAAATTCATGATGTCATTTTTCTTACCCCTTATAGGAATCATTATTTTTACATCAAATCCAGATTGTTCAGACAATAAGGATTCCAATAATTTTTGATTTTCAGGAACTTCACTAACAATAATAAATTTTGGAATTTTATGTGTAGAATAATATTGGTAAAGAAAATTTGAAAACGAATTATCACCAACTAGATCAAAAAAGAATTTGTCACTATCACGGATTACACCATTAATCATTCTAAAATTCATTATTGTGGCAGTTTGTTCTTGTATTTTTATGCCAAAATATTCTTCATCAGAATTTTCAACATATTCCATTTTTTGTTTTGTTTTAAGACTACCAAGTCTAATCAAAGTATCACGGATATCTTTAGCACGCTCAAATTGTTGTGATTCTGCTGCCTGATACATTTCATCCTCTAATTTTTTCGTGAAAATTTTAGTGTCGTTTTTACCCTTAAGAACATCATCTAACTTTTTTACATGTTCTGGATATTGTTCTTGAGCATCCTTAAATTCACAAGGAGCTTGACAATTACCCAAATGGTATTCAAGACATGATTTTTTTGGAAGAGTTTTACAAATTCTAATTTGAAATGATTTTCTCAATGTTCCAATAGTGAGTAATTTTGAACTACCATGAGTAAAAGGACCATAGAATTTACCTTTACCTAAAAATTTACCATCCCTAGTTCTACGAGCAACTAACAATCTAGGATATTTTTCATCAGATAATCGTAAGTAGGTATAACGTTGTTGATCCTTTAATTCAATATTAAATCTTGGACGATATTTTTTTATCATATTAGATTCTAAAAGAAAAGCTTCACTTTCATTATCAGTTAAAACAAATTCAATATCAGAAATATTTTCAACTAATTTTTGTGTTTTATAATTTTGATTTTTATTAAAATAGGAACGTACACGATTTTTAAGATTTTTTGCTTTTCCAATATAAATAATTTTTTTATCAGAATCTTTCATTAAATAAATTCCAGGATTTGTAGGAATGGTGATTGTAGAAATATTAAATGCCATTTTTTAATAATTTTTTTAAATATTGTCCAGTATGACTATGAGGTGATTTTACAATATCATGAGGAGTGCCTACAGTTACAATACGACCTCCTTCATCACCACCTTCAGGACCTAGATCAATTATCCAGTCTGAATTTTTAATAATATCCATATTATGTTCAATTACAATGACAGTATTTCCCAAATTTACTAATCTATTTAGTACATCCAATAATTTTTGAACATCAGCAAAATGTAAGCCAGTTGTAGGTTCATCTAAAATATAGAGAGTTTTTCCAGTGTCACGTTTAGACAATTCTGAAGCAAGTTTTACTCTTTGAGCTTCACCACCAGATAATGTAGTGGAAGATTGTCCAAGTTTAATATAGCCTAAACCTACATCGTTAACAGTTTCTAATTTTCTTTGAATTGATGGAACATTTTCAAAGAAAGATAATGCCTCATAAACAGTCATTTGTAAAACATCAGAAATATTTTTGCCTTTGTATAATACAGATAGTGTTTCAGAATTGTATCGTTTTCCCTTACATTCATCACATTTAACATAAACATCAGATAAAAATTGCATTTCAATTTGTTTAACACCATCACCTTCACATGCAAAGCATCTTCCATCAGCTACATTAAATGAAAATTGTCCTGGTGTATATCCACGTTCTTTTGATAATTCAGTATTAGAATATAATTCTCTAATGGGAGTAAAAGCTCCAATGTACGTTGCAGGATTTGAGCGAGGAGTTCTTCCAATAGGGGATTGATCAATATCTATTACTTTATCAATATTTTCTAAACCAGTTATTTCCTTATGATTACCAAAACTAATATGAGTTTTAGAAAAATGACTCTGCAATCTATTAAGTAAAATATCATTTATTAAAGTGGATTTTCCTGAACCAGAAACTCCAGTTATAGATACAAAAAGTCCTAAAGGAATTTCAACATCAATATTTTTTAAATTATTTTCAGACGCCCCTTTAATAATTAAGGATCCTTCAGGTTTACGAATTTTATTTTTTAAAATGATTAAAGAATTATCTTTAAGATAAGTTCCAGTTACAGATGTACTTGACTGTAAAATTTGTTTAATAGTACCTTCAAAAACAATATTTCCACCATGCACACCAGCACCTGGACCTAAATCAATTATCCAGTCTGAATTTCGTATAACTTCTTCATCATGCTCTACAACAATGACAGTATTTCCAAGATTTCGTAGCTTATTTAGCGTTTTAATTAGTCTAGTATTATCACGTTGATGTAATCCAATTGTAGGTTCATCAAGCACATACAAAACACCAGTTAGATTGGAACCAATTTGTGTAGCTAATCTAATTCTTTGAGATTCCCCACCAGACAATGTAGAACTAAGACGATTTAGTGTAAGATAATTTAATCCAACATTGATTAAGAATTCTAAACGTTCTCTAATTTCTTTAAGAATATCTTTTGCAATCTGTTGTTCAGTTTCATTTAATTTCAAATTTGAAAAGAAATCAAAACATTGTGTAATAGATAAATCACATACATCCATTATACCTAAATCATTAATAGTAACTGCAAGAGATTCGGGTTTTAGTTTTTTACCATTACATGAAGTACAATGAGTATCTCTCATAAACTGTTTAAGCCAATCACGTTTCGATTCAGAGTCAGTTTCTAAAAATACACGTTGAAGGTTTGGAAGTACACCTTCAAATGCATTAGTATATTTCCATGAGGAATCTCCAGATTTAGAACTATATTGAAAATCAATTAAATCAGACGATCCATTTAAAATAATTTCAAGATGATTTGATTTTATTTTTTCAATAGGAGTCATTAAATTAAATCCAAATTTTTCACCAACAGTTCTCAATGCTTGTTGTCTAAATGCAGAAAATCTTCCACTCCAAGGAACAATAGCTCCATCTAAAATAGATTTAGATTTATCAGGAATAACTAGAGCAGAATCAAATTCCATTTTAACTCCCAACCCATTACATGTTTTACACAATCCAAAAGGAGAATTAAAAGAGAAATTTCTAGGCTCCAATTCACCAATAGTCAATCCACAATGTGGACATGCGTTATTTTGAGAAAAAATTTTTTCTGATGTATCTGATGAAATCATCACATCTCCTTTTGATGCTTTGATTGCAGTTTGGATAGCCTCAAAAATTCTAGAACGTTCAGATTTACTTGTAGATATTCTATCCACAACAATTTCAATATTATGCCATTTTTGTCGATCTAATGGAGGAATACCATCATCTAGGTTCAAAATTTCACCATTTAGTCGTATTCTGGAATATCCATCCTTCTTGATTTGTTCAAAAAGTTTCTCATAGGTACCCTTTTTTCTTTGAATAAGTGGGGATAAAATTAATATTTTTTGTCCTATAAAATCTTGGAGTACAGAATCGCAAATTCGTTCAATAGATTGTGTAGATATTTTTCTTTTACAATTTATGCAATGAGGAATTCCAATTCGAGCATAAAGTAAACGCATGTAATCATAAATTTCAGTAGTAGTACCAACAGTAGAACGGGGATTTTTACTAGTAGTTTTTTGTTGAATTGCAATTGCAGGGGATAATCCTTCAATAGAATCAACATCAGGTTTGTCCATCATTTCCAAAAATTGACGTGCATATGATGAAAGAGATTCAACGTATCTTCGTTGTCCTTCAGCATAAATTGTGTCAAATGCTAAAGTAGATTTTCCAGAACCAGATAAACCACTGATCACAACTAATTGATTTTTTGGAATATCAACATCTATATTTTTTAAATTATGATGACGAGCTCCCCTAATTTTTAATTTATTATCTACCATTTCTATATTCAATCTCCTTTTCTAATCTTTTGATTCTGTCTCTACAAGCAATGGCTTGTTCAAAATCTAATTCTTCGGAATATTTTTTCATTATAGCATCTAAATCAATAACATCATTTCTAAGATCGTGAATTGATTTTAATTTTGATTCATCTAAAACAGTTTCTTGTTGAGGTACAGTTTTTATAATTGTTTTTGGAATTATTTTATTTTCTTTATTGTATAAAATTTGTTTTTTTCTTCTACGTACAGTTTCATCAACAGTATTTTTAATAGATTGAGTATTTGTATCAGCATACATTATTACAGTGCCATTCACATTTCTTGCAGCTCGACCACAAGTTTGAATTAAACTAGTAAAATTTCTCAAAAAACCTTCTTTATCAGCATCCAAAATTGCTACAAGGGAAACTTCGGGAATATCTAAACCTTCACGTAAAAGATTAATTCCAACTAAAACATCAAATTCACCTATGCGTAATTGACGAATAATTTCAGTTCTTTGTAATCCATCAATTTCAGAATGCATGTATCTAACTTTAACATCCTTTTTTGATAGATATTCAGCTAAATCTTCAGCCATTCTTTTAGTTAATGTTGTAACTAAAACACGCTCAGAATTCTTAGATCTTATATTTATTTCAGAAATTAAATCATCCATTTGGTCTTTAGTAGGTCTAATTTCAATTTGGGGATCAAGTAAACCTGTAGGACGAACTAATTGTTCAACAATTTTTGCAGATATTTTTTTTTCATATTCTGAAGGAGTAGCTGAAACAAAAATTGTATTTTTAATATATTCTTCAAATTCTTCAAATTTTAATGGTCTATTATCAAATGCACTAGGCAATCTGAATCCATATGTGACGAGTTTCTCTTTTCTCGAATAGTCGCCTTTGTACATACCATGTAGTTGAGGCAATGTGACATGAGATTCATCAATTACTAAAAGATAATCATCACCAAAAAAATCCATTAAACAATATGCTTTATCACCTTTATTGCGTCCATCAAAATGTCTAGAATAATTTTCTATACCAGAACAATAACCTAATTCTTCAATCATTTCTAAATCGAACTTTGTCCTCATTTCAAGTCTTTGTTTTTCAAGTTCATTTAATCTTGGTAAATGTTGTTTTAATTCAGCTCGAATTGATTTAACAGCTCTTTTAGTGACATCCTTAGCAATTAAATAATGTTTAGCGGGGAAAATAGTTATTTTTGTTATTTTCTTTTTTTCTTTTAATGAAACATGATCAAGTAAAGTTATTTTCTCAACCTCATTGCCAAACATAGAAATTCTAATAATATCTTCTGAATATGCCGGAGTAATATCAATAGTATCTCCTTTTACTCTAAAATTTCCAGGAGCAACTTCAAGATCATTTCTTTCATATCGAGCATCAACTAATTTTCTAATTAAATCAGTTCGTTTAATTTCATCGCCAGAACTAACTAAGATTGACATATCTTTCCATTCTTGAGGATTACCAAGGGAATAGATGCAAGATACAGTAGATACGATGATTGTTGGCTCTCCAGATAACAACATTGCAGTTGCTTCTAGCCTCAATTTTTCAATTTTTTCATTAATTTGAGTTTCTTTTTCAATATAGGTATCAGTTTGTGGAAGATAACTTTCAGGTTGATAATAATCATAGTATTAAACAAAATAACCGACATTATTTTTAGGAAAGAATTGTTTTAATTCAGAATAAAGTTGGGCTGCAAGAGTTTTGTTATGAGAAATAACTAGAGTATTTTTACCAGTCCTAGCAATTACATTAGCAACTGAAAAAGTTTTCCCACTACCTGTAACACCAAGTAAAGTTTGTATAGATTTTTTTTCTACACCATTAACTAGAGCATCTATGGCTTGAGGCTGATCACCAGTAGGAGAATAATCAGATACCAAATCAAATTTAGAAATTTGTTGCAATATTCACAATTCACTAAAAACTGAATTTAAAGCAATGGTGATATTAAGATAAAAATTACCACTTGGGTTCTTCAATCATTCGTAATCCACCATCAATTTCTTCAAAACCCATAATTTTTAGAGTAGTTTTGGCAGTAGAAGAATTTTTTTCAAGAATTTTTTTAGCTAAATTCATCCTATCATTTGAATTCATGTGTTGACCAATATTATATTTTCCACGAAGTGTTTTTGGAATTATTTTTATGACACTTACTGCATCTAAAACACGCATATCAGATGTTAGGGGATCATAGAATCCTTCAGGTTGATATTTTTCCATCAACCCATTTAG
>SXGQ01142313.1_pt1 | contig 43471 bp, 45 predicted proteins | sample 3178371 | NCBI WGS metagenome assembly SXGQ01 (sample SAMN11356859, study PRJNA531348) | freshwater metagenome | isolation source: freshwater sample F1-20 | place: China: Fuxian Lake, Yuxi | collected 2017-12-25
AACCGCCTCCTAAGCGGTAGGTCGCCGGTTCAACTCCGGCCAGGGACGCAAACAATTGAATTCTTGATTTGCAGCATTCTTCACGACTCAAGAATGTTCAATCTTGAAACGCCTAAGTGATTTCGGTGCCCACCAGTTCCATTCGCCAAAGAGACGCATCAAAGCGGGAACTAAGAATGCCCGAACCAAAGTCGCATCAAGCAAGATGGCGAATGCGACACCAAAGCCGAGCATCTTGATAGAAGTGACACCACTTGTCACAAATGCAGCGAAGACAATTGCAAGGATGAATGCAGCTGCTGTGATGATCCGAGCAGACTTCTGTAGTCCGAAAGCCACCGATTCGATGTTGGAGTGACCAGCATCATGCTCTTCCTTGATGCGCGAGAGAAGGAAGACTTCGTAATCCATAGAGAGGCCGAAGGCGACAATCGCAATCAGCACCATAGAACTTGTATCAAGTGTCCCAGTATTGATGAAGTCCCCAACTAGGAATCCAAGGTTTCCGTCCACAAAAATCCAGGTGAGGATACCCATGGTTGCCGCAAGAGAGATGAAGTTAAGGAGAACTGCTTTTATCGGAAGGAGAAGCGATCCGGTAAAGCCAAATAACATCACAAGGACTGCGATAGTCACCCAGAGCAAAATCCAACCTAAAGTCCTAGAGATTCCATTCTGTGAATCGGTGTAATCGGCAGCGACGCCACCAACGAGATGTTCAACACCAGTCGGTATTTCACGTATCTGCGTTATGAGTGCTTGACCCTCAGGACTCCTCGGCGGCATCGAATGAATGGCGGTCACTCGCACAAGTTCACCGCTAACTTGTGGTGGGCTAACTCGCAATATTCCTTCGACCCCAGCAAGTTGCTTGGAGAACTCTGCGACTGATGCTGGGTCAGTCCCGCCATTTGGGAAGATCACTTCAAGAGGATTGCTCTCTTGACCCGGAAAATTATCTGTAATGAACTTTGATGCCTGATACGCAGGATCACTCTTAGGTAGGACTCGGCTATCTACTTGTGAGAATTCAATTCCGCGAATGGGTGCGATAAAGAGTGTGAGTATGAGACCAGAAAGGATGACGACAGGAACAGGTCGCTTCATGACAAATCTAGCGATTGCTGACCAACGTCCCTCATCACTCTGTCGTATTGCTCGCTTTCGGACAAGTCCTTTGTTTACCTTCGTGCCAATGATGTGTAAGAGCGCAGGAAGCGGGAAGATCGCACCAATAACAGCTAGTGCCACGACTATCGTCCCTGCATAGCCCATTGATTTCAGGAAGTTAAGTGGGAAGAAGATGAGTGAGATGAGTGTGAGCATCACGACAAGACCTGAGAAGAAGACTGTCCTGCCAGCGGTCTTCATAGTGTTAATGATTGCTGTATCTCGGTCTGCACCACGCTGAAGCTCTTCCCGAAACCTATTGACCATCAACAACGCATAGTCGATACCCAGACCGAGCCCAAGGCCAGTCGTGAGGTTGAGTGCGAAGACGCTCACATCAGTGAAGAGAGTGAGGAGGTAAAGACCAAAGAAAGTTCCAAGGATCGCTGTCACACCAATAACAAGCGGCATCGCTGATGCGACGAGGGCACCGAAGATGATCACTAAGAGGATGAATACCAAAGGAATTGAGATCGCTTCAGCGAGCTTCAGATCATCTTGGATTCGGCCATTTATCGCGTTTGCGAAGATGGCATCTCCTGCTGTGCGCACAGTCAGGCCTTGGAATTCTCCTTCATAACGATCTTGGTAATAGCCACCGTTCTTGTCAATCTCGGTGAAGTCTGAGGATTTCAGATAGACGAAGAGAAAAGCTGACTTTCCGTCAGTGCTCCTCATAGAAGGCGGTTTGAGCGCGCTCCAATAAGAAAGGACTCGATCGGCGCTTGGCTCTGCTCTAACTTGTGATTCAAGCACTCGAGCTTTTGCTTCAACTTCGGCGTCATCCACTGAGCCAGTTGGGGTCGTAATAGTCATAACAACGAATGGGTCGGTAACGCCGAAGTTGTCTTCGAGGTACTCCCAGACTTTTGCTGAGTCGCTGTTGGGATCTGAGTAGCCGCCGGTATCGAATCGAGAGAAAACCTGTGTTCCTATTGTTCCGGCAAAGATTGTCCCGATGATCGAAAGCAGGAGTACCGCCTTGCTCCTACGAGCGATCAGATGACCAAGTTTGGCGAACATGACTCTCCGTTCAGTTGACTACCGTGAAAGCTTCAGCAATAATGTAAACAATGTTAACACCTCTTCGCAAGGGCTCGGACTACCATCATGGTGACCTTCGTGATGCTGTGATCCAAGTTGCCCGAGATCTGGTAGCAAACGAAGGTGTGAGTTCGCTCGGGATAAGAAGAGTCGCACTTCGAGTCAATGTGACCCCAGCCGCGCTCTACAGACACTTTGAGAGTCTTGAGCAGCTACGAGGTGAAGTCTCGGGTCGGGTCAGAAATGAGATGGCCGAGATGATGATTCTTGCCAGAGAGAAAGTCGGGCCCGCCACATTAAGTAAGACTCGTTCACGGGCGCGATTTTCTGCAATAGGAGATGCATACGTCGCGTATGCTCGAAAGTTCCCTAGACTTTTTGAGATCGCCTTCCTCACCTGTGATGCATTGCCTGAGACCGAAGAGAGCCTTGCTTGGCGCACGCTTGAGGAATCTCTCGAAGAGTTAATCAACTCTGGTTTGTTGGAGCGAAGAAAGAGTTTGAAAGCTGCCACTTTGGCATGGAGTTCTATCCATGGATTGGCCTCACTCGTTGCGTCTCAGACCATTTCCAATAAGGAGTATCCACTTTTTCGAAAGTCTGTACTTGATGGTGTACAAGATGCAGTCTTCGCTCGGTGATTCTTAAACTGAAGAGTCATATAAGAGAAATTCTCAGTATCTTGGGGATAATCCGAGCATGAGTGAGATTCTGCCAAGCATCACCTCCGATGAGATTGACCTCGAAAATGATGATTCAAAAAGAGAAGAGGAAATCAAGGGAGACAGACCACCTCATCACGAGGGATAAGTTTCTAGTTTGAAGTGGTTGTGCTTGATGAAGGAGTAGTCGTTGGTGTCGTCGAAGTTGAGGCGTTTGACGCTGGAGTAGCAGGGGCGTTGGCCGTTGAAGTGGATGAAGAAGTGGTTGAGTCGCTCTTTGCAGTACGAGAATCGGTTTTGTAGAAACCCGACCCTTTGAAAACTACTCCCACACTGTTATAGATCTTTCGCACTGGTCCTTGGCAGAGCGGACAATCTTTGATTGCTTCATCTGAGAATGCCTGAACCAACTCAAACTCATGAGCACAACTGGTGCAGAGATATTGGTAGGTAGGCATGAGCAGATTCTAGGAAAGTGATAAGAATCTGACTAATCGAAGGTGTTGCCAGCGTAGGCAACTTCATCAACTAGGGCGATAATCAGCGCATGAGATGGAAGTCAGCAATCACTACCTTGATACTCAGCTTAGGGATTGTGACAACTGGAATCTCGGTTGCTCAAGGCGTGGAGATTCTCACCACCTCGCCAGGAGTCGATGCGAAGGTGACTATCACTCCGAATTTCGTCACGGTCACGGCCGATCAAGATCTTCTTGATTTCGGAAACCAGCTCCCAGTCATCTCACCTTCGAACACAAGAGTTGATGATGGTTTGATAACGGTATCGGGTGCAACACTCTCAGTAGGTCTAAATCAGTTGACTGAGTCCGGAGATTACTTGGTTGAGTATGAAATCCTGGTGGAGAATGAGAGCCCGCTATTTGGGAATTTCTCCTTCACTTTTGAAGCACCTCCTGTGGTTCAACCAAATACGCCAAGTCCTTCACCCTCGACGTCGGATCAAGGCAGAGAAGTCGGAAGTTCCACCACTGACTACCTCGTCATCGCTTTACTTGTATTCGCATTCTTTGTGTTGCTTTGGCTTGCTCGATTCGCTCGTTCTACCTTTCGCAAGAAGTAGAAGAGATCGATCAGTATGAATCTTCTTGCAGAGTATCTTCCAATAATCTCTGGAAGCCTGGTTATCGGATATTTCTTTTATGCCTCACTTCTTCTACCCGAGCGTGAAGGGCAATTCCTCGCGAATGAATCTTACCGTCGCTTGGCCTATTTCTCGGCACTCACTTGGTCGTTTTCGAGTGCGCTCTTAATCATTACCTCACTACGTGAAATCATCGGAACGTCATTTGATCTTCAAACCTTGCGCTCTTATTTGATCCAAGTCTCGTTAGGAAGACTCCAACTACTTCAACTGCTTGCGAGCCTTCTCTTGGTAATCATCATCCGAAGAGTTAAGAGAAACGGTCCTGCAGTAGGTGCATTACTACTTGCGCTTCTAGGACTTTGCGCACCATTAATCGAGAGTCATAGTGGTGATGCGGGAATGCATGGCCTAGCAATTGGTTCGATAATCATTCATCTCTCTGCCCTTTCAATCTGGATTGGCGTTATTGCAGGATTCTTGATGATCTCGCAGGAAACTTTCATGAAAGTCAATCAGCGCTGGCGAGTGATAGCTCCTTGGATCGTTATTTCGGTTCTGGCGAGTGGCCTGTTGAATAGTTGGACTCGCATGAATTTCCGAGATGCATTCGATGGAGATTACGCAAGAATTCTTACTCTGAAAGTGGCGCTAGTGATACTCGTTCTTGGCGTAGCTTGGTACTTGAGAAGAGAGGTGCTTCGCAGAGCAATCAAAACGAAGCTCATTGCATTGGAATTCGGATTCCTTGCTCTCACTTCTCTCGTTGGCAGTTGGCTCTCCAGGACTGAACCCCCAATACGTGGCGACATCCCCTCCCCAGAGGATTTACGTGCTTTAGGTCTGACGGGATTGAGGTTTCCAGATGAACCCAACCTTTGGCGCCTTGTCATCTCATATGAAGCGGATGGATTGATGCTCGGCGCACTTATCTTCGTCACTGCGCTCTACATATCGGCAGTAGTGCGACTGGCAAGACGCGGAGTGAAATGGCCAGTGGGTAGGACTATCGCATTCGCCCTAGGCATCTCGGCAATTGACTTCGCTACAAGTGGCGGTTTAGGTGTTTATGCAAACTTCTCTTTCTCACATCACATGATGGCGCACATGGTCCTCGGCATGATTGCACCAATCGGAATAGTCCTCGGCGCTCCAATAACTCTTGCACTGAGAGCTTTACCTAGCGGACGCGATGACCAAGAGCGTGGTCTTAGAGGATTATTGGTGAAGGCGCTCTCCTCAAAGGCAGTCGTAATTTTCAGCCATCCGATTATTGCCTTAGCAATATTCGATGGTTCCCTCTTCGTCCTCTATTTCACTTCAATCTTTGATTCATTGATGGGAAGTCATATCGGCCATCTTCTGATGAGCCTTCACTTCCTTCTCGCAGGCATCCTCTTCTTCCACGTCATAATCGGAATCGATCCGAGACCACGACAGTATCCACACATTTTTCGCATTGTGATTCTCTTCGCGGCGATGAGTATCCATGCATTCTTCTCGATCTCGTTGCTCTCAAGCACCACATTGATTGGCGTGGATTATTACCAAAGTTTGGCCACCCCTTGGGTTTCAGATCTTTTGGCAGATCAGAGGATTGGCGCCTCGATTGGCTGGGTCATGGGAGAGATTCCAATCCTTCTCTCCCTTGTCGCAACGTTCCTACAGTGGATCCGCTCCGATGAGCGCGAAGCACGCCGAATCGATCGCGCCTCCAATAGAGCGAAAGCCCTCGGCGAGAAAGATGAGTTGGATCATTACAACGATTATCTAGCTCGACTTGCCAAGCGAGACGAAGAACTGGGTTAATCAGCCCATGGATGAACTATTCATTCTGCCGCAGGAGTATCGCGATCTTCGTGCGAGTGTGCGAGCTCTTGCAGAGAAGAAGATCGCGCCATTCGCAAAGACTGTTGATGAAGAGGCGCGTTTCCCGCAAGAAGCTTTCGATGCGCTTCAGAGCGCCGGCCTCGCGGCAGCACACGTACCGACAGAATTTGGTGGAGATGGGGCGGATGCGCTTGCGGTTGTGATCATCATCGAAGAAGTGGCGAGAGCATGTGGCTCGTCCTCTCTGATTCCTGCAGTCAATAAGTTGGGATCCCTGCCTCTCATCCTCGCCGGAACTATTGAGCAGAAGAAGCGATGGTTGACAGCACTGGCACAAGGAAAAGGTTTCTCCTATTGCCTATCCGAATCTGAATCTGGGTCAGACTCAGTCTCGATGAAGACCAAAGCAATTCGAAAAGATGGAAAGTGGATATTGAACGGAAGTAAGAAGTGGATCTCAAACGCAGGATTCTCCGACTTCTACACAGTTCTCGCAGTGACAAACCCAGATCAACGATCGAAAGGAATCTCCGCCTTCGTCGTCGAGAAGAGTGATTCAGGAGTTTCATTCGGCGCCCACGAGAAGAAGATGGGGATGCGGGGATCGCCAACTCGGGAGGTTTATTTCGACGATGTCGAGTTGGATGAGGACCGGTTACTTGGTCAAGAGGGCGAGGGTTTCGCGATTGCTATGCGCACCCTTGATCACACTCGCATCACAATCGCAGCGCAGGCGCTGGGTTTGGCTCAAGGAGCTTTTGAGACGGCCGCCCGATATGCGAAAGAACGCAAACAATTCGGCAAGCCCATCTTTGATTTTCAAGCCATACAGTTCATGTTGGCAGATATGGCGATGCAGATCGAAGCCGCGCGACAAATCACTTATGCAGCAGCAGCGCGGAGTGAACGCGGTGATGAGGACCTAACTTTCTTCTCGGCTGCATCGAAATGTTTTGCTACCGATGTAGCAATGCAGGTGACGACCGATGCAGTGCAAGTCTTGGGTGGTTACGGATATGTCAATGATCATCCAGTTGAACGGATGATGCGTGATGCTAAGTTGACTCAGATCTATGAGGGGACCAATCAGATCCAACGCCTCGTGATGTCGCGACATCTAGATAAATTGATGTAAATCAAGCTCTCAAAGGTATTGACCTGGATTAATTTCTTTCCCACAATTCAACTGTGAAGCTCAAACCATTTCTCACTCTCACTTTCTTTTCTTTGCTCCTTTCACTTCTCGCTATCCCAGTGGGTTCGGTTATCGCCGCAGATGATTGCGGCTTTGGAAAGTCACGTGACTTAGGTGAGGAGATAGAGGATGAAGATGGAAATCTCATCTACAAACTCCCTGATGGTTCGAAGATAACTCAAGTCGATGAAGAGAGTTATGAGAGAGAAGATGGGACACCGATCGAGTATGGGAGTTGGGGTGAATGCAAAGCAACGAGTTGGAGCGAAGAAGAGAACGAAGGAAACGCAGCTAAGTTTTTCTCAGTAAGCATGCTCTCGGATGAGGAGGAGGGAGTGACAAACGAGTTCTCATCGATTCTTCTCACCTGCGAGAAGAATCGATTGACGGTCGAAGTCAATGTGGAGGATGCGAGATCGGCAGGCTCAAGGGGCAATGGTGAATATCGAGTGGATCGACTTCGTGTCAAGAAATTTCAATACCTTTCAAGAAGCGGTGATGAATCGATTGCGATCGTAGACACAAAGACTTTCATCAACGATCTGATTAAGGCGAAAAGTAAAGTGGCATTCAAAATCCCGACTAGTTCCGGGAATTTCACCACGGCTTTCCCCAAGGGGAATTTAGAAATCTTTAGATCGAAGTTTGCAAAGGCGGGATGTAAGTTCTAGTTCAGATTTGAGAGAGCGCCGCTGCGATTCGATCGATCGCATCTTCAAGAATCTCACTGCTCGTTGCGAAATTGATTCGAATGAAACCTCGTCCGCCTGGTCCATACAAGGCTCCTGATGCCACGGCAATCTTTCCGTGCTCAATCATGAGGTTCGAAACATCGTCAATCTCTCCCTCTTTCAGAACATTTCGAAGGTCAAGCCAACCGAAGTAACCTGCATCTGGTTTGCAATAGATAACTCCAGGAAGTTTCGCTGAGACGAGCGTCGCCAAGAGATGCCTCGCACCATCTAAGTAACCGATCACTGCATCAAGCCAAGGCTCACATTGACCATAGGCAACACTTGAAGCAATCGCACCGTAGAGGGATGCACGAGAGTGAAGGGCATGAGGAAGCCGATTCAGTATCGCTTCACTCCTTTCACTCTGCGCGACAATCTGTGCGCATTTGAGGCCAGCGAAGCTAAATGCCTTGGTCGCAGAGACGAAAGAAATCCCAACATCCCTTGCTGTATCCGAGATGGATAAGAATGGTCTATATCTCTCTGCTTCATAGATTAGAGGAGAGTGAATCTCATCGGAAAGGATGGTCACGCCATATGTGCCAGCGAGTTCTGCAAGTTGGTGAAGGTCTTCATCGGGATAGATGGAGCCGACCGGATTATGTGGATGACAGAGAATGTGCAACTTAGCGCCATCGCGGTAACCGGATTCGATGAGATTCAGATCTAGGCGATAGGGATCGCCCGGGGATTTCGGGGGAAGCAGTGGCAGATCAAGTGGCAGAGAATGAATTTCTGCGATCCAGTTGAAGAAATTGTAGTAGACCGGTGTATTGATGATTATCTTCTCACCGGGTTTTGCGATTAGGCGTGCAACTTCTATCACTGCAACGCCTACATCTGGGGCAATGCGTACTTCTTTTGGAGCAACACTCCAACCCCAACGATTAGAGGCGAATCGGGAAAAATTCTCCCCAAGCTCTGGGATCTCGCCTAAATAACCTGCATCAGAGTCCTGAATTAATTGAGTGATTGCATCTTTGATTGGTTCTGCCAACTCGAAATCCATGACAGCAAATGGCATGGGAAGAATTTCTCGAGAGAAGGCGCGCCACTTCTCTGACTTTCTTTTCTGAAGATGTTGAAGTGCCGCAACTTTAATCTCAGGTCGTTGCGCAGACATACGCGAAGGATAGGTGGTTATTGATCTGTCGTTTTAAAACGGACCAAGATCTCAGGCAGGGCCACGGCATCTACCCGGATGTCGTGCTCCTCACTAGGCAAGGACTCACCGAATAATTCTTCATCATGAAGTAACGCGACTTTCCAAGCCGCCCTCGCTTGAGTTCCTTGGGCCAAGGCACGATCGTAGGAACCTCCACCTTGACCGAGTCGCACCCCACTTCGATCAACGCGAAGTGCGGGGAGTATCACGACATCGAGTGAGCCCGCGAAAACTTCACCTATTGGCTGCATCAAGTTCTTGCGCTTCTTGTCTCGCTCGAACTCGATCTTTGGCTGCCACTTGATCCAGGTAATCAGACCTTGCGAGTCAGTTCGTGGCAAGAGAAGTTCTTTCCCAAGAGAAATAATCTTCTCATTGAGAATCAGAGTCGATGGCTCATCGCCATAAGAAAGGTAAGAAGCGATGGTTCTCGCCGTCGAGATCTCTGTAGCCCGAAGCAGGTGTAGCCAGTCTCCACCGATAGAACGTTGACTTCGTTCGAAGCGAAAGCGAGTTCGAAGTTCTTGCTTATTCATTGATGCGAATGAACTCACCAACCAACTCTAAAGTCTCATGAGGTAAAGTCCGATTATGCGCGTGGGTGATTTCGCAGCGACAGTGCTCGACTTAGCAAAGCCTCTTACGCCACTTGATCTCCCACTTCTTGATGCCCATGGTGCGACTTTGGCCAGTGATGTCAGAGATGGCGACAGACTCTTGCTTCCCTCTGGAGTGCGCATCAGGTCGACGCAGATTGCACTTGCTGCTGCTTCGGGACTTGTTCAACTTCCAACCCGACCACAGCCACGGGTGGTAGTCATCGCACTGGCTGATATGGCATCGAGCAGCGGCAGCGGTGCCGAAACAAACTCATTCCTCCTTACTACTGCGGTCAAAGAGGCCGGCGCCTACGGTTACCGAGTCCTGCTCCAGGCTGAGACTCAGTCACATATCAAGGCGGTGATTGAGGATCAATTAGTGAGAGCTGATCTTCTCTTGATCACTGGTGATGTTGGGGATCGAGCATTTGATCAGATACTCGAAGTTCTATCACGAATCGGGGACTTCAACTCTGTTGATGTGAAATATGTCCGTGGTGGACGCCATGCATATGGTGTGATCGGTCCCGATGCAACTCCTGCTCTTCTCTTTCCTGGTGATCCGATAGCTGCATATATATCTACTGAGATATTTGCTCGCCCCATGATCAGAAGCATGATGGGGCTCTACGATCTACATCGACCAGTAGTAAAGGCACGATTGCAGTCAGGACTTTCCTCCGTTGAAGGCTTTCATGAGTTCCTACTAGCTTCACTGGATCGTGAGGCTGGATCCGTTAAGGCGCTAGAAGATCAATCAAGTCTCATCTCACTTGCTGAAGCGAATGCACTGATTGTCGTATCTCCTCTGGATATCGAAGTGAAATCAGGGGACGAAGTAGATGTGATCATGTTGGAACGAAGATATCTGTGAAAACGAATCTAATCGTCTCCTCTAGCGGAAGAGTCCAACTACGGCCGCTTCGGCTGCGAGATCGTGGTGAGTGGCTTCACCTCAGGTCCCGCAATCGCGATTGGCTTAAACCCTGGGAAGCGACCTCACCAAGTCTGATCAACTTTGACCCACCTTCATTCGGCCAACTAGTGATGTACCACCGACGCGAAGCACGAAACTTAAGGGCTCTCTCCTACATCATCTGGTTCGAGGGGAGCATGGTGGGCCAGATAACCATCGGCGGTATTGCCTTCGGTGCGCTTCGTGGTGCTCATATTGGATATTGGATCGACGAGGGATTTAGTAATCGTGGGATAACTACCGAGGCTGTGGTCGCCATCACCGATTTTGGCTTTCAATCTTTGAAATTACATCGTATTGAGATTGCACTTCGCCCCGAGAATGAAGCATCAAAGCGGGTTGCCGTGAAGGCTGGATTCGATTTTGAAGGAATCAGGCCACGATTCCTTCATATAGATGGTGCATGGCGCGATCACATCGTCTTTGTCAGAGAGAACCCATCCGTCTAAGACTTTTTCGAAACTCTTTTCAATCAAACCACACCACAAATAGTTGATTCGAAATACCCGAAAAGTCCGAATACTCCATTTATCTTTATCCCCCATGGGAGCAGGTTTCATCTACCTCGTCATCGTGGGGCTATGGGTCGCCTACTTCCTTCCGCGTTGGATCTCATCGCACGAAGAACATCTCGGTCGATCGATAGATCGCTATCAAGCACTGCTTGACGCAGTCGGTCGAACTGCCACAGGCGTTGCACCTGTGAGAATCTCTGAAGCCGAGAGAGCAGCGCGACTTCAAACTCGAAGAGTCACATTTCTTGCGCTCGCCACTTTATTGGCAGTCACCATACTGTTGAATGTGCTTGGCTTACTCTCACCGTCGCTTCTCTTTGTTCCGATAGTTGGATTCACCGCCTACGTTCTCGTTGTTCGTCGACAGAAATTGATGGATCTGCGAATAAGAGAGAGCGAACTTCTTCAGGGAACATCTGCAAGACTTCAAGTTATCTCAGAGCAGAGGCAGAATGAAGGTTCACTCAACTCCGCGATATACCGTTCGAAGTATGCCGAGTTGATCGTCTCGGTTCAGGGTGAGTCAGAGCAAGAGCAGTGGACTCCACTTTCAGAGCGAGAGAGTTATCAATCGAGTGGAATCGTCTTGCTTCCGAAGGGATCTGCTGGCTCACGAGATACCTGGCAACCAACTCCGGTCCCTGCTCCTACTTATCTTTCGGCATCGCGAGTCGCTCCTGCTCGACGAGTCATTGACCTAACGAATCCTGGTGCATGGAGTAGTAGGAATAACCCACAGAGTGTTGATGAATTGGCCCAGCTTGAGCAGGAGGCATTAGCGGCTATTGCGCCGAACCCAGATGAGATCTTTGACCAAGAAGTGGCAGAAGAAGCCGCTTCGCGAATCTCTCGACTACGTAGGGCGAATTAGATCCAACTCTCTAACCACATCCGCGCTTGCCACTGGTCATAGCTGATGATGCTTCCGATCTGAATCGGGAGGAAATAGATGAAAGTAATGAAAATAAGGGTGAATCCAAGGGTTATAACCATCCGGGCGCGGTCATAGTGAAGAAGTAATTCGTTTGCCAGATAGGCCACTGCCAAGATCATGAAAGGGAGAATCACAACGGCATAGAAAGTGAACATGGTCCGATCCGGGAAGAAGAACCATGGGAGATATCCAGCAATGAATCCACTCAAGATCAGAGTGGATTTTTTCTCTCTGCGATAGAACCAATATCCAATTAGCGATGCGATTGCGATAGTGGCAAGCCACCAAAGTAATGGGTTACCGAGTGCAAGGATCTCTTGAGAACACTGATCGGATCCACAACTTTTCGGGCTCTGGTAGAAAAAAGAGGTAGGCCTTCCCATCACCAACCAACTCCAAGGATGTGATCTGTAATTATGATCAACGCTAAGAGTGCTATGGAAATTGTAGATCTCACGGTGATAGTTCCAGAGTGCAACAATCGGGTTACCACTTGAATCGCGCGCCCAACCACGATCTGAGATAAACCAGCCCATCCAAGAAACTAGATAGATAGAAACTGAAATGAGATTAGCGCCAATGATCTTCACTGACTCTCGTAGTGGATTTTGGCCCTTTAGATTTCTCAAGGCGCGGATAAGAGCAAGAATCGTGAAAGCGGCTATAAAGTAGAGAGCACTCCACTTCGTTGCAAAGGCGAGCCCAAGCGCTACTCCCATCAGAAGATATCTCTTGCAAATCAAGAGATAGAAGGAAAGCAGTATGAAGAAGGTCAGTGTGTTATCCAATAAGGCTGTCCGCGACATCACGATTGCCAGCCCATCAATAGTGAGAAGTGATGCGCAGAGCAAAGCAACGGTCTCAGATGAGAAAAGTTGTTTCGCGATCAAATAGATCATCAGGACACTGGCCACGCCGATAAATGCGCCTGCCGCTCTCCATCCGAAGGATGAATCCCCGAATATCGCTATCCCTAGGGCAATGAGCCATTTTCCGATTGCTGGATGAACAATGAATTCAGGATTACTTCCGGTTACCTCGACTCCATATTTGAGGAAGTCGCGGGCACCGTCGACGTAGTAGAGCTCATCAAAGACGAGTGAATCGGGTCTACCGAGACGATAGAAGCGAACGATTGTGGCGCTGACCAAGATCGCGACGAGTGCGAGCGAAGGAATTCGTCGAAGCCATTGAAGTACCTGGTGAAGCATTAGCCTATTGTCCGTTATGGCGCCACTAATCGTTGGTTGTTCCCCGATCGGAAATCCAGATGATGCCTCGGTTCGGCTTCGTGAGGCAATCGAGAGTGCGGATCTCATCGCAGCCGAGGACTCAAGGAAGTTCTCACGCCTTGCAACCGACCTTGGCATTCGATACCGAGGTGAAGTGATCTCATTCTTCGATGGCAATGAGTCAAGTCGGACCAATCAACTTCTCAAAGAGATTGAATCGGGTAGAGCCGTTCTTTTGATCTCAGATGCGGGAGCGCCTACGGTCAGTGATCCGGGATTTCGATTGATTAGCGAGTCAGTCAAACGCCAACTCCCGATCGAAGTTCTTCCGGGGCCGAGTGCAGTTATAACCGCACTCATTTATTCAGGAATGCCTACAGACAGTTTTGCATTTGACGGTTTCATCCCGCGAACTGACCTTTCGCGTCGGGCGTATTTCTCTCGCTTGTTGGAAGAGAGAAGAAGTTGTATCGCCTTCGAGTCACCGAAGCGTTTGGCAGAATCCCTCGAAGTCGCCAGTGAGATCCTGCCTGCTGATCGCGAGGTTGCAATCTGTCGTGAATTGACGAAGGAATACCAAGAGATATTCCGCGGGAATATCGAAGTTGCGTTGAAATGGGCAAGAGATCGCGAGGCCAGCGAGGGAATCAAAGGTGAAGTTACCGTTGTTTTCTCTCCCGCGACTGAGATCTCGCAGGTGAGTGATTCAGAGATCCTTGCACTGGTTGATCAGTTCCTTGAAGATGGGCTATCAGTACGAGATGCGGTGATGGAGAGTTCGAAGCGACTTTCGATACCGAAGCGCTATGTCTATGACCTCGTCATCAAGCGTGAAGAGTGAAGTTAGACTTTCACTATGGCTAAGACTTTCTATGTGACTACGCCTATCTATTACGTCAATGATGCGCCACATATAGGTCATGCCTACACCACGGTCGCAGGTGATGTCTTAACGAGATGGCATCGACTTCGGGGAGATGATGTCTTCTATCTCACGGGGACTGATGAACATGGACAGAAGATTCTTCGAACTGCAGAAGCGAATCAAAGCGATCCCGGGCAGTGGTGCGACCGACTTGTCGAGTCAGCTTGGAAGCCACTCTGGAGAGAACTCGATATCGCCAATGATGACTTCATTCGTACTACCGAGCCTCGGCACACCGAGCGGGTTCAGCGATTCCTGCAAGGTTTGATGGATAAAGGTTTCATCTATGAGGGCAAATACGAGGGCCTCTATTGCGTTGGTTGTGAAGAATTCAAGTTAGAAGGAGATCTACTCGAAGGTAATTGCAAGATTCATTCCAAGCCGGTCGAACGACTCTCTGAAACAAACTATTTCTTCAAACTTTCAGCATTCGTCAAACCGCTCCTTGAACATTATCGAAAGAATCCTGAGGCTTGTTCGCCAGATAGCGCCCGCAATGAAGTGATCTCCTTCCTCGAAGGTGGAGTGCAAGATCTCTCAATATCGCGATCAACATTCTCTTGGGGAATTCCAGTGCCTTGGGATAAGAGCCAGGTGGTCTATGTCTGGTTCGATGCTCTTTTGAACTATGCCACTGCAGTCGGACTCGGCGAACCGAGTGATAGTCCACTTGGAAAGATGTTCGCTAAGACTTGGCCTGCGGATGTGCACCTTGTAGGTCGAGACATACTGAGGTTTCATGCGGTGATCTGGCCAGCGATGTTGATGGCAGCTGGACTTGAAGTGCCCAAAAAGGTCTTTGCACATGGCTGGCTCTTGGTCGGTGGCGAGAAGATGAGTAAGAGCAAGCTCACTGGTATCGCGCCAAGTCAGATTACTTCTCATTTCGGTCTGGATGCTTTTCGTTACTACTTCCTCAGAGCAATCCCTTTCGGAAGTGATGGCTCCTTCTCTTGGGAGGATATGTCAGCGAGATATACCAGTGAACTAGCAAATGATTTCGGGAATCTCGCCTCTCGGGCAGCGGCAATGATTGAGAAATACTGTGATGGGAAAATTCCTGAAGTAGATCGTGACGAGAGCCTCGCAACTTCACTCGCTGAGACTGTGAAAATCGCTGATGCTGCCTTTGGTCGATTGGATTTTCAAAGTGGAATCCTGGCAGTCATGGAATTCTGCAAACGGATAAATGGCTATCTCACCGAACGAGAGCCGTGGGCGATTGCAAAGGATGCGAATCGAATTGGTGAAGTCGCAAAGATCCTTTACAACACCGCAGAGTCATTACGAGCTCTTGCCATACTCCTCTATCCGGTTATGCCAGGCTCATGTGAAAAACTTTGGATTTCTATTGGCGGCAGAGAACTTGGCGAACTCTCATCACAACGCCTTGGAAATGTGGCGCTCTGGGGACAGCTGAAGCCTGGAAGCATCGTGACCAAGGGCGAGGCGCTCTTTCCTCGACTTGAGGAGAAATAAGAAGTCTGTGGCAGATCGGCATAATCGAGATATTGATCGGCCGTTAGCGCCGCTTCCTGACCCGCTTCCAATCCCAGCGATTGATTCGCATGCGCACCTCGAGATCATCACCAATACCTCTCCTGATGATCCAGCGATCAAAAAAGTCATAGATGAGAGCGCATCGGTTGGGATCAACAGAATCGTCCAAGTGGGCTATTCCGCGGAGCAGTCGGAATGGTCCCTTGCTTTAGCTCAGCTATATAAAGGGAAAATCTTGGCGACGGTCGCACTTCATCCTAATGAGGCGCCATTAGTTACAGATCTCGAGGCAGACCTTTCAATCATCGATCGACTTGCAGATCACCAAGAGGTTCGAGGCATCGGCGAAACCGGTCTCGATTTCTTTCGCACGCCGGAAGAACTTCGCGAACGACAGAGTTATTCATTTCGCCGCCATATTGATATCGCAAAACGAAAGAAGAAGGCGCTCGTGATTCATGATCGGGATGCACACCGCGCCGTTCTTGATCATCTGACCGAGGAAGGCGCGCCAGAGCGCACCATCTTTCACTGCTATTCCGGGGATGTTGAGATGGCAAAGGAATGTGTGAGCAAGGGTTATTACCTTTCTTTTGCAGGAACCCTCACCTTCAAGAACGCGCCACACCTTCGAGAGGCTTTACTCCAGGTACCACGAGATCTTCTCCTTGCAGAGACAGATTCACCTTTCCTCACCCCTGATCCCTACCGCGGCTATCTCAATACTCCGGCACAAACGGCGCGAACCATTCGATTCATGGCCGAATTACGCGGTGACGATCTCGAAGAATTGATTCAAGATCTCAATCGCAATGCTGAGCATTGTTTCGGATCATTCAACTAATGAGATCCAATATCTCCTCTCTTGGTGCTAAAGAGATAAGGGAGATAGCACTATCACTTGACCTCATTCCAAGTAAGGGTCTTGGTCAAAACTTCGTTCACGATGCCAACACTTGCGAAAAAATAGTACGTCTGGCAGATGTGAACGACTCTGATCGCATTGTCGAAATAGGTCCAGGGCTCGGATCACTCACTCTCGCACTCCTTCGAGCGGGAGCGAGGGTAACGGCAGTCGAGATTGATAAGAGGCTTGCTTCGCGATTACCAGAGACTTTGAGTGATCACGGTGCCACACCTGAGTCCTTTGAGGTAATCGCTAAAGATGCGATGCAATTGCTTAACTCTGAAGTTCCTGAAGGTTCACTGCTTGTCGCAAATCTTCCTTATAACGTCTCAGTTCCAGTTATCTTGCATATTCTCTCGATGAACAAGATCTCACGTGCTGTTGTGATGGTGCAGAGCGAGGTTGCGACTCGTCTCGCTGCATCCCCGGGAAGTAAGGACTATGGAGTTCCGAGCGCGAAGGTTGCTTGGTTTGCCGAAGCAAAGATCGCCGATCGAGTCTCTGCAAAGGTCTTCTGGCCGATTCCTCGTGTCGATTCCTCACTCCTTACCCTTCATGCGCATCAACCTTTGGGCACTGAAACTGAACGTGAACTCACCTTCAAGGTGATAGATGCTTCATTCAATCAACGGCGAAAGATGCTTCGTTCCTCCCTTGAATCGTTGATCGCTGAGCACCTTCCCAATCAAAGTTGTGCAGAGGTCCTGGAAGCAAGTGGAATCAAACCCACTGAGCGTGCCGAGTCCATCGACATTGAAGGATTCCTCGCGATAGCAAAGACGCTACAGGGGCGCTGAGTTCACACTTCCACTCAATCGAATTCCAAGTAATGTGAAGCCTATGGCGCATCACTCGGTAATGGTCCGAGTCCCCGGAAAAGTTAATCTGCAGCTCTCGGTAGGCCCCAAGCGAGCTGATGGTTATCACGACATTGCCACGATCTTTCAAGCCGTCTCGATTTATGATGATGTGCGAGTAACAATCAAGGATCCAGATATTTCCGGCGCTTTTGATATTTCGATCTCATCCGAGCACCCAACGGCCATCCCGACTGACAAGAGCAATCTCGCCTACATCGCCGCAGCGGCAATGTATGAAAAGTTCGAACTCTCTGGAAGTATCGAAATCAAGATTGATAAGAAAATCCCAGTAGCGGGCGGTATGGCGGGAGGAAGTGCTGATGCGGCAGGTGTCATCGTGGCGCTTGACACTTTGTTTAGCCTTGGCCTATCTCGTGATGAGATGCAAGAAGTTGGCGCAACAATCGGAAGTGATGTGCCATTCTCGATTGCTGGTGGTACGGCAGTAGGGACGGGAAGAGGCGAACGACTTACTCCAGCACTTACTCGAGGACAATATTCCTGGGTGCTTGCGACATCGAGTTCTGGGCTTTCAACTCCTGCTATCTATAACGAATGTGATCGACTCCGTGAGGGTATGTCTATTTCAACTCCGCACCTTAGTGAGGCGCTGATGCAAGCGTTATCGACTGCGGATGCGAAGGCCCTCGGAAAGGCGTTACAGAATGATTTACAAGCGGCAGCTTGTTCGATTAGACCGGCACTGCGTCTCATTCTTGATGTGGGTATGGATTACGGCGCTCTAGGCGGAATCGTCTCGGGTTCGGGTCCGACAGTGGCGTTCTTGGCAGGCGATGAAGAACATGCCCTTGATCTTGTCGTGGCGTTGACTTCAAGTGGAGTGGTGGGAAATGTCTTACGTGCGAGCGCACCCGTTGTCGGAGCAACCGTAATCGACCGATAAACTACAGGCTCCTCCATTGTGTAGTGGCTAGCACATGGGCCTTTGAAGCCCAGGGTCCTGGATCGATACCAGGTGGAGGAGCCATAGATTTTTTTGGACTTCTTCGAGACGCAATAGACTGCGGCTGTGGAATTGGCGATCATTCTGGCGGCCGGAGAAGGCACCAGGATGAAGTCGGCCAAATCGAAAGTCCTTCATCAGATCGCTGGGCGATCGCTTATTGCGCATGTCCTTCATGCCTGCGAACAAATCAACCCCAAACGCTCGCTCGTAGTCATTGGCGCACATGCAAGCGAAGTCAATGAGCATCTGAGAGAAGTTGCACCAAAGTCGGGGACAGTCTTACAGCGGGAGCGAAATGGAACTGGCCATGCAGTACGAATGGCACTTGACTCTGATCTTGCGAAGTCAATAACTACTGGTGATGTAATCGTTCTAGCCGGAGATACACCGCTCTTGACTGGCGAGACGCTAGCGAGATTGAGCAAACACCATAGAAGCAATGGAGCGAGTGCGACTGTCTTGACCGCTCAACTCTTTGACCCACATGGTTATGGCCGAATAGTCAGGGATAGCGAAGGTCATCTCGAGCGGATCGTGGAAGAAAGTGATTGCACACCCACAGAGCGAGAAATCGATGAGATCAACTCTGGTGTCTATATCTTCAAGGTGGATCGGCTACGAAGTGCTCTCGCCAAGATCACATCAGCAAATGCTCAGAATGAGGAGTATCTGACTGATGCCATAAAAGTTCTTCGTGAATCTGGTGAGAAAGTATCGGCGTTCACGGTTGATGATGAGAGTGAGATCCTGGGGATCAATGATCGAAGCCAGTTGGCGCTCTGCACCGCGCTTATGCGAGATCGCATCAATGATGCATTGATGCGCGAGGGAGTTTCAATTGTCGATCCCGCAACAACCTGGATAGACCTTTCGGTAGAAATCGCCCCAGATGTGACGATCCTCCCCGGAACCTCTCTTTTCGGATCCACGATAATCGAGACTGGCGCCCAGATTGGTCCGCGCACCACAGTGATAGATAGCGAAGTTGGGCAGAACGCTCGAGTATTTGAATCATTCGTTCGAGGTTCGGTAATTGGATACAACGCTCAGGTGGGTCCTTACACATTCCTTCGCGAAGGAAGTGAGCTTGCAACGGGAGTTCGAGTAGGTGCATATGTTGAAGTGAAGAATTCGTCGATTGGTGAGGGAAGCAAGGTCCCACATCTTTCTTACGTGGGAGATGCAACGATCGGTCGAGAGAGCAATATCGGTGCCGCTACAGTCTTCGTCAACTACGACGGAGTCAAGAAACATCGAAGCGAAGTGGGCGATCATGTCCGTATCGGTAGTGACACGATGTTGGTAGCTCCGGTGTCAATTGGTGATGGTGCATACACAGCAGCAGGATCTGTCATCACGGAAGATGTTCCTGCGGGCGCAATGGGAGTAGCTCGCTCAAAGCAGAGAAATGTGCTGGGATGGGTGATGAGACGGCGCGCCACAACTTCTTCCGCTAAAGCAGCTAAGGCAGCTAAGGCAGCTAAAGCAGCTAAGGCAGTTAAGGCAGAGGGTGTGGCGAAGAAAACCCAAGCCAGGAAGCCCAAAGCGAAGAAGGCGTCAAGCAAGAAACCAGTGGCAAAGAAACCATTGGCCAAGAAGTCAGTGGCAAAGAAATCATCAAGAACCAAGAAGAAGTCCGTTAAGGTCAAGCAGTCGAAGCGGAAGGGTTAAGTGCAGATGATGAATGAACTTCGGTTGGGTTCTGAGAAGCGATTGCGACTTTTCACAGGTCGAGGGTTCCCAGAGTTGGCCGAAGAGGTTGCTAATGAGCTAGGTGTGCCAATTACACCAACCTCTGCTTATGACTTCGCAAATGGTGAGATCTTCGTTCGATTCGAAGAGAGTGTTCGTGGTTGTGATGCCTTTGTGATTCAATCTCATACTGCTCCAGTAAATAAGCAGATCATGGAGCAGTTGATCATGGTCGATGCACTCAAGCGTGCTTCTGCGAAACGAATCACTGTAGTTGCTCCTTTCTATGGCTATGCGCGTCAAGATAAGAAGCATCGCGGTCGTGAACCAATCTCTGCACGTCTCATGGCCGACTTATTCAAGACCGCAGGCGCTGATCGTTTGATGACTGTGGATTTGCACTCTTCTCAAATCCAAGGTTTCTTCGATGGACCAGTTGATCATCTCTTCGCGCTACCGCTTCTTGCAGATCACGTAGGAAAGCGTGTTGACCGAAAGAAGCTCACAATCGTCTCGCCTGATTCAGGACGTGTCCGCGTGGCTGAACGGTGGAGTGATCTCCTCGGTGGAACCTCTGTCGCTTTCATTCACAAAACCAGAGATCCGCGAGTTCCGAATGAAGCCACGACAGGAAAAGTCGTTGGTGATGTAAAAGGACAGACCTGCGTAGTGATTGATGACATGATCGATACGGCAGGCACAATCACCAAAGCTGTTGATGCTTTGATAGATGAGGGCGCAGATGAGGTGATCATCGCGGCGACTCATGCGGTCTTCTCGGGGCCGGCGGCTGATCGACTTCGCAACTCCAAGGTAAGTGAAGTAGTGGTCACTGATACCTTGCCAGTCGCTGAGGCCAACAAATTCGATAAGTTGACCACGCTCTCCATCGCGCCACTTCTGGCCCGAGCCATCCGAGAAGTCTTTGAAGATGGATCTGTGACGAGCCTCTTTGATGGACATTCCTGATCGATTTTGTCTTTCGCTTCGGTTCAGGCTAATCTCCGCTTCCGCTTTCTGGGGCGAGTGAACTCGCATTAGAAAGCAAAGGCGAGGGACTTAGAAGTCCGTAATCGACGAAAAGGAAGAAGAAAATGGCAGAAATATCAATCAAGGCATCACTTCGCACCGAGTTCGGCAAGGGTGCTTCACGCAGAGCCCGGCGAGATGGTCTCGTCCCAGCTGTCATCTATGGTCATGGCGAAAAACCAGTTCATATCGCACTACCTGCAAGGGAAGTAGGAGTCGCAATCAAGACTTCTAACGTACTTCTTGATATTGATATTGATGGAAAGGTCGAGCTGACGCTCCCTAAATCAATCGTCCGAAATCCTCTCAAAGGACATCTCGAACATATCGATCTCATTCTGGTTCGCCGCGATGAGCGAGTCCGAGTCATGGTTCCAGTCCACGCAAGCGGAGATTACGATCGCGATGGAATCCTCGAGCACGTCCATAACTCGATTGAGGTGGAGTGTCTTGCAATAAAGATTCCTTCACACCTTGACCTAGACATCACCGGACTTGTCGCAGGCGATTCGAAGACTGCTGGCGATGTAACTCTTCCTGAAGGTGTCACTTTGGTTTCGACCCCAGATACAGTCGTTGTTCACCTTTCGGTTCGCGCGGCTATGGAAGAACCAGTTGCTGTCGCGGCTGTTGCTGAAGGCGAGGCTGCGCCTGCTGAAGGTGAAGCTGCCGCTGCCGGTAGTGAAGGCGAAAAGAGCGAGAAGAAGTAAAGACTGATGTCTTCCACGACCGAAAGATGGATCGTGGTGGGGCTTGGCAATCCGGGCGATGAATACGAACGGACTCGCCACAATGTTGGTGCAATGGTCGTCGAAGACCTTGCGAAGCGCCATCGCGTAACTTTCTCTTCACACAAGTCTGGCAACCGCATCGCCGAATTCAAACTGGGTTCGGTCGCAGTCACACTGGCGAGACCGAACTCCTATATGAATACGCTCGGCCCACAAGTGCGCTCACTTCGAGACTTCTATTCGGTAGAAAACTCATATCTGATTGCACTGCATGATGAGCTCGATATCGAATTTGCCACCATTCGAATCAAATTCGCTGGAGGTGAGAACGGCCATAATGGTTTGAAGTCGATGACCTCATCGCTAGGTGGCCCTGAATATTTCCGGATACGACTTGGGATCGGAAGACCTCCCGGTCGACAGGATCCCGCGGATTTCGTTTTGAAGAAATTCAGTTCTATAGAACGCGAACAACTTCCATCATTCCTAGACCGCGCTGGTGATGCAGTCGAGTCGCTCATCGAGAATGGTCTTGAGCTCTCGCAATCCACATTCAATTCTTGATTGCACCCTTGACGCTATAAACTCTCGTTTGCTCCTTTGATGCTCCCTTGAGGCGACCCCTGGGTACTCCTCAAGCGGGGCTATTCGGCGTTGCAGTGACGCCGAAATTCTCTACCGATTGGGTTTTCCGATGTCAGTGAACTTGATGCACGCACTCGGTGAGAGTCCTGCCATCGACAATCGGCATCAGCGCAGTGTCGAGGTTGCAAGCCAAGCCACAGCGCTAGCTCTGGGCTACCGAGCTTCGACAAAGTTCCTTCTGGTTGTCGCCCACTCTTCAAGGGCAGAGAGTGAGATCACCACGTCACTGCGCTTCCTTCTCGGCGAAGATTCAGTAGCGCAATTTCCGGCATGGGAGACGCTGCCTCACGAGCGTTTGAGTCCACAGGGTGACACAGTCGCCAAACGTGTGAAGACGCGTCACCTTCTTGAACAGATTCAAAATGGTGACGAGAGCAATGTTCGGGTGGTTGTGACTCAAGTTCGAGCGCTATTGCAACCAGTAATCATCTCGGAAGAGGTGAAATCCCTTCTTCTTGCCAAAGGTCTCGAGAAGAGTCAACAAGCGATAATCGAAAATCTCGTAGCGATGGCTTATCAACGAGTTGATTTGGTTGAGCGAAGAGGAGAGTTCGCGGTCCGCGGTGGCCTAATCGACATTTTTCCAACTGATTCTGTGCATCCGATTCGAGTAGACCTCTTCGGTGATGAGATAGAAGATCTTCGGTACTTCTCGGTCTCGGATCAGAGATCCTTGGATGAGGTGATTGAACGCATCGAATTGCTTCCAGCGCGAGAACTATTGATCACGACCCAGGTGCGAAATCGCGCTTTGATGGTTGCCGAACGTTTCGATGAGGTTCGGGAGATGGCATCAAGGATTGCCTCAGGCTCCTATATCGATGGGATGGAGTCAATCTCTTCACTTCTTGCAGACAAACTCCTCCCACTTCATCAGTTGATGCCTAAAGATTGTGAAGTTATTCTTGTCGAGAGCGCTCGAGTAAGAAGCAGAGCCCTTGATCTTCAAAAGACCGATGAAGAGTTCCTTGATGCGGCCTGGTCAAGCGCTGCCAACGGTGGCCAGACACCACTAGATCTTAGAGAAGTACTCAAGGAATCGAGTTTTCTCGCTCTTGATGATGTTTTGGAGTCGATGGAGGGTAGTGGCCTCACAATACGAAGATTTGATAGCTATCGATCTGAGGATTCTCTGTCGGCTTGGGCGGTTGCACCAGTTCCGAATTACAAAGGACAGAGTGATCGCTTGATTGCAGATCTGAAGAGTTGGCGAGATCAAGGATTTTCGATCTTTATCGGCGCTCAAGGAAGTGGTTTGCTAAAGCGCTATGACGAGTTGATCTCAGAACATCTTGCAACCAAATTCATATCTGATGGAGATCAAACTCTGACTCCTGGTGTTGTTCACCTTATGAAGACACCACTTCGAGCCGGTTTCATCGCAGAAGAAGCCAAAGTTGTATTCCTAACTGACCGTGATATCGCCGGCAGAGGATCAGGAGACCCCGCTCTCGTAGATACCGCGAAACTGCCTTCACGCAGAGGCAAAGAGATCGACCCACTCTCCCTCAAAAACGGGGATTTTGTGGTTCACGAACACCATGGGATCGGACGTTTCATCGAATTGGTGACTCGAACTGTGGCTGGCGCAGAGCGAGAGTATCTAGTCATTGAGTATGCACCGGCACGTCGAGGTGTGGCTGGCGATCGCATCTTTGTACCAACAGATGCACTTGATGCAATCTCGAAATACATCGGCGGTGATTCTCCGACAGTTCATCGAATCGGTGGAAGTGATTGGGTGAAGAGTAAGGCGAGAGCCAAGAAAGCCATTCGCGATATCGCAAAGGAACTGATCAAGGTCTATGCAGCTCGAGTGAGTATGCCTGGTTATGCCTTCTCACCCGATACGACTTGGCAGCGCGAACTTGAAGATGCCTTTGCTTACGTTGAGACGCCAGACCAAATCTCGACCATCGAGGAAGTCAAGCGAGATATGGAATCAGATCGACCAATGGATCGTCTTGTTTGCGGAGATGTGGGATATGGAAAAACCGAGATAGCAGTTCGCGCTGCATTCAAAGCAGTTCAGGATGGTAAGCAGGTGGCAATCTTGGTTCCAACAACATTATTGGTGCAACAACACTTTGCGACATTCACTGCCAGATATGCCGGATTTCCAGTTCGTGTTGCTGCGCTCTCTCGCTTCAACTCGCCAAGTGAGTCGAAGGATGTATTGCGTGGTCTGGCTGAAGGAAGCGTTGATCTAGTCATTGGTACACATCGCCTACTTTCCAAGGATGTGGTCTTCAAGGATCTAGGGCTTGCAGTGATCGATGAAGAACAGAGATTCGGAGTTGAACATAAAGAAGCGCTCAAGCATTTAAGAGCTTCTATCGATGTCCTTGCAATGAGTGCAACTCCCATTCCGCGTACCTTGGAGATGGCAATCACCGGGATAAGGGAGATGTCGACGATTACCACTCCGCCAGAGGAGCGCCATCCGATACTCACTTTCGTTGGCCCGTTTGATCCCAAGCAGGTTACGGCCGCGATCCATCGAGAGCTACTTCGAGATGGCCAAGTTTTCTATCTTCATAATCGAGTGGAGAGCATCGATGAAGTGGCAGCAAAGCTTCGCCGATTAGTCCCTGAGGCAAGAATCGCTGTCGCACATGGTCAGATGAGTGAGGTAGCGCTTGAAGAAGTGGTCCTTGCCTTCTGGAATCGTGAGTTTGATGTCCTGGTATCCACCACCATCATCGAGAATGGCATCGATGTAGCAAATGCGAACACCTTGATTGTCGAGCGAGCAGATCTCTTTGGTCTATCGCAGTTACATCAACTTCGAGGCCGTGTGGGACGAAGTCGAGAGCGCGCATATGCCTATTTCCTCTATGACGGAAATCGACCACTGAGTGAACTCGCACATGATCGTCTTACAACGATTGCCACAAATACGGATCTTGGAGCCGGGATGCAAGTTGCTCTCAAGGACTTAGAGATTAGAGGTGCCGGCAATCTCTTAGGTGGTGAGCAATCGGGTCATATCGCGGATGTGGGTTTTGATCTCTATATGAGGATGGTCGGTGAGACAGTCGAAGAGATGAAAGTCGCACTTGGGTCAAAGATGAGAAGTGAACCTAGCCATCGTGAGTGCAAAGTCGAGATTCCCGTCACTGCCCACCTTCCCGAGGATTATGTGACAGCAGATCGGCTTCGACTTGATATTTATCGCCGACTTGCGAATTCCACTCGGGATGAAGAGATTGATGAGATCTCAGTGGAACTGAGAGATCGGTTTGGTGAATTGCCCGTTCAGGCGATGCGATTACTACGAGTTGCTAGAGTTCGAAATCGAGTTCGCGAGCTTGGAATCTCAGAAGTGCTCTGGCAGACACACCATGTAAAACTCTCATCCATCACTATTGCTGAATCAAAAGAGCTGAGAATCAAGCGACTTTATCCCGGTTCAATCTATAAACCCCAGAGCCAGGTCCTTCTTGTGACGCATAACCTTGATGGGTGGCTTGCCACGATGAGTGCGCCACGGAGCGCATCGGCTAAGGTTGCCCTCGTTGATGCAGGTGATACTCAAGATCGCGAGTTAGTGATACTCGAGTGGCTTGAGAATCTCTTGGAGTCATTCTCTCTATGAACTTCTAGCTCTGAAGGGTCGCGATGAAACTGAGATTGCGGATGTTAGCTGCTTCATCTGTAGCGCTTCTTCTCCTACTGACTGGGTGCGCGAAGATGGATGCGGCAGCAGTAGTCGGGGATTCAGAGATCACATTAGAAACGGTACAAAAGAGCATTACCGCAGTATTAGAAGAACGAAAACTCGTCGACACCAGTCAGATGGATCTGGCCAGTGGTGACTATCTCTCCAGAACCCAGGCTCAGTTCCATATCTCAGTGGTCTTACTTCAGGAGATCGCTGATGAATACGGGATCGAGATAACCAACTCTGATATTGAATTTGAGTATCAACGTGTGGTCCAGCAGGTGGGTGGCGAAGAAGGATTGCCTATGGCACTCGCGGGCGCATCAATCGCCAAAGATGACTTTAGGACTTACATCAAGACTGCTCTCATCTATCAGAGTCTGGCCCAAGCACTTGTTGCGCAAGGTATCCCGCAGGAACAGGTTGGATCCGCACAACAGTCACTCATCGTTGCAAAAGCTGAGGAGTTAGGCGTTGTGCTCAATCCTCGATTTGGTCTCTGGGATAAAGAAAATGCCACTATCCAGCCTGGTGGCGATAGCAATGGTGCAGTGCAGAACCAGGAGTGATTAGCAGTTTCTATGAGTGAAGATGTGAAAGCACTTGATCATCTTCGTGACGTGATGGACCGACTCCGCTCTCCAGGTGGTTGCCCGTGGGATGCTGAACAGAGTCATTCCTCTTTGCTCACCTATCTCTTGGAAGAGTCATATGAGTTCATCGATGCTGTCGAACGCGATGATAGGGACGCGATGGTTGAGGAATTAGGTGACCTCTTACTGCAGGTCTTCTTCCATGCTCGAATTGGCCAAGAGCGTAGCGATCGAAAGTTCGATATAGATGAAGTTGCAAATCAAGTTGCAGCAAAGCTGATCTCGCGCCACCCGCATGTCTTTGGTGATCTCAAGGTGAATTCGTCTGGTGAGGTATTGGAAAATTGGGAACGGATCAAGAACGAGGAGAAGCAGCGAAGAGATATTTTTGACGGTGTTCCTCTTGGACAACCAGCGCTCTCACTTGCTGCAAAGGTAGTGCTTCGCGCCAAGAAGAATGGCCGTGAGATTCCGATGACTGTGAAGGATATGGACCCTGCCGAGCAGAATTTGGAAGTCGATGAGTATGGTGAGGCGCTCCTTCAACTTGTCTCGCTCGGAGTGGCCAAGGGTTTAGATCCAGAAGATGCACTTCGAAGTGCGACAAGACGTTATATGGATTCGGTGGATCGAAGAATTTGAATTCCAACTGAAGTTAGAATCCTTTGAGATAAGATTCGCATCTTGCTTCTTTAGTCGAAATATTTGGGACCTACGGGGGATTCGATGGCATCGATAGCTTCTTTGACTGGGCGAGAAATCCTTGATTCGCGTGGAAATCCCACAGTAGAAGTTGAAGTGACGCTGAGTGATGGGGCGAAATCTCGTGCCGCTGTCCCTAGTGGCGCATCTACTGGTGCCTTTGAAGCTTCTGAACTTCGTGATGGAGGACCACGTTATCTTGGCAAAGGCGTCTTGAACGCGCTTTCTAATGTGGTCAAAGAGATTGCACCAGCGATCACTGGCCTAGATGCCAATGATCAAAGAGGGATCGATGAAGTGATGATCAGGCTTGATGGTACGGAGAACAAGTCTCGTCTCGGTGCTAACGCGATTCTTGGTGCCTCCCTCGCTGTTGCTCGTGCCGCAGCCAGTAGTCAGAATCTTTCGTTTTACAGGTTCATTGGTGGCCAGATGGCCGCAACCCTTCCGGTTCCGATGATGAATATTCTCAATGGTGGGGCACATGCTGATACCAATGTAGATATCCAAGAGTTCATGATTGCCCCTCTAGGAGCTAAGAACTTCTCCGAAGCTTTGCGCTCTGGTGCAGAGATCTATCATCAACTCAAATCTGTATTGAAGAAGCGCGGACTTGCGACTTCTATTGGGGATGAGGGTGGTTTTGCACCGAACCTTGAGAGCAATCGTGCGGCGCTTGATCTGATCATGGAAGCAATTGAGAAGGCGGGCTATCGAGCGGGCAAAGATGTAGCGCTTGCATTGGATGTCGCTGCGACTGAGTTCTATAGTGATGGAAGTTATCAATTTGAGGGCAAGAAACTGAGCGCAGCTGAAATGATTGATTACTACCAAACTCTCGTAGATAGCTATCCACTTGTATCGATAGAGGATCCACTTTCTGAAGACGACTGGGGTGGATGGAAAGAGATGACGGTTCGACTTGGCAATCGAGTACAACTTGTAGGCGATGACCTCTTTGTAACCAACCCAAAGCGACTAAGTCGGGGTATCGAGAGTGGAACTGCAAATGCGATGCTGGTGAAGGTAAATCAGATAGGAACTTTGACTGAGACGCTCGATGCAGTGGAGATGGCGCACAAGGCGAATTTCCGAACCATGATGAGTCATAGAAGTGGTGAGACTGAGGACACCACAATCGCCGACCTCGCAGTGGGCCTTGAGTGTGGTCAGATAAAGACTGGTGCTCCCGCGCGAAGTGAGCGCGTGGCTAAATACAACCAGTTATTGCGGATCGAGTCTGAGCTTGGTGAGAGAGCGATCTATGCAGGTAAGGCTGCATTCCCCAGATTCCAAGGATGATCAAACGAAGTCGTCAGGAGCGAGTTCAATCCGGACGGACTCTCATTTTCTTCGTTGTCCTCTTCATTGTCGCAATCATGGTGGCACCACCGCTACAGCACTATTTCGTACAGCGCGCTCAAATCAACGCTCTTGAAGGTGAGGTAGCCGAAGCAAAAGCAGATCTAGAGCGAGCTCAGGCGGAGCTTCAGAAGTGGCGAGATCCGGAGTACATCAAATCTCAAGCACGAGATCGACTTCGCTTTGTCATGCCAGGTGAAAAGCAATACATAGTCCTTGGTATCCCTGAAAAGATCGTTAGCAAGCAAGAGAGCGCTGCGCCAATAGCTCAAGACTTTCCACTAGGAATCCCATGGTATTCAAGGCTTCTCTCCTCGATCACCGCAGTAGGTTCTCGTGAATGATGAAGTCTCGCCTTCAGATATTGATGCTATTGCGAAGCAGTTAGGACGCGAGCCACGAGATGTGCATCGCATTGCACATCGTTGTCCTTGCGGTGATCCCGATGTCATCGAGACGCCTCCGCGACTTGAGGATGAAACGCCATTTCCTACGCTTTATTACGCCACTTGCCCCCGTCTTACCTCGGCGATCTCCACGCTCGAGGGAAGTGGTGTGATGGCAACGATGTCAGAAGAATTGGAGCAGGATGCGAATCTCGCTGGCCTCTATCGCGCTGCACATGATGATTACATCGCAACGCGCGATGTGCTCGCCAGGCAACTTGATATCGATGTCCCTGAGATTGATGGGATTTCTGCTGGCGGAATGCCAGACCGCGTCAAGTGTCTACATGCGCTCATTGCACACTCACTTGCGGTAGGTGAAGGAGTCAATCCCTTGGGTGATCGCGCCCTTGCAGCGTTAGCACCTTGGTGGCAGAAGGGAAGTTGTCGTGGCTAGAGTCGCCGCAATTGACTGCGGCACCAACTCAATTCGATTGCTGATTGCTGATGTCCAAGCAGGATCCTTTCGAGAAATCTCGCGCGATATGGAGATTGTTCGCCTAGGAGAAGGGGTCGATCGCACCGGAATGTTCGATGAGCGTGCGGTTGAGCGAACTCTTGGCGCTCTCGATGGTTTCATTGATGAGATGCGACGTCGAGGGGTGGAGCGCATTCGATTCTGTGCCACCAGCGCCACACGAGATGCGTCCAATCGAGATATCTTCGTTGGTCCAGTTCGAGAGCGACTTGGTATTGAACCAGAAGTGATTCCGGGCGAGGAGGAAGCGGCGCTATCTTTTCTTGGCGCAACTAAAGAAATCGAAGTAGATCAGGGTCCATTTCTCGTCGTTGATATTGGTGGTGGTTCCACAGAGTTCGTTCTCGGAGGCGAGAAAGTTGAATCATCGATGAGCGTCAATATCGGCTGTGTCCGAATGGCTGAACGCCACTTACATTCCAATCCTCCGACGAGAGATTCCCTCGAGCAGGCGATCGCAGATATCGATGATGCAATCGCACGTGCTGGTGAGCAAGTAGATTTTCGATCCGCCAAGAAGTTGATCGCAGTGGCAGGGACCGCAACGACCGTCGCTGCTGCATCACTTGGCCTTGAAAGTTATGACCGATATGCGATTCATCTGGCCGAGATCCCTGCGCCAGAGGTTCATCGGGTGGCGCTCATGTTTCAGAGTATGGATAGAGCGGCGATTGCGGCGCTTGGTTATATGCACCCCGGCAGGGTCGATGTCATCACAGCGGGGGCGTTAATACTCTCTCGAATAATCCAAGCCACAGCTGCGTCTTCATTCATTGCTTCAGAGTCAGACATCTTGGATGGAATCGCACTCTCACTTGGTGGTGTTGATTAGCACTGTGAAGAAACTCGCATTGCTTCAAAAAGAGATCGTTGAATGCAGACGCTGTCCTAGGTTGGTGAATTGGCGGGAAGAAGTAGCACGCGTTAAACGAAAGTCATATATAGATCAAGAGTATTGGGGAAAGCCAGTCCCGAGTTTTGGCGTGGATGAACCATCTATCTTGATTGTCGGATTGGCTCCAGGAGCACATGGGGCGAATAGAACGGGACGAATCTTCACTGGTGACAGTTCAGGAGATTGGCTCTATCGAGCATTGCATCGAGCAGGTCTTGCAAAATTCCCAACCAGCACTTCACGAGAGGATGGCCAAGAACTCTTCAAAACGAGAATCACCTGTGCGGTCCGATGCGCGCCGCCAGGTAATAAACCGAGCACTATGGAGCGGGATAACTGCAGTCATTTTTTCGTGAAGGAAATGGAACTGGTGATGCCCAGCCTGAAAGTGGTAGTCGCCTTGGGAGGCTTTGCTTGGCAGGCAGTTACGCGCCAGTTGTTGGGAATGGGCGAAAACTTGAAGCGAATTCCCAGGTTCGGGCACGGTGTCGAGTTGCAGTGGATTGGGAAAGACGGGAATAGTCGCCTTCTGGTTGGGAGTTACCATCCCAGCCAACAGAACACCTTCACTGGCAAGCTGACTCAAGCGATGTTGGACCAGGTGATGAAACGGGCAGGTAGATTCTCCCGTTAAGCCCCTGTAGCCCAACGGCAGAGGCAGACGACTTAAAATCGTCCAAGTGTGGGTTCGACCCCCACCGGGGGCACGTTGAATAAGAAGGTTGAATAAGAAGATAGAGAAGACAGTCAAGACCAAGCATCGCGAAGTCGATGAGATTCAAGGAGATCACGAGATGGAAAGTTCAAATCCAGTATTCAAACGGGGTTATGCCGCGATGGATGTCCGTGAACTTGATCGAACTGAGGAAGTAAGGAATCTCGAAGAGCAGTTCGCGGCTCCTTCCGCTTCTTCGATTCGCACTGGTCGAATCACGATGGAAGATGTCGTAGCAAGAACCGGAATGCTCTTTGGAATCTTGGTAGTCACCGGGGCCTTGGCTTGGTATCTCAATCTAGGTTTTGGTGCGCTTCTTCTCGGTTTTGGAGTGGGTTTTGTCCTCTCATTGGTTATAAGTTTCAGTAAGACAGTTCGTCCAGCGCTTGTGATGGTTTATGCAGCGATGCAAGGACTTGCACTCGGTGTGATCAGCAATGTCTACGAGTCCATCTATCCAGGAATCGTCAGCCAGGCAGTGATCGGCACGCTCGCAGCCTTTGTTGGTGCGCTCTATGCATATCGCAGTGGAAAGGTGCGAGTCACTCCTCGCTTCACGCGAATACTTGTTACTGCATTGATCGGCTATCTTGTACTTGGAGTCGTCAACTTAATCGCAGTGCTCGTCTTCAATGCCTCAAGCATCTATTCGCAGGGTCTTTTGAGTGTTGGTATCTCTGCACTCGGTGTCGCTCTAGCCTCCTTCTTCTTGATTTTGGATTTCGATCAAGCGTCGAAGATGGTCGCAGCTGGTGTCCCTGAGGTTGAGTCGTGGCGTGCCGGGTTTGGCCTGATGGTCACAATCGTCTGGCTCTATCTCGAAGTCCTTCGCCTAATCTCAATCCTTCGTCGCGACTAATCCTCGCGAACTGGAAGAGGGCGTGAATCGTCTTCTTGTGCGGGCACTCCTTTAGGCAAAGTGAGGATGGCGCTTGCGCTCACAAGGAAGAGAATGAGCGTTGCTAGGAATGCGGCCTGGAATGAGGCCTGGTCTTTGATGATCCCAAGAAGTATTGGCCCAATCATCATCCCGGCATCTCCTGCCATTTGATAGAAAGCGATAACCCGTCCACCGCGCCCTTTGACGCTATCGCCGACGAGGGCAGCAGGTGCGCTACCAAAGAAGGCGCCGCCGAATCCGAGAATCACCATTGCCACAATGTAGAGAAGTGGATCAAAGGCGATAGTGAGAACGAATAGCCCGGCGATGACAAAGAAAGCGCCAACAAGTAGCGCGTAGCGCCTTCCTTTGAGATCGGTGAGCCTTCCTGCTCTCAGGAGAATCAAGCCATTTGCAATTCCAGCAAGGGTGAAACCCAATCCCACCACTGTTGTGCTCCCACCAAGTTCTTCTGTGACGAAGAGCGGAACAAGTGAGGAGCGAAGGCCAAATAAGACCCAACTGCCGATGAATGTGAGAAGGAGTGCGATTCGATACGAGGGAATCCGCATCGCTTCACGTATCCGCATCGCAACCCCATCACCTTCAGGTTTTGTGCTCTCATGACCGAGCTTCTCGGCGGTGAGCCTTGTGAGTGCGGTGAGTGCTGCGAGGATCAAAGTGATCGTATAGATAAAGAAGGGTGCACGAAGTGAGATATTCATCAAGATCCCGCCGAAGGCTGGTCCCGTTATCCCACCAAAAAGAAATCCACCGTTGAAAAGGGATTGAGCTCTACCACGGTGCGCATCGTCAACAGATCGAAGAAGTAATGATCCCGCAGCGACTGAGAACATGGAAGAACCAAGTCCACCAGCAGTCCTGAAGATCAGTAGCTGTTCGTAGTTTTGTGCGAGAGCTGTGAAGAAAGTGAAGAAAGCGACCATCAAAAGGCCAGTACCAAGCACGAGTCGCTCGCCATATCTCTCCACTAACTTTCCGGCAAATAGACCAGAGACAAGTCGCGCAACAGCGAATGCGCCGATCACTACCCCGATTGCGGTCGCGCTCACTCCGAATGAGGAAGCGAAAATCGGAATCGCGGGAATGATCAGGCCAAAACCCACTGCCACAAAGAAAGCGACAGCTGTGAGGGCAGCAACGGCTGGTGGAAAATCCCTAAATGGTGAGCGTAGTTCTTTCACTTTCTAGCCAGCGGCCTCACTCGAACCAGAGCCGATCGTTTCTCTAAGCGGCCGCTCTCGAAGTCTTGTAGTCAGAATAAATCCAACAGCGATTATTGGTAGAGCTATCCAGAAAACGTCTGAGAAGGCCGAGTCAAAACTATTGAAGATGACTTCTTGAATGGAAGGTGGAAGGGTATTGATCAATGCAGTGTTCTGAGTTACTCCTGCGATTGCATCGGGAGAAGTGCCGGCAGGAAGTGATGCTTTGGCATTTGAAATGAAATTATTTGTAAGGATGGTGCCAAAGATCGCCGTGCCAAAAGATGCACCAAGACTTCTAAAGAAAGTGTTGGAACTAGTCGCGATTCCCATATCCTTATAATCAACATCATTCTGTAGCGCAATCACTACAGTCTGCATTGATAGGCCAACGCCCATTCCCATCAACATTGCGTAGATTGCTAGCTGCCAATAGGGCATATCTTTATTTATAGTCGTGAAGAGCAACATCGCGCCCATCATCACGACCATGCCAGCTACTGGAAAGCGCTTGTACTTGCCACTGGAAGATATCAATCGTCCGCTGGTAATTGCCATCGCCACGATGCCAAGCATCATTGGAATAAGTCGGATTCCAGCTTCACTCGGTGTGTAGAGCAGGTTCACTTGCATGTAGAGCGGGAGCAAGACAATTGCACCAAACATCCCAGCACCTGTGATGAATGCAATCATGGAAGTGAGAGAAAAAGTGTGATTCGAGAAAAGTCGAAGCGGCAAGAGTGGATCCGGCGCGCGACCTTCACGCCAAATGAATAGCACTGCGAAGAGCAATGCCCCAGCGAAGTAGGCAAGTGTGATCGGATCGAGCCAGCCATCGGCAGGTCCGGTCACCGAGGTAGCAAGAAGCAAAGAGGTCACCGCGACCACCATGAGGAGTGCGCCGAGATAGTCAATCGATTTCTTTGCATGGGTCTTAGGAATGTGAAGCACCATGGTGGTCACAATGAGTGCGATGATCCCGAAAGGAACATTGATGTAGAAGATCCAACGCCAACCAGTGACACCGAAGATCTCATTTTGTTCCGCAAAGAACCCGCCTAAGAGCGGGCCAGCAACAGATGAGAGACCCCAGACTGCGCCAAAGAGCCCTTGGTATTTGCCACGATTTCTCGGAGAGACGATATCCCCGATGATGATGAAGGAGAGTGCGAAGAGTCCACCAGCTCCAATTCCTTGTATCGCACGGAAAGCAATCAACTGCGTCATATCCGTTGCCACACCTGCGAGGAAGGACCCAATCAAAAATGTGACAATGGCGAAGATGTAAACCGGACGGCGACCGTAGATATCCGAGATTTTTCCGTAGAGCGGGGTAACCGCAGTTGAGGTCAAGAGATACGCGGTGACGACCCAGGTGTAATGGTTGAGCCCGTTGAACTCCTCCACAATCGATTTGAGCGCAGTGGAGACCACAGTCTGGTCTAGGGCAGCTAGGAGGATGCCAGTCATCAAACCTGCCATAATGGTCAAAATCTCTTTATGTGAATGTTCTCTTACTTGGTGCGCCTGGAAATTCTCATGCGATTCGCTCATTTTTGGTTAAAAGACCTTTCAGATAGGGTGCGATTCTACTCCCGATCATTTGCTAGCAATTGAAGGATTGAGGTTTCAACTCAACTGTGAAGAGCGTCATTACACGAGACCTTGTGAAGGTCTACAAAGTTTCTGCGCGAAGCAAGGATAAGAAATCCGCATCAAAAGAAGTGCGTGCACTCGATGGACTATCTCTGGATGTCGAAGAAGGAACGGTCCTCAGTGTCCTTGGTCCTAATGGTGCAGGTAAGACCACCCTTGTGAGAGTTCTCACTACTTTGCTCAGGCCAGATTCGGGCGAAGCAACTGTCGCCGGCGTCGATGTGATCAAACACCCGGATGATGTTCGAAAGTTAATCGGATTATCTGGTCAATACGCAGCTGTCGACGAGACTTTAACTGGCTGGGATAACTTAGTGATGTTCGCTCGCCTCAATCGCATGAGTAGTGCAACATCTCATGCTCGAGCCAATGAACTCTTAGAGCAGTTTTCTCTCGGTGATGCAGCAAAACGACCGATAAAGACTTATTCAGGAGGTATGCGAAGACGGCTTGACCTTGCCGCTTCACTGATAGTAAAACCAAAGGTTCTCTTCTTGGATGAGCCGACCACCGGACTTGACCCAAGGGGTCGTCAAGAGATGTGGGGTGTGATCAACTCTCTTGTTGATAGCGGAGTGACACTCCTGCTCACGACCCAATATCTGGAAGAGGCAGACCAACTTGCAGATGAAATCGCAGTCGTTGATCACGGCAAAGTGATCGCGAGAGGAACTTCAGATCAACTCAAGCGAGAAGTTGGTGGTGAACGATTAGAGATCGTTGTGGAACAGCAACATATTCCCGCGGTGCGCGAGATAGTCTCGAAGATCTCACCAAATGTCATTATTGATGAAGACCTCCGCCGAATCTCTGCGCCAGTGGCCACAGGAACGAAAGCACTTATGGAGGCGGTTAAAGCTTTGGACGATGCTGGAATACATCCACTTGATTTAGGCTTGAAGCGGCCGTCGCTGGATGATGTCTTTCTCTCACTCACCGGACATGTAGCAGAGAGCGAGGAGAAGTGATCATGAACGCAGTCAATGACTCAATCGTCATAATGAAACGCCAACTCTTGCAGTTGATTCGAATCCCTGAGGTCCTCATCTTCTCAACTATCCAGCCAGTGATGTTTGTCTTGCTATTTCGCTACGTCTTCGGTGGATCAATCTCGACGGGTATTCCTGGAGTCGACTATGTGCAATTGCTGATGCCTGGAATCTTCGTTCAAACAGTGGCATTTACTCTTGCTGGAACTGCTGTGGGTCTTGCGCAAGACATGGAAAGAGGTCTTATTGATCGCTTCCGTTCTATGCCTATTTCAAGGTCGGCAGTAGTTGTTGGGCGTGCGTTGGGCGATGGTGCGCTCAATGTCGTGGTGCTCTTGGTGATGGGCCTTGCAGGCTTTGTCGTCGGATGGCGCCCTTCCGCTTCAATCCTTTCGATTATTGGTGGATTTGCCTTCCTCTTACTCTTCGGATTTGCCATGTCTTGGATCGGAGTCTTAATCGGCTTATCGGTTCGTGATGCACGCGTTGCTAACTCTGCAGTCTTTCTAGCCGTCTTTCCGCTGACCTTCCTATCGAATGCCTTCGCTCCGACCACCGGAATGCCCAAGGCGCTTCAATATTTCGCCGAGTGGAATCCAGTTTCGACCATGGTCGCAGCTTGTCGGGAACTTTTTGGGCTAACGAACATCTTTGGTGTGACCGCGAACTCCCTACCAGCAGAGCAGCCGATCTTGATGTCTTTCTTGTACATGATCGCCTTGATGGTCATTTTCATCCCACTTTCAGTGAGAAAGTACAAGAACTCAACGTCGCGTTAGTTGAGTTACCTTTTTAAAGGTAGAGAGCTTTAGAAGGGCTCGGCTTCAAGAATCGCTACTTGGATCTCTCGACCATTTGGCGCCTTGTAACTGACAGTCTCACCAACTTTTGCCCCTAATATCGCCGACCCAAGTGGAGAGTTCTCGCTGTAAACATCCAGATCTGTTGCCGCAATTTCTCGTGACCCTAGGAGAAAACGCATCTCATCGCCACCGATATCCACTTTGATCTTCATTCCCACCCCAACAATTCCCGATTCACTTGCTGGTGGGGTCCCGATAATCGCGTGTTCGAGCATGTGGCGAAGTTGGCGAATACGCCCTTCCATCTTTCCTTGCTCTTCTTTGGCTGCGTGGTAGCCACCATTCTCTTTGAGATCGCCTTCGGCACGCGCTGCCTCAATTCGCTTGACTATTTCTGCGCGCCTTGGACCTTCGAGGTCTGAAAGTTCTGCAGCTAAACGATCTGCTGCCTCTTGGGTTAGCCAAGTCTTGGTGGGCTCCTTGCTCATAGCCTGAAATTACCCGACTTCTCGATTAGCGCACATCGCAGTTGATCACATCGGCATTGACGGCACGAATTCGGGTGTCGATTTCACTAGTCTGCGTCACTTTTCCGGGAGCGCCATTGGGTGGGAATCGATCTGTCCGCTCACCCACTATGTTCTTTTCGAAATCTCGAGCGACAAGTGTGCAGACCACATCAAGTGATCTCTCGTTGCGCTCAAGAAGGTATGTGATTGATATTCGTTCATCGTCGATAACTTGGAATGAGATCAGCTCGTGCCTGAGTGATGGTTGGCTGTGATACCCAGCGCTCCAGAGCAGCCATGGAATTCCAAGAATGGCGAAGATGAGGGCTGGAATCTTCCAGCGACTCTGGCCATCAATGTAACGCTTTCCATAACGATCACGAAGAAAGTCTTTGTCATACTCAGGTCTAATCTCCATGGCGCGCTAGTTATACTCGCCCCATCATGGAAGAGACAAGTTATGACCCTGGAATCGCTGGTTCGATTGTCTTTTCGAGCCTTACTATCGCCGTAGTCTTACTTTTGATCTCGTTCTATCGTCGCTATCGACGTATGCAACTTCGTGCGCTTGCTGACCAGAATCCACGAGAATCACAAATTCAAGAGCGCGATCCTCGTGAAGACAGTCGTTAAGAGAATCGCCTTCGCGCTAGTCCTTCTCGCCACAGCCTCGATCTTTATCTCGCTAGGTCTCTGGCAATGGGCTCGGGCGGGCCAACTTCAAGATCTCAGAAGAGAACTAGAGGCAATTACGAAGATCGCTCCGGTCGCCTTAAACGAAATTCATGCACCACAAGTTCCACTCGATGGAGCCGTGGTCAATCGCAACGTTGAGGTCTCTGGTCGATACATCGCGCAATTCATCGCGCGTGGACAGCCTGGTGGTGAGATAGAGGTAGCCCTGCTTGATGTCTCTGGTTCAACCAGACCAGGTGCAATCTTGGTTGCGAGGGAAGTTCTCACGAAAAGTGATCTGACTTTGCCAGGTGGTGAAGTGAAACTAGTGGCCCGCTTACTTCCGGCTCAACAAGAGGATTACGACCCCAGCGCCCGGCTGACCGAAGCGAGCGATGACTTAGTTCGCATTTCGAGCGCCCTGATCGAAGGGCAAGTTCAGACTCCGCTCTATGACGGCTACCTCCTCCTTCAATCAGAGGAGAGTGGCGGAATCTCATCGCAACTTCGAGTGATTCCCGACCAGATAGCAAAACCCACGGTTCCTGGCTATTACTGGCAACACATCGCCTATGTGGTTATCTGGTTTCTCATGGCGGCGGTGACGCTCTACCTACCGTTCTATCAACGCAAGCGAACTAAACTCCTTGCATCCAGCTCGGATCGAAATGAGATAGAGAGGACGAAATGAGCGCAAACGATAAATCGATGCATGGGGTGTTCATCCGATTTCGCGTGATGGCGGTGATCGCTGGAGTGATGTCGCTCCTGCTCTGGTTCGTCGATTTACCGGTCGTTTACCTCATCGATAATCCCTCACTCAAGGATCAGGTCTCGTGGATTCCCTATGTTCACGGCTATACCTATCCTTTCTATGTCCTCACAGCTATTCACCTTGCTGCGAAGAAGCGGTGGAGCGTGCCAAGAATGATTGGCCTGATTCTTGCAGGGACGCTTCCGGTGGCTTCATTCATAGCCGAGCGACGTCTAGCGCAGTCGATGGCGACAAAGTAGTAGCGCGCCACACGATTCAACTGCTCTCAACTGACGGCTCTTGGCTCTAGCTCTGCGAAGTCAAATCGGCGTGGCTCCATTCCTTGACCCAGTGCTGGAATTATCTTTCTCCTCATAACTACCTCGCTCGAATTTCCCGCCTCGAGAGGCAGACTTTGACCGCTCAATCTCGGATCACTTACGTTTTAGATACAAGCGTCCTCCTCGCAGATCCGGGAGCCATTTACAGATTCGCGGAGCATCTGGTCATCATCCCGATTGCTGTTATCGGAGAACTTGAGAGCAAGCGAGACCATCCTGAGCTTGGGTATTTTGCACGAAGCGCTTTGCGCGCTCTTGATGACCTTCGAATCAAGCACGGTCGACTTGATGAGTCACTGCCTCTCAATGATCTTGGTGGCGAGCTCTCTGTAGAGCTCAATCATGCTGATATCAATACATTGCCGAGTGGATTACTCCGCGATGGAACGAATGATTCAAGAATTTTGGCTGTTGCAAAGAATCTGGCAAGTGATGGCAGGAAAGTCGTCCTCGTCACCAAAGACTTACCACTGCGAGTCAAAGCATCTTCAGTGGGTGTGGAGGCTGAGGAGTATCGAGCGGAGTTAGCGCCGAGTTCTGGATGGACCGGGATGGAAGAGATTGCAGTCGCTGGCTCACTCATCGATTCGCTCTACAAGTCCGAAGTGGTTGAGTGTGAAGAAGTTTCAGAACTTCCTTGCCATACCGGGGTGGTCCTGCACTCAGAAAAGGGTTCGGCACTTGCACGGGTCACGGCCGATCACAAACTCGCACTCGTTCGTGGTGATCGATCTGCATTCGGCCTTCACGGTAGGAGCGCCGAGCAGAGAGTCGCGCTCGATATCTTGCTCGATAATGAAGTAGGCATCGTCTCCCTCGGTGGTCGGGCCGGAACTGGAAAGTCAGCGCTTGCGCTTTCAGCGGGCCTTGAGGCAGTCATGGAGCGGGGGCTTCATAAGAAGGTTGTTGTCTTTCGCCCGCTCTATCCCGTCGGTGGCCAAGAGCTTGGCTATTTGCCGGGAAGTGAAGGCGAGAAAATGTCGCCTTGGGCCCAGGCAGTCTTTGACACCCTCGGCGCCATAGTCTCGCCGCAAGTCATTGAAGAGATTCTTGATCGGGGCCTGATTGAAGTTCTGCCACTGACACATATCCGAGGGCGATCCCTCCACGATTCCTTCGTGATAGTCGATGAAGCTCAATCCCTGGAGCGCGGCGTGCTCCTTACCGTCCTCTCTCGAATTGGCCAGGGTTCGAGGGTCGTGCTTACACATGATGTTGCTCAGCGGGACAACCTTCGAGTCGGGCGCCACGATGGCGTCGTCGCGGTTGTGGAGTCGCTCAAGGGTCATCCACTCTTTGCTCACATCACCTTGACTCGAAGTGAGCGTTCACCGATTGCAGCTTTGGTTACCGAGATGCTTGAGGATCCGATTCAACGCGCCATATAAGGCTTTTTGAGGTGTGCTAAAGGCGCCAGCAAATCCCACAACGACATATCAGGCATTTCGGACTTTCCACAGTCTGACCTGCGGTTTTCTTCATCCCCAAAATTGAGTGAGGAAAAATTGTGTCGCCATACCCCACCTTAGATTTGCGACCCCTCAGCCCCTTTGTCACCCTATCGACCTCCCCGTTGACTCTGGACCCTCTTTCTGAGGGTCGATGAGTCATGGCGAAGAGAGTGAACCGGGCCGACCAAGTGAGAAGGAGGTGGGAGATGGCGAGGATGAAGCGCTTTGTGGCTGTAGCCGCCTTCACATTTCTCTTCCTCCAGGTGACTGACTCTTCGCACGCCTCGGTGACTATCGAACTTTCGGCGGCCGTAACCATTGAAGAGTTGGCTCAGAATCCTTGGAAGGACTCATGGCTTCGGGCGGCCGAAATGGATCTCCCCGCACTCATGGCCTTCGTCGATTCGAAGTCAGGTGTCAGGGCGGCGGACCTCCAGGCGGTGAGCATCCTGGCCACGCGAATATTCCAAGCTCGAGAACCAAAAGGGGCTCGCGCGGCTGGCAGGGAGTTAGCCAAGGCTAAGTACGGATGGGGTAGTTACCAGTTCGAATGCCTCAACACGCTTTGGACCAGAGAGAGCCATTGGAACTTCAGAGCTCGAAATCCGCGGACTGGCGCTTACGGCATCCCTCAAGCTTTGCCAGCGATGAAAATGCAAATCAAGGGTGAGGACTGGCGGACTAATCCATTGACTCAGATTGCCTGGGGTCTTCACTACATCGACGTGCGTTACGAGACTCCTTGCAAAGCTCTGAAGAAGTTCAAACGCTCGCGTTACTACTAATTCCGATCAGAGACAGATACCGACTCTCAAGTCTTAGCTAATCGGTTTCTTACCGATTGACATGGGCTTGCTTGTCTCGGCGAAGAAATCATTTCCCTTGTCATCAACCACGATGAAGGCAGGGAAATCTTCGACCTCGATGCACCAGATTGCTTCCATTCCCAATTCTTCATAATCGATAACTTCCACTTTCTTGATGCAATCTTGTGCTAGCCGCGCAGCAGGTCCACCTATTGAGCCAAGATAGAAACCACCATGTGCTTTACATGCATCAGTGACAGCCTTAGAGCGATTGCCTTTTGCAATCATCACCATCGAGCCACCATGTTCTTGGAATAGATCAACATAAGAGTCCATACGACCAGCAGTAGTCGGTCCGAACGAACCGGATGCATATCCAGCTGGAGTTTTCGCCGGTCCTGCGTAATAGACCGCATGATCCTTGAAATAGTCAGGTAGTGGCTTTCCGGCATCAAGAAGTTCTTTCAACTTCGCATGAGCCAGATCTCGGGCAACAACCATGGTCCCGCTCAGCGAAAGGCGAGTCTTGATTGGATATTTGGAGAGTCTTGCTCTGATTTCATCCATTGGTTGATTGAGGTCGATTTTTACGACCTCTCCTTCTAACTGAGCATCACTCGTCTCAGGCATGAACTGCGCTGGGTCGCGCTCCAATTGCTCAATAAATACGCCATCCTTGGTGATCTTCGCCTTCGCTTGTCGATCAGCGGAGCAGGAGACCGCAATCGCGATAGGTAGCGATGCACCATGTCGCGGCAGGCGTACGACTCTCACGTCGTGACAAAAATACTTTCCACCGAATTGTGCGCCGATACCGAGAGTTTGTGTCAGCTTATGTATCTCACGCTCTAATTCCAGGTCCCTAAATGCTCTTCCCGTCCGCTCATTTCCGGTTGTTGGGAGGGAGTCGAGGTACTTGGTGCTTGCGAGTTTGGAGACTTTGAGTGTGTGTTCGGCACTCGTGCCGCCGATCACGACCGCCAAGTGATAGGGCGGACAGGCTGCGGTGCCGATCGATCGCAACTTCTCATCAAGCCAGTTCATCAAACTTGTCGGGTTAAGAACTGCTTTGGTCTCTTGATAGAGGAATGACTTATTCGCGCTCCCGCCACCTTTTGCGATGAAAAGGAATTCGTATTCATCGGCGTGATCTGAGGAGGAGTAGATCTCAATCTGTGCGGGGAGATTGTTTCCGGTGTTCTTCTCCTGCCACATCGTCACTGGTGCAAGTTGTGAATAGCGAAGATTGAGTGAGGTGTAGGCGTTGTAAATGCCTCGCGAGATTGTTACCTCATCCTTTTCTGTGGTGAGGACTTGTTGGCCTTTCTTTGCCATGACTAGCGCAGTGCCAGTGTCTTGGCACATGGGCAAAACGCCTCCGGCAGAGATATTTGCATTCTTCAATAAGTCGAGCGCAACAAAGCGGTCATTAGGGGAACTTTCATCATCAAGAAGAATCGAAGCAAGTTGCTCTAAATGTTCCCGGCGAAGGAAATGATTGATGTCATGTATCGCGATTTCCGTGAGTCTTTCGATTGCCTCAGGAGAGACTTTGAGGAAAGTCCTTCCATCTGCTGTGAAAGTGGAAATCCCGTCAATATCTAGTTTTCGATAGCGAGTGGCATCTTCCCCTAACGGAAGAAGGTCTTCGTAGATGAACTCAGGCATCTTCGTCCTTCTCTGCAGAACCAGACTTTGACTCGGGGCCAGACCCAGCTTTCGAAGCTCGCTTCGACGCACTCGCCTTCGCGATCTTGGCTTTCGCTCCCTCGAGCCACTCTTCACAGACTTTCACGAGCTCTTCGCCACGTTCCCAGAGCTTGAGGGATTCTTCTAGGCCGAGTTCGCCACCCTCTAACTCAGCTACGACTTCAGCCAACTCTTCTCGAGCTTCTTCGTAGGAGATTCGCTTCTCAGCCACGCGCTCAATCTACTCCTTCGCCAACTTCACTTCTCGCTAGCGCTTGTACTTCTCGAAATCTCTGTCGTGCTTCTCACAGTTGCAGCAATTTCCCCGAGAGCAAGTCGAAGTCGGAAATCATCACCGCTTTTGACTTGTTTCACGTCTCGGATCAGATCACCCTGTTTCGTCAAGGCCACGGAATAACCTCG